>k87-51592_pt1 | contig 12219 bp, 12 predicted proteins | sample MGYA00084031_6733416 | MGnify analysis MGYA00084031
ATTCCCTATCTGGGCTACTTTATCCATTGCTGGTATGGGCTTAGATGGTCGTTCATTAGTGACGAAGAATGATTTCCGTCTGCTTCACACATTGACAAATATGGGACCTTCACCAGAACCAAACTTGACTGTTTTGTACTCTGAACACCTTCCAGAAGGATTCAGAACATATGCGAGCCGAATCGCTATCGAAAGTTCTTCGATTCAGTTCGAGAATGACAATCAGCTTCGTGAACAATGGGGTTCTGATGATTGTGCGATTGCTTGCTGTGTATCAGGAACAGTTGTTGGAAAAGACATGCAGTTCTTTGGTGCTCGTGCTAACTTGGCTAAAACACTATTATATGCTATCAATGGTGGGGTCGATGAAGTGACTGGCGCCCAAGTTGGACCAGAATATCGTCCAATCACATCAGAAGTACTAGATTTTGAAGAAGTGAAACATAACTTCATGAACATGATGGATTGGTTAGCAGAACTATATGTCAATACGTTGAACATCATTCATTACATGCATGATAAGTATTCTTATGAAGCAGCTCAGCTTGCCTTGATGGATTCTGACTTGCAACGCACATTTGCTACAGGTATTGCTGGAATCTCTCATGCGGCAGACAGCTTGTCAGCCATCAAATATGCAAAAGTAAAAGCAATCCGTAATGAAAAAGGAATAGCAGTTGATTTTGAAGTAGATGGCGACTTTCCTAAATACGGAAATGATGATGACCGTGCAGATGAATTAGTTTCATGGATCTTGGAATACTTCATGGGACAAATCAAACGTCATAAAACTTACCGCAACTCAAAACCAACAACTTCATTATTGACGATTACTTCAAATGTTGTTTACGGTAAAAATACAGGAAATACTCCTGATGGCCGTGAAGCTGGAAAACCACTTGCGCCAGGAGCAAACCCAAGTTACAATGCAGAACAAAGTGGGTTATTAGCCAGCCTGAACTCAACAGCTAAAATGAATTACGGTTGTGCATTGGATGGAATTTCAAATACCCAAACAATCAATCCTTCTGGTCTTGGAAAAGAACAAGATACAAGAATCGAAAACTTGCGTAATGTCTTAGACGGATACTTCTCAAAAGGCGCTTATCATTTGAATGTCAATGTATTCAGTAATGATCTATTACGTGATGCAATGGAAAATCCAATGAAATATCCGAACTTGACGATCCGGGTATCTGGTTATGCAGTTAAATTCCGTGACTTGACAAGAGAACAACAACTAGATGTCTTGATGAGAACTTCACACGACAGAATGTAAAAAGTTTGTGAAACAGCCTTTCGACTCAGTGCCGAAAGATCGTTAGATATCCTTCGCATCATAATCGAATGATCAGTATGCTTATTTGAAAGACACGATTTACAGGGGCAGGACATGTATGTTCCGTCCCTGTAAATTTTACACATAACGAAGCGGTGATTGCGAAAAATTTTGTTCAAAAAGCTTCGCTTCGACAGCTAACTTGTACTTAAAATGAAATCAAAGAAAAGATGTGAATTTAAATGGAAGAAAAAACAATCGGCTATGTTCATTCTATCGAAACTTTCGGTTCAGTAGACGGCCCTGGACTGCGCTTTGTCGTGTTTATGCAAGGATGCCGCATGCGTTGCCAATTCTGTCACAATCCTGATACTTGGAATATTGGCGGAGGGAAAGAGTACTCAGCAGATGAACTTTTAGATAAAGCGGAACGCTTCAGACCTTACTGGGGAGATAAAGGTGGTATTACTGTTAGTGGCGGAGAGCCTCTATTGCAGATCGATTTTTTGATCGAACTGTTTAAAAAAGCAAAAGAGCGGGAAATGCATACTACATTGGATACATGCGGAAAACCTTTTACGTATGAAGAACCCTTCTTCTCTCGTTTTCAAGAATTGATGAAGTATACAGACTTACTGTTATTTGATATCAAACACATCGATAATGAAGAGCATAAAAAACTAACGCATTGGGACAATGAAAATATTTTAGAAATGGCGCAATATTTGTCAAAAATCAACAAACCGGTTTGGATTCGCCATGTACTAGTCCCTGAGCGAAGTGATTATGATGAATATTTGATCCGACTAGACAACTTTATCCAAACCTTGTCAAATGTAGACAGGGTAGAGATCCTTCCTTACCATACGATGGGAAAATACAAGTGGGAAACACTTGGTTTGAAATATCCATTAGAAGGGATCGAACCACCTACAAAAGAACGTGTCGAAAATGCTAAACGATTGCTTCATACAGAAGAGTATACAAAATATTTAACGCGATAGAACGCATCGGAAAGAAGTTAAGTATTGCTTCTTTCCGTTTTTTTGCTATTATTAAATAGGAGAAATCACAAAGGAGCGAATGACATGTCAAAAATTTTAGTTTTTGGTCACCAAAATCCAGATACAGATGCAATTGGGGCAGCCATTGCCTTTTCACACTTGCAAAATGAATTAGGTAACGAAACAGAAGCAGTTGCTTTAGGTACACCTAACGAAGAAACACAATACGCATTAGACCACTTTCAACTATCTGCACCACGAGTAGTAGAGTCAGCTAAAGCAGAAAATGCCGATGTCATGCTTGTGGATCATAATGAATTCCAACAAAGTATTTCAGATATCAGCGAAGTAAATATTTTGGCTGTAGTAGACCACCATCGTATTGCAAACTTTGAAACAGCTAATCCATTGTACTATCGTGCAGAACCAGTTGGATGTACAAGTACGATCATTTTAAAACTATATAAAGAAAACCAAGTAACGATCCCTAAAGAAATTGCTGGGATCATGCTTTCAGCTATCATTTCAGATACATTGTTATTCAAATCGCCAACATGTACGCCTGAAGACGAAGCAGCTGCAAAGGAACTTGCAGCAATCGCTGAAGTAGATCTAACTGCCTATGGTCTTGAAATGTTGAAAGCCGGAACGAATCTAAGTGATAAATCAGCTGCGGTCCTTCTTGATTTGGATGCAAAAAGTTTCCCAATGGGCAGTTCCAATGTGCGTATCGCTCAAGTCAATACAGTGGACCTGAATGAAGTGATGGATCGACAAGCAGAACTAGAAGCAGCGATGGAAGAAGAAATGAAAGCAAATGGCTACGATTTATTCGTATTAGTTGTCACAAATATCTTAGACAGCGATTCAGAATTACTTGTTGCTGGTAAAGGTAAAGAAAAAGTAGAAGAAGCTTTCCAAACAACTTTGACCAATAACCGAGCTTTGCTTAAAGGTGTCGTTTCACGTAAAAAACAAGTCGTACCTCAGTTGACGGCTGTATTCAGCTAATCAAATGGTAGGATGAAGCATTCAAAGTGAATGGGATAAGCGATTGAATAAAAAGAAACACAGAACATACTAAAAGTCTAAGAAATGGAGGAGAATAACAGTCAAACATGACTCTTGTTCTTCCTCCTTTTTATGTAAAAGCCTTTTAAGTAAAATAAAATGGATAGAAAAGAGAACATATATGAACTATTATTATTCAAAAAATAAGGAAAATTTTTATCAAAAACTGACCGGTGATCCGCTTTTTTCTTTATTGACCGATTATCTATATGAACATCGAGAAAAAGAAACGATTCTAAGAGAATTGAAAAAAGAATTTCCGCAAAACAAATTTTCTCATTTTCTTGATTTATTGATCGATGCAGGATTAATCAAGAGAGAAGAACGAAGATATCATTTGAACTTTCCAATATTTGATCCCAACGATTACTTGCAACAAGCCACTTCGGCTGCTGAAACCATAGCCGACCAATTGAAGAGACTCTCTGTTGCTGAACAAAAATTAGCGATGGGAGAAGTTATTTGGGCGTATTGTTTTGAAGATGAACGAAAAGAAGCGTATTTTTATGGAGTAAGAAACAGCCGAGAGACAGAATTGCTGAGAACGACTGCTGGAAATCAGAAGTACCGTTTTATTACACTTTCCTCTAAAGAACACTTTCCGCTTACGTTGGCTAATTATTTTTTTATACAAAAGAATCAGCTTCCTGTAACGAAGGCATTCAAAGAATTAGCCGAACTTATTGGAGATGTAAATGAAGCGTACTTTTTTGATCAAATAGAAGTTATCGTTGACAGGATACGTAAAAATAAATATAAAAATCGTCGGCCTAGTATTTTCCATCAGTCACTACTTGTGACGGATACCATAAAGGAAGAAGAATCATTTACACTAGTATTGCCTATTGTCGAAAAAAACAATCTTGAGATCGAATTTCCAACATTGGATCCTTCATTGACAATGGAGGAAACGGCCTTTCTTAAACGACAAATCTTTTCTGAGCTGAGCAAGAAATTTATGCTGCATGCATTTTCTTATATCAAAGAATATGGAGCAATATAGAATAATATAGAACAGCTTTGGTGAGTAGAATCTAAGAGAGCAGTAAGCAAAAATCAGGTGTTTATACTTATAAAATACATTTTAAGTTGATCAACCTATTGAAAATGATACCCTTTTCATCTACAATGATATAAGAATTAAATATGTTTGATTTGCAGGGGGACGCTATGGCGTTGAGAAGGTAAAACCTGACCCTTTGAACCTGTTGGTTGATACCAGCGTAGGGAGCAAATGTCTTTTTTGTTGATACAAAAGGCATTCTTCTTACTTGAAGAATGCCTTTTTACTTTTTAAGGAGGGAAAAGTAGTGAAAAAAGTACTTAGTATTGCAGGATCAGATTGTAGTGGGGGAGCTGGTATACAAGCCGATTTAAAAACATTTTCGGCGCATGGTATTTATGGTATGTCTGTTATCACTTCTGTAGTTGCTGAAAATACGGCTAGAGTCATTTCCTATCAAAACATTTCACCGCAAATTATTAATGAACAAATGGATGCTGTTTTTGAAGATATTTTCCCAGAAGCTGTAAAAATTGGCATGCTCTCTTGTGAGGAAACAATGCTTGCTGTTACAGCCGGATTAAGAAAATGGCACCCTCATAATATTGTGGTTGATCCAGTGATGTATGCTAAAAATGGGGATGCTCTAATGGAACCAAAGGCAATTAATACGCTGATTGAATCAGTTCTTCCTTCAGCTACCCTAATCACACCGAATATTCTAGAAGCTGAAAAAATAGCTAGGTACTCAATTTCATCAGTAACTGATATGGAATCAGTTGGACGGATCATTTACGAAACTTGTGGTACTTCTGTTCTTATTAAAGGCGGACATAAAATAGGAGAAGCAACTGATGTTCTTTTTGATGGGAAACAGTACTATTACTACACGTCTGAACGAATCAATACTAAAAATACTCATGGTACAGGCTGTACCTTTTCTTCCGCTATCGCCGCTCAACTAGCTTTGGGAAAATCGTTGGACCAAGCTATACAACAAGCAAAAAAATATATCACGACTGCAATTCAGCATTCCTTAGAAATTGGCCAAGGTCACGGCCCAACCAATCATTTTTATTCACTATATAAAAACGGTCTGAAGGAGGAATGAGCAAATGAATACATTTATGCAAACTGCCATCCAGAAAGTTCGATTAAACGCTCCTTTGATTCATCACATAACAAACTATGTAACGGTCAATGATTGTGCTAACATCACCTTAGCAATTGGTGCTTTTCCTATCATGGCAGATGATGCACAGGAAGTGCTTGAAATAACTACGATGTCAAATGCATTAGTTCTAAATATCGGTACATTAAATGAACGTACAATTGTCTCTATGCTTCTTGCAGGAAAAAAAGCGAATGAATTTGGTATTCCAGTCATACTTGACCCTGTTGGAGCGGGAGCATCTCGATTTCGAAATGAAACAGTAAAAAAACTATTAAATGATATTCATTTTTCAGTTATTCGAGGAAATATATCTGAAATGTGTTTTTTAGCTGGATTGAAAAGTAACACTAAAGGTGTGGATGCTTCACTTGAGGATATAGGAAAAGAAAACGAAGTTGAGGAACTTGCTTTATCACTTGCTTCTTCTCATCAATGTATTACAGCCATTACAGGTAAAACAGATATTGTCTCTGATGGTATTCAAACCATTCAAGTTAAAAATGGTTGTTCTGAAATGAGCCGTATTACAGGAACTGGCTGCATGTTGACTTCTTTGATTGCGAGTTTCTGCGGTAGCTGTCCTAATTCTCTTTTTGAATCAACGACAAGTGCAGTGATTGCAATGGGCATAGCAGGTGAATTATCCTATGAAAAATCAAAAGAATTAGGAACAAGTAGCTTTCGAATGAATCTTATTGATGAAATCAGTAAAATGAGCGACCAGAAACTAGTACAGCGAGGTAAATATTTTGAAACTAAACATTGATTATCGTTTGTATTTAGTAACTGATCCACACTTATTCAGCACCAATACATTGACTGAAGCAATTGAACAAGCAATAGAAGGTGGTGTTACTTTAGTACAACTTCGAGAAAAAGAATTGGATTCCGGCCCATTTTATGAGGAAGCTCTAGAAATCAAACAACTAACAAAAAGCCAGAATATTCCTTTAATTATCAATGATCGTGTAGATATCGCTTTAGCGTGTGACGCTGATGGGATTCATATTGGTCAATCTGATTTGCCCATTGAAATCGTTCGAAAACTAATTGGAAAAGATAAAATAATCGGTGTTTCTGTCCAAACCCTTCAAGAAGCAATTGAAGCAGAAAACGGCGGTGCAGATTATCTAGGGATTGGTGCAATGTTTCCTACAACTACTAAAGAAGACGCGATTCAAGTAACAAATGATGAACTAAAAAAGATTTGTCAAAAAGTTTCTATTCCTATTGTATTAATTGGTGGAATAAACCAGCAAACAATTCCGTATTTTAAAGACTTTCCCATCCAAGGATTTGCGGTTGTTTCAGCTATATTAGCTAAAAATAAGATTAAAGAAGCTAGCCAAGAACTTTTACGATTAATTAATCAAACAATTTCTAGTTAACAAATATTATTTTCTAGTTACTTAACAAAAATTACTTTATTACCATATAAAGATAAAAAATCGGCCATTTAAAAAGAAAATGACAGGTAAGCATATAAGAGGGGGCTGTGACAAAAGACTTGTCACAGTCCCTTCTTATTTCTTAAAGCTGACCACTTCGGTCACAACCTCTTTTTAGTCAGGTTAAGACAATATTTTCTAGAGCATCAACTATTGCTGTAAAATGAATGATCAAATGATAACAGTATGATCGTTTCATGTTCTGTACATTGAGATAGACTTATAGTAGACCAACTATTTTAACGTAAATAACCGCCATTATTTAAGTCGAAAGTAGCACCGGTATAATGAGAACTTTCCTCTGAAAGTAAAAAATGGACAGTATCAGCAACATCTGACGGTAAAACTGGATCTTTGATTAGATGGTGCTGCTGGTATTCTTTCTTTCGCCATTCTGGAATGGTAGCCATCATTTCTGTATCTACCATTGTGGGAGCAACAGCATTTACTAAAACTTGTGGAGAAAAGCGTAAAGCCAAGCTTTTAGTCAAACCAAGCAAAGCTGCTTTGGATAAACCATATAAGGCATCTGAACTACCTTCTTGGCCAGAGATAGAAGAAATGTTAATTATTCTCCCTTGAGTTTCTTTATCTATAAGATGCTGAATGAAAAATTTTGAGAATATCGTAGCACCTTTAATATTTATTTGTAAAACTCGATCGATCGCAGATTCATCGTAGTCCAATAAACTTAATGCATTGTATACACCTGCATTATTAACTAAGCCGTAAAGTGATTGAGCCGAAATGTTTGTAAAAAAACTTTCTACAGCTTGATAATCAGTCACATCAACGCAAGCGAGTGTAAGATTTGGATGGGAAGAAAAATTCCCTAGCTTATCTTTATTATTATCAACAGCAATAACTTGATAACCAGCCTTTAACAAACGATTCGTAAGTGCTTGGCCGATTCCACCAGCTGCTCCAGTTATGATTACTTTTTTCATTATTTTCCCTCCAAGTGATAGATGAACATGTTTGTTTCTAGAATAACTATTTCTTACTATACAACTTAAATTGTTTTTCGTATAGATGAATTATATTTTGTTATATTTTTAAGTGAAAAAAGAAATTAACTTTGATTCAAACAAATTGATTTTTTATGTGAGTTATTGGTGAAGGCTACTATTTCTACACAGAAAAAGTGATAAGGGTTATTTTATTATTTAAATTCGGGAAATGTTTTTCAGTTATCATAACAAGTGTTATAATACATGAGAATTGACAGTTTTTTGAAAGAGGTTCTTATAGCGACAAGCAAAAAAGTTAAAAAAAGATAATTGTTGATCAATTGAGACCTCTGATTGATCAGTAGACTAACTATAAATTTAGGAGAATAACATGCGAGAGAGTGTATCTTTAAAAACAATTTCAGAAGAAGATTTGAGAGATATTTGGGAAATCAGTTTTGGACCAAAAGCAGATTTGGAATGGATGAAGTTCAACGGCCCCTATTTTAAAGACCCAGTACAAACATGGACAGAATTTTCTACAGGATATGGGCGATCACTTATCAATAGTCCAATGAGCAAGGCTATAATGTTTGATCATAAGATAGTAGGATTGGTTACTTCCTATTGGGCTGATTCTAATTTAAAACAATGGTTAGAAGTTGGGATCTCGATATATGATTCTAGCATTTGGGGCAAGGGAATCGGAAGTATTTCTCTTTCTTTATGGTTAAAAGAATTATTTGAGTATTTTGCCTATCTACCACATATTGGATTCACTACATGGTCTGGAAACAAAGGAATGCAAAAAATTGGTGAGAAATGTGGAATGACAAAGGAAGGAGTCATAAGAAAAGTTAGGTTTTTAAATAATCAATATTATGATTCAGTCAAGTATGGCATTCTAAGGGAAGAACTAGCCGATTAGATTAGGAAGTCCATTTGGTGATCCAGAATCACTCAGAAACGAATGGTAAGTCATTATTAATCATCTATCCAATCTTGGGTATTTTTTTAGATTGAAGTGTTTAAAACTAAAAAAGCATTTATGAAGTCGTAATAGTCAGGCTTCAAAATGCTTTTTATTTTGTTTCTTTTTTCTTTGCCACATAAATACACCTAGACTGACGATGAAGAGCATATCCAACAGATTTCCTGCGACTTGGATCGTCGAAGGGTTGGCCAATGGTATCAAAGCAAGGACAAAAAAGGAAAACAAGCTGTAGATAAAACATGTGACAGGAACTAATCGAAAGAAGAGTGGACATTTCAATTGGCTAAAAATTAGTGAAAAAATAAAATAGGTGAAAATAGATAAAATCACGACTAAACCATTCATGATAAAGAAGAAAAGCGTATTGTGATTAAACGAATAAAAAAGGATAGCTAAAAAAGAAAACGTTTTAAATGCAATCAATACACCTGAAGCTTCATTTAACGTACCAGGATGTCGATGAAAAAAATAGGCACCGAAATACACAGAAAACATCAAGCCGCATAGAGAAGATAGAATCAAAAAAAACGGATTTTCTTCGGTTTCTGTAATATCAGAATGATCCAAAAGCAACCAGCCTAATGCACTAGAAGGCGCATGTGAGGTCTTAACGTACGAATAACATAGAAAAAATAAAATCGTCAAAGTTGCAAAAAAAGAGCCTAAATGTAAAAAATTAGTTGTTTTACGTTGAATTTCCATAATATCTCCAAATTAAATTGATAAGTATATAAAGTATAATAACAAATCAATGAGTATATGTCGATGTTTTTTAATCAAAATTATAAATAAAAACTGTCGAACATCTAAAATTTAATTTATATGTTCGACAGTTTTTTAGTTTGTGAGTTATTTTCCTTGTCTTTTTCTTACTTTTTTAGTCCAAAAACCACCTGAAATATATTTTGGTTCATATGAGATGATGAAAGCACGCTCTTCAATTTCTTTGATCAGACGATACAGTTCACGTTCGCTTTTTCTAGGAGAAAGTATTTCCAGGACCAGTCGCTCGCCTTCTAGACCCATTGCAGAAGTTTGTGTCACACCGTAACCGTGTTCTCTCAGTATACCAGGCAAACTTTTATCTTCCGCGCTATTTGCTGGCAAAATCGTTGTGACCATGATGTATCCTAATGCCAGCTTGTCTTCAATCAAAATCCCAACACTGATACCTACTGCGTAACCTAACGCATAGACAAACAAATTCAGCGGATTATCTAAACGATCCAATACAAGAGATAGCCCCACGATATAGATCGTGATCTCAACCATACTGACAAGGGGAGCAATCAGCCGGTAGCCTTTCATTGTCAGCATAAAACGTAACGTGTTCAAAGTGATATAAGCAAAATTGATGAGGAAGATCATCCCCAACATTTTAGGATCAATCATTTGTAAAACTCCTTTCATTTGTATAACAACAATATCAAAAAAAATCGTAAGTGAAGAAAAATTGAAACTTTATTGGTACCAAAAAATGATAAAATGATTATAATAGAATTATAAAGATAGGTTAGGTGATTAAAATGAAAACGGTCAATCGAGTGTTTTGTGCCAGCCACGTGCTCAGTCTCCTTCTCAGTATATACTTAGGTGTCTATGCGATTCAACAGCCAATTGATGTAGAGAACATTGTTTTTCAGATGTCGCTGACAGATGGTTTGATTCTAAGCGTTTTTTTCTTTTTGATACTATTTATTGGTAATATTTTCGGTAGCGTTGCCAGTTTTTTGAATTTCTCTATTTATCCTCTCCTTTCGCTAGCATTAGGAGTGGTGGGGCTTTGTTCCCTATTCTTATTTCCTGAGCCATTCAGTCCTGCATTTATATTATTTGGTATACTGAACCTGTTCCAGACGACTGTCGGATCATGGTTGCTATGGCGATCAGGAAATTTAATGAAAATAGGTGAGTAACCATTGAATCCAATTATATTGAAACGTTCTGTCAATCAAATTCCAGTGTTAGAGGTTGTCCTGAAAGAATTAAGAGAAGAACGGATTCCCGTTGTTATCTATTATCACGGATGGCAGACAAGTAAGGAGTTAGTTTTGACACAAGGAAGGAAAATTGCACAGCAAGGTATTCGTGTGATCCTGCCAGATGCGATGAATCATGGGGAACGCAAACAGCCAATTTCTTCTATTCCATCCTATACATTTTGGGATAGTATCTACGGGAACTTGTTTGAGTTTGACACGCTTATCAAGCATTTAGAAAAAAGAGATCTTTTACATGATCGGCTTGCAGTTGGCGGGGTTTCGATGGGTGGAATGACAACATGCGCGTTGCTAGCTAAGCATCCTCATATAGCAGCAGGTGTATGTTTGATGGGTTCTCCTGCACCTCTGGAATATGGGAAAGAAATCGCAAGAAGAGCGTCAGAATACAATTATATCTTGCCAAAAGACTATTTTGATTTGATCTCGTGGGTCAAGAGTTATGATTTATCATTGCAGCCGGAAAAGTTAGCTGGACGCCCTCTGTTCTTTTGGCATGGACAAGCAGATGAAAAGATTCCTTATATACAAACGGAAATATTTGTAGAAAAAAACCGACATGAGCCTTACGGAAAAGAAATTGTTTTTCGTTCCTCCAAAACACAGCGACACATGGTACAAATACCACTGATGGAGGAAGCTTCCGCTTTTTTAGCAAAGAATTTGATAAAAAAATAGAAATAGCTGAATCGGAAAATCACTTAAGGAGGATAGGAGATTTTCTGATTTTTCTTTTGGGCTATAATGAACCCTGTTAGGAAAATTTGGTATAATTGGTAGTAAGAACGACAACATGTTAGAAAGGAAGAGAGCATGCCCACTTTAGCAGATGTTGCAAAACGTGCCAATGTTTCAAAAATGACGGTTTCTCGAGTCATCAATCATCCGGAACAGGTGACGGATGAATTGAAAGAGTTAGTTTTCTCAGCAATGGCTGAACTGGATTACCGCCCAAATATTGCTGCAAAAGCACTTGTCACGAATCGGTCACAGATCATCAAATTATTTATACTGGAAGAAATCGACACCACTGAGCCATATTACATGAATTTGCTGATGGGGATCGCTAAACGGATCGGAAAAGCGCATTATTCTCTCCAACTAGTTACAAATGACGCATTCGATGTCGGTTCTTGTGATGGATACATCATCACAGGTGTCAGAAAAAAAGACTTCGATTGGATTGACCGCTTGGAAAAACCAGTTGTTTTGTTTGGAGAAAATTGTGAAGGATATGACTATGTAGACAGCGATAATGAATATGGTACAGCAAAAGCAACGCAATATGCCTTAGAA
>k87-33263_pt1 | contig 12204 bp, 7 predicted proteins | sample MGYA00084031_6733416 | MGnify analysis MGYA00084031
GGCGGCGTGACCGACGCCTTCGGCTGGCAATGGGTCTTCCTCGGTGTTCCGATGCTCACCCTGCCCGCCGCGTTCCTGCTCTGGCGCGGGCTGCGAGGACAGCCCGTCAAAGGCGGCCAGGCCGAATCCGCGCCCGGTCTGATCATCAAGATCGTATGGTCGGCGCTGACCGCTGTCGGCGCCGCCCTCACGCAGTACGGCAGCGACCACAACCAGTGGATGATGGTCGCCGGTCTCGTCGTGCTCGCGGTGACCCTGCCCCGGTTGCTGCCCCGCGGCACCCTGCGCGCCGCCGCCGGCCTGCCCGCCGTGATCTCGCTGCGCGGCCTGGCGGGAAGCGCGTTCGTCGCCGCCGAGGTGTTCGTGCCGCTGATGCTCGTCCAAGAGCGCGGCCTGACGCCGTTCACGGCCGGGCTCGCCCTCACCGGTAGCGCGTTGACCTGGTCCTTCGGCTCCTGGCTGCAGGGGCGCGAGGTGTTCAGCAGGCAGGTGAACCTGCGCGGCGGGATGATCTGCATCGTCCTGGGGCTGGCCGGGATGGCCACGGTGACGTTCCCCGTGGTGCCTCTGGCCGTCGCCTACCCCGCCTGGATGATCGGCGGGCTCGGCATGGGGCTGATCTACCCGACGCTGTCCGTCCTCACCCTGGAGCTGTCCGAACCCGGGGAGCAGGGCGCCAACAGCGGAGCGCTGCAGGTGGGGGAGTCGGTGTACTCGGTGATGGCCATCGCGCTCAGCGGCGCGCTGTTCAACGCGCTCGGCTCCGGCTATCTGGCCGCCTACCTGTTCTGCATCGCGCTGGCGCTGATCGGGCTGCTCATCACCCCCCGGCTCACCTCCGCCCCCCGTCCCGCCGAAGATCCCCTGCCCGCCTCCTGACACGACGTTCCGGAAGGCCCTCTCCGGAAGGCGTCCTCGCCCGGCGGCCCGCCGTCCGGTCCGCGGTCGTCCACGGCCGCCGACCCCGCTTCCGGAGCCGTCCCGACCTGCCGTGGGATCGCGGATCATCCGCGGTCCCCACCGGGCCGTTACCTGCGGCCCGTCTCATCCGGCCGTCGGGTCGTTCGGCAGCGAGGCCAGTTCCGTGGTCGCCTCCCGTTGCAGAGCCGCGGAGCGGACGAGGTAGTCGAGTATCACCTCCAGTTCCTCGTCCGTGTACCGCTCGTACAGGCCGGCCATCGCGGTCATGAACGGTTCGAACAACGCGCTGAACCCGGCCAGCCGCTCATAGTTGATCTCGACGATGATCCTGCGCCGGTCCTTGGTGTCGCGCACCCGGCGTACCAGCGACTTGGACTCCAGCCTGTCGATCAGCCCGCTCACCGAGGCCGGGGCCAGCCCGGTGCGCTGAGACAGTTCGCCCGCCGTCAGGGGGCCGAAACGCTGCAGCAGGTCGAGGGTCTTCTCCTCCGTCATCCCGAGGCCCAGCTTCTCGCCCATGGCGCTGTGGTACATGACCGCGGCGTTGCTGCTCTCCCTTCCCGCGACGGTCAGCGCCTCCAGCAGTTTCTTTCGGCGTTCCGAAATACCTCTGGACACGGGGCGCCCTCCTTGGGATATATTTCGTTCGGCCGAACGAAAGGATAGCACTGTGAAGGTTCTGATCACAGGATGTGGCATCGCGGGTCCCGTGACCGCGATGGCCCTGCGTCAGGTGGGCATCGACTCTGAGATCTTCGAGGCGTACCCGCAAGGAGCGGAGAACGTCGGCTCGTTCCTGAACGTCGCCTCCAACGGCCTGGCCGCCCTCTCCGTGCTGGACGCGCACCGTCCGGTGCTGGCCTCGGCCATCCCCACACCGCGCATGGTCATGTGGAGCGGCACCGGTAAGCGCCTGGGCGAGGTGGCCAACGGCCTGCGGCTCGACGACGGCACGGTCAGCCACACCATCCTCCGCTCCGACCTCTACCGCGCCGTCCGGGACGAGGCCGTCAACCGCGGCGTCCGCATCACCTACGGCAAGCGCCTGACCTCCTTCGAAGACACCGGAAGCGAGGTCATCGCCATGTTCGAGGACGGCACCTCCGCGCGGGGCGACCTGCTGATCGCCGCCGACGGCGTGCACTCGCGCGTCCGCCGGCTCCTCGACCCCCAGGCGCCCGCCCCCCGCTACAGCGGCCTTTACAGCTTCGGGGGGATCGTCAAGAACGCCGGCGTCCCCGGCGAGCCCGGCGTATACAACATGATCTTCGGCAAGCGCGCCTTCTTCGGCTACACCGTGGCCGAGTCGGGTGACACGTGGTGGTTCGCCAACCTGCCCAGGGAGCTCGGTGACGAGCCCGCCAACTGGAAGCGGGTCCTGGTGAAGGCGTTCGAACGGGACGCGAACCCCTCCGCCGACCTCATCCGCCGCAGCCCCGTCGACGACGGTGTGCCGATCTACGACCTGCCGCCGGTGCCCGTCTGGCACCGCGGCCGGGTGGTGCTCACCGGGGACGCCGCGCACGCCACCACGCCCAGCTCCGGACAGGGGGCCTCGCTGGCCATCGAGGACGCGGTCGTGCTGGCCAGGTGCCTGCGCGAGGAGAGAGACCACCGCGAGGCGTTCAAACGGTTCGAAGCCGAACGGCGCCCCCGGGTGGAGCGTGTGGTCGCCTACTCCAAGACGATCAGCAACAGCAAGGCCGCGGGACCGGTGGCCAGGGTCTTCCGCGACCTGCTGATGCCGTTCTTCCTCAAGCGCTCCGCGAGCCAGGAGTCGCTGGCCTGGATGTACCGCTACCAGGTCGCGCTGTGACACCGCGGTGGCGCGGGGAACGCGCCGGCGCGATCACGTCGGAGGCCCTTCCCCGCAGACGGTCCACAGCGTCCCCGCGGCCCTCGCGTCCTGCAGGACCGCACGGTCTGAAAACCCCCGCAAGCACCGATGGGGGAGGACCGCGGACGGGGGTCGGGTGACGGGCCGCCTCGGCCCGTCACCCGACCCCGCGAGGTCATCCATCGGCCCGACGCGGCGCCCGGCCGCGGCACCGGCGCCGAGAAGGCGGCCGTCGAGCACGGCCCCGCCGAGCGGACCACGCACGACCCGTCCGCCCATCCGCACGACGCCGCAGCCGATCGATCTTCGGCACCCGTCGCCGTCCTCCGCGCCGACGGCCGGAAAACCGCCCGCCTAGCGGCCGCGGCGGCCCAGCAGATCGTCGCTGGTGAGACCGGCGCGGCGCAGCGCCTCGGCCATCGCGCCCGACGGCGCGTCGTCGGCGGGACGGCCGCGCCGTCCCCGCCCGCCGTCCCCGCGGTCGTTCCTGCGGCCGCTCCCGCGACCGTCACGGCCCGCCGTACGGCCGCCGCCCGCGCCCACCTCGTCGTCCAGCCGCAGCGTCAACGAGATGCGCTTGCGCGGAATGTCGACCTCCAGCACCTTCACCCGCACGATGTCGCCGGGTTTGACCACCTCGCGCGGGTCGGCGACGAAGTTCTTGGACATGGCCGACACGTGCACCAGACCGTCCTGGTGCACACCCACGTCGACGAACGCGCCGAACGCGGCGACGTTGGTGACCACGCCCTCCAGCACCATGCCCGGGGCGAGGTCGGACAGCTGCTCCACTCCCTCGGCGAACGCGGCGGTCTTGAACGCCGGACGCGGGTCGCGGCCCGGCTTCTCCAGCTCCGCGAGGATGTCGGTGACCGTGGGCAGCCCGAAGACGTCGTCGACGAACTCCTCCGGCTTCAGCGACCGCAGCACCGCCGTGTTGCCGATCAGCGAACCGATGTCGGCGCCCGTCTTGGCGAGGATGCGGTGCACCACCGGATAGGACTCGGGGTGGACGCTGGAGGCGTCGAGCGGGTCGTCACCGTCGCGGATGCGCAGGAACCCGGCGCACTGCTCGAACGCCTTGGGCCCCAGCCGAGGCACCTCCTTGAGCGCCTGCCGCGACCGGAACGGGCCGTGCTCCTCGCGGTACCGCACGATGTTCTCCGCCAGCCCCGAACCGATGCCGGACACCCGGGTGAGGAGCGGAGCCGAGGCGGTGTTGACGTCCACGCCGACCGCGTTCACGCAGTCCTCCACCACCGCGTCGAGCGAACGCGACAGCTTGGTCTCCGACACGTCGTGCTGGTACTGGCCGACCCCGATCGACTTGGGATCGATCTTCACCAGCTCGGCCAGCGGGTCCTGCAGGCGGCGCGCGATCGACACCGCGCCGCGCAGCGACACGTCCAGGTCGGGCAGCTCCTGCCCGGCGTAAGCGGACGCGGAGTACACCGACGCGCCCGCCTCCGACACGACGACCTTGGTGAGCTTCAGCTCGGGATGCCGCTTGATCAGGTCACCGGCCAGCCGGTCGGTCTCCCGGGACGCCGTGCCGTTCCCGATCGCGATCAGCTCCACGGCGTGCTTCCGCGCCAGCGCCGCCAGCACCGCGATCGCCTCGTCCCACCGCTTCTGCGGCACGTGCGGGTAGATGGTCGCGGTGTCCACCACCTTGCCCGTGCCGTCCACCACCGCCACCTTCACGCCCGTGCGGTAGCCGGGGTCCAGACCGATGGTCGGCCGCGGCCCGGCGGGAGCCGCCAGCAGCAGGTCGCGCAGGTTGGCGGCGAACACCCGCACCGCCTCCTCCTCGGCCGCCTGCCACAGCCGCATGCGCAGGTCGATGCCGAGGTGCACGAGGATGCGCGTGCGCCACGCCCAGCGCACGGTCTCCAGCAGCCAGCCGTCGGCAGGCCGGCCCAGGTCGGCGATGCCGAAACGGGCGGCGATGCGCTCCTCATACCCGCCGTCCGGCTCGGCCACCGGGTCGAGGGTGAGGGTGAGCACCTCCTCCTTCTCCCCCCGGAAGAGCGCCAGCACCCGGTGGGAGGGCAGTGTGGTGAACGACTCGGAGAAGTCGAAGTAGTCGGCGAACTTCGCGCCCTCTTCCTCCTTGCCCTCGCGCACCGCCGAGACCAGGCGGCCACGCGACCACATCCGCTCCCGAAGCTCGCCGATCAGGTCGGCGTCCTCGGCGAAGCGCTCCACCAGGATGGCCCGCGCCCCCTCCAACGCCGCCGCGGCGTCGGGTACCTGCTCGTTCACGAAACCGGCCGCGGTCTCCTGCGGATCGAGCGTCGGATCGCCCAGCAGCTTGTCGGCCAGCGGCTCCAGCCCGTTCTCCCGGGCGATCTGCGCCTTGGTGCGGCGCTTGGGCCTGAAGGGAAGGTATATGTCCTCTAGGCGGGCCTTGGAGTCGGCGGCCATGATCTGCGCTTCCAGGGCGTCGTCCAGCTTGCCCTGCGAACGGATGGACTCCAAGATCGCGGCGCGTCGTTCCTCCAGCTCGCGCAGGTAGCGAAGCCGCTCCTCCAACTGCCGAAGCTGGGCGTCGTTCAGCGCGCCGGTGGCCTCCTTGCGGTAGCGGGCGATGAACGGGACCGTGGCCCCGCCGTCCAGCAGCTCAACGGCCGCCTGGACCTGCCCCTCTCGCACGCCGAGCTCCTCGGCGATCCGCCGATGAATCGTGGTCGTCACGCACCACATCCTGCCCTACGGAACCGACCGTTTCCGCCGCTGCCCGATTCCCGGCCGTCACGGCGCGCCGGGGGCGTGGGGCGCCGGGCCGCCGCCGTGCGGGCGGCGACCCGAGCGTTCAGCCTTGGCCGCTGCGGGACAGGAGGGACGCGATCACGAGGATCGCCGTGCTGATGACCAAGACGAGGGTGAACCCGGTGCGTACCGTGGGTTCCGCCATCTTGATCATGAGGGTGAGAAGCTGGCTCATGATCTTGACGGCTGAGATGAGGAGCGCGGCGGCGAGGGCGAGCAGACCCATCGCCAGCAGCGTGCCAGGCGATCCGGCGAGGGCGCCGGCCTCATCGGCGGTGCGGGTGACGGATCCGGATAAGGAACGGCCGACCGTGTCCGCGACCGGTGTCACAAGGTCTACTGTGGTCATTACGTGGTTCCTGAATCTTCTCCAGAGCTGAAGGGGCCCGATGTGCGGGCACCTCTGGGTTGCGGCCAGAGGTGCCCCTTTTCTTGGGGTGCTCCGCGTCGGGACCTCACCGGGCCGGGCGGCCCGCGTACGGAGCGCCCCGCGGGTCTGCGCATTACCGGCTTCCCCCTTCAGTTATGTTTACTTAACTCGATTAACTTTTCATCATCTAACCTAATGGAGGTTTACCCTCTTTGCGCTAAGCTGATGCGCTAGTCTTCGGTTGCGCGCCGGAGAGGGTGCCCAGAAGGGGTGGCATTTCAGTGTTGCTAACTGCCCTGATGTGTAGTTTCGCCGGTTTCGTGGAAAGTTCATCTGACAAATAAAGTTCAGTGAACAGGGGGTGGTGACGATGCCCGCCGCGGAGCGTGACGGCTCCGCGCTGGCCCGCCGCCTGCGCGAGCTGCGCGAACAGCACTGGGACGGCGTCAGGATCACCCAGCGTGAACTCGCTGAAGCCCTTGGTGGCGACGGGCCGCTGAGTGTGCCGTTGATCTCCTCCTGGGAGTCCCGATCCAACCCCAAGATCCCCCCGCTCTCCCGGCTGGAGGCGTACGCCACCTTCTTCGCCACCCGGCGGTCCATCGAGGGGTCGTCGATGAGGCTGCTCGATGTGGCCGAGTTGACCGCCGAGGAACGGCGAACCCGTGATGAGCTCCTGCGCGAGCTGCGAGCCCTCCGCGCCGCCGCCATGGCTCGGCTCGGCGGCAGGGCCGATGACGCGGCCTTGGCCGAAGACCTGGGAGGTGGGCCGTGGCGGTTCGCCGACGGTAAGACGATCACCCTCGTCTGCGCTCAGCTTCCTCCCAACCTGCTGGAGCGCATGCCGTACGCCAACCCGGACGATCCCGACTACATCGAGCTCTACACCTACGCCGACCTCGACGCGCTGTTCGAGCTGCACGGCCACATCCGTGCGATGAACCCGCGCAGCCTCGTCCAGCTCCGGGTGGCCCAGCGGCTCGTACCCGACGATTACACCTCCCACCTGGTGCTGCTCGGTGGCGTCGACTGGAACCTCGCCACCCGCAACGCGCTGGCCCGGCTGGATCTCCCGGTCCGGCAGGAGACGCGCCCCGACGACCATCAGGTGACCGGCTTCGAGGTGAACGTCGACGGTGAGGTGCGTTCTTACCGCCCGACCCTGGAACGGATCGATGGGCATGAGGAACGCCTGGTCGAGGACGTCGCCCACTTCTTCCGCGCGCCCAACCCCTACAACCGGAAGCGCACGATCACCATCTGCAACGCGATGTACGGCAGGGGGGTACTCGGCGTCGTCCGGGCCCTGACCGATGAACGCTTCCGGGACAGGAACGCCGAGTACCTCGCCGAGCGGTTCGGCGACGCGCCGTCTTACAGCATCCTGACCAAGGTCTCGATCGAGGCAGGGGCGGTGCTCACGCCCGACTGGACCCTTCCCGGCGTGGTGCTGCACGAGTGGTCGGAGCCCAGGAGGTGAACGAGCATCCTTATCACAACGGCTCCCACCGTCACCTGCTGAGCACCGGTGCCGATGCGAAAGCCGCCGACGTGGACGCGATCATCGTCCCCACGGCGCGCCCCGCCGATACCTTGCGCCATGTGATCGGCCTCGCCCGTCACCTGGGCACCAAGCTCGTCGCGCTGTGCAGCAGGCTGTCCGAGGCCGGGGAGGTCCGCAGGATCGCCACCGAAGAAGGACTGACCGACGTGGTGCCGGTGGACGTCCCCGACGCCTCCCGTCTTCCCCTCCCCGACCTGGCCACCTCCAAGCTGCTCGTCGGCACCGAGTTCGAGCGCGGAACCGACCTCAGCCTCAAACGGAACCTCGGCCTGCTGCTCGCCCGCATGGCCGGGTGGCGGCGAGTGGTCTTCCTGGACGACGACATCACCGTCCCGGACGCCGAAGACTTGCGCCGGGCGGTGGGTCTACTGGAGCACTACGAGGTCGTTGGCCTATCCATCGAGGGCTTCCCGGACAACAGCGTGGTCTGCCACGCGCACCGCGAGGCCGGAGGCTTCCAGGACACGTTCATCGGCGGCGGGGCGCTCGCCGTCGATCCCGTCCGCACCACGTCGTTCTTCCCCGACATCTACAACGAGGACTGGTTCTACCTGCTCAACAACCGCAAGCTGCGCCCGGTCACCATCACCGGCCGAGCGGAGCAGGAACCGTACGACCCTTTCGCCCATCCCGAGCGGGCACGCGCCGAGGAACTGGGCGACGTCCTCGCCGAAGGCATCTACTTCCTGCTGGGCAAAAATAAAACCGTAAAAAGTGCCAAGCGCGTCTTCTGGAAGGACTATCTCAAAAGACGCCGCCTGTTCATCGAAGACGTGATCCAACGAGTGCGGCGGGAACCCGAGACGGAGAGACGCACCCGCAAACTGGAGTCGCTGGCAGCGGCCCGGGACAGCCTCGGCCTCATCACCCCCTGGCTCTGCGAGAAGTACATCAAGGCATGGCGGAAGGATCGCTCACGTTGGCGCCGATACGTCGCCACCCTGCACCGCAGCGGAGTCGACGAGGCGCTGGACCGTCTGGGCCTTAAGGCGGCCCCACCCGAGCCTTGCCTGTCGAAGCGGGCAGAAGCGGATATCGGTTCGAACGCAGACTGTTCACCGGTGTTTTCGATCTCAACGTGACGGCCATGCCGGGACCGGCCGGGATGACGGTGAACTCGGTCGGTATCCGGAAGGCCATATCGCGGCATCCGTGTTCGCCGCCGCAGCACACCGACCGGGCGGGGCGGTCTTCCACGCCCGTCATCGTCGTGGCAGGACTCGACCTGCTGGACCCCTTGCGGCAGCGGGGTTTCAAAGATCGCAGCCGGACGGGGCAGACCCGCGTTCGCCCATCCGGACCGGATCCCGTCTCCGGCGATGCATCCACGCCGGGCCGGACGGAGCGCGCATTCACCGGGGGCCGTCGGCCTGTTCACCCCGGTCGGCAAGGACTGCAGCACACCCGAGTCCGCCACCGCCATCTGTCGTTCTCCTGATATCGCACGAGAACATAGCCCCACACGGCGTATCCGTTCTTCATGAAGATCTCGCGGAGCCGAGCGGTCCGGAACCGGACGCCGGCATGAACGGCGTGCTTGTGCTCTCCCTCCTGAAATTCGATCTCCTCTGGCTCGCTCACCGTGATCCGGCTGGTGCTCGTCCAATTACAGAAAGGGCTGTCCGGAACGGAAGGCTCGCGCTTTAGGAAGAGGCCGGTGGATATCCGCCGAGCCGTCTTCCCGTCCCTCTGCGGAACAGCCGATGCATATGCGCGGACGACCTCGTCCGGTTGAGCGTCCGCCGGGGGTATCGCGACGTCTTCACGTTTCGTAGGATCGCGTTTTGAGTACGCCGACATGCCGAATAGGCCGATGAAGGCGAGAGGGCTGATACGAGAATGCACTCGATGTCTGACTGTGACAAGTCACTCTCCTGGTCGAACAGGATTACCGGGGTGGTCGATGAATGATCCGTCCGACCGCCTCGACCGGAACCGAAGATTGCTCACCGAGTCTTTTCGTTCGCGGCTCAGCGCGTAGTTCCGCAGGATGGCGAGCGTCCTACGGAGTCGTCCGGCATGGGGACGGCGGCACGTGGAGGATGCGTCGGATTTTGAACCACACGGTGACGTGTTCACCGGGACCGCGTGGGCGGATCCGAGCGCCATCGGCTCGCGTCGTACGGGGAACGGGCTTACTCGTGCCTTTTGTGTGGCGTGATGACCGGGCTCTCTGTCGCCTGATGGCTCGCATTCGGCCAAGGCGGGAATGTCGGCACGCTTCAACGCGTGATGCCCTGCGGGCGGTCGCGGTCGGATCACGGGTCCTGTTCGGCAGGGCGCCGAAGGGACGGGGATCTCCCAGCAGGAAGGCGATGGCCTGGAAGTTCACCCCGTGAGTGCGATGTGTGGCCGGACAGGAAACCCCGACGGCCCCTGATCCGAGTGGACGAGAGTGTCGTTGTTCTCAGGCGGTGCGCCCATCCCGGGCTGTCCGGCGTAACACCGTTCCGGCTGGGAAGGGCGGCCCTTCGGCGGATTGACGGCCCATTCTCCGATATCGCCGGGCCGTTGCGGGTACGGAGCCGAACCCGGCGTCCGGCTTCTGCTGCGAAGGTCTCGTCTTCGCGGCCAGCACCGGCAGGGCCTGCCGGGCGGGATCGAGCCGCCGCGGCGCGACCGGGTGCGGTGTTCATCTGAACGACCGGGACGGGGTGACGGATGGGGCCATTGCGGTAATGGAATGAATGGACATTTTTAGGATCTTTTTCGCATGTTGCTGTTGACTTGGCCGTTGACCCAACGGAGAAGCACCGTGTTCGATCTGACCATTCGGCCCGCGATCGACGCCGACCTGACCGCGCTCGTCCGAAGTTTCGGCCAGGTCGGCTTCTTCTCCGACCGCCTGCGCCGTCAGCGGCAGGGGCGCGGGATGCTGCTGATCGCACTGCGCGGGGCGATCCCCGTCGGGAACGTGTACGTGTGGTGGGAGCCCGCCGAGGAGCCCGAGTTGCGTGAGCGCCTGCCCGGCGTGCCGCTGCTGACCCATCTGGAGGTCCACCCGCACCACCGCAACCGGGGCATCGGCACCGCCCTGATCAGGGAGGCCGAGGACGTCCTGCGCCGACGCGGTCACCGGCGGGTCGCCCTGGGCGTCGACGTCCGCAACGTCGACGCCCAGCGCCTGTACACCCGCCTCGACTACACCGAGTGGCCTTACCCGCCGGTCCGCGTCCCGGAGGAGACGTTCCAGATCTTCGTCAAGTCCCTCGTCGACATGCCGATCAAGCATGCTTAGGGCGTATCCGAGTCACCTCGCATAGGCCTGGGCGCGGCGCGGACCGGCGCGGGCGGAAGGCGGTGTCCGGCCTGCTGCGACCAGCGACCGCTGTGGCCGACGGCGCTTCGACCGCCGAGGCGGGGCCGCGCTCCGACTCCGCGCCGCGGCGCGGGAACGGGAGGCCCTCCGCCGGGGAAGGGCTTCCCGGCCCGGTGACCGGATACGGCTCCGCCATCAGGTTCAGAGACGGAAGTCCAGGTCGGGGATGATCTCGGCGACGTCCATCTGGGCCTTCTGCAGGCGGCCGCTGTAGTCCCAGTTCATGGACTGCCAGCGGGTGAACTGGTCCAGAACCCACATGCCGGACTGGCGGCTGCCGTTGCCCGACCTGCCGTTGCCGCCGAAGGGGAGGTGCGCCTCCGCGCCGGAGGTGGAGTTGTTGACGCTGACCATCCCCGCGCCGATGCCGGCGCGGAAGCGGAAGGCCGACTTCGGATCGTTGGTGTAGATGGAGGAGGACAGGCCGTAGCCGGGCAGGTTGGCCAGTTCGATCGCCTCCTCCAGGGTGTCGTAGGAGGTGACGCCGACGATGGGGCCGAAGGTCTCCTCCATGAACAGCCGGTCGCCCGGGCGCACGCCGTCCACGATCACCGGGTGGTAGTACAGGCCGCCCTCGCCGGTGAAGTCCCCGCGCGGGTTGTCCGGCGTGATGCGGCCGGTCGGCCCGGACACCACGGTGTGGTGGGGCTCGATCCAGGTGAGGTACTCCTCGAACCGCTCGGCGAACTTGCGGTCGAGCAGCGGGCCGAGCACGACGTCGCCCATCGGGTCGCCCACCGGGGCCTTCTCGACGGCGGCGGCGTAGCGGGCGAGGAACTCGTCGTGGATCGAGGAGTGCGCGATGACCGTGCCCAGGGAGGTGCAGCGCTGGCCCGCCGTGCCGAAACCGGCGAACAGCGCGCCCTCCACGGCGAGGTCGAGGTCGGCGTCCGGGGTGATCACCATCGGGTTCTTGCCGCCGAGCTCCAGGCAGGGCGACTGCAGGTGGCGTCCGCACAGCTCACCGATGCGGCGGCCGACCGCGCTGGAGCCGGTGAAGCCGACCTTGTCCACGGTGCCCTCCTCAAGGGCCATGGCCAGCCCGTCGAAGGTGGCGGCGCCGTCGGCGAAGACGATGTTGAGCACGCCGTCGGGCAGCCCGGCGGCGGTGAACAGCCGGTAGAGGGCGTGCGCGGAGGCCGCGGCGTACTCGGCGGGCTTCCACACCACGGCGTTGCCGCACAGCAGCGCGGGGACGAGGTACCACGAGGGGACCGCGACCGGGAAGTTCCCCGCCGTGATCACCGCGGCGACGCCGACCGGCACCCGGAAGGTGAACAGGTTCTTGTCCGGCATCTCCGACGGCACCGTCTGCCCGTAGAGCCGCCGGCCCTCGCCGAGGAAGAAGTCGCAGGTGTCCACGATCTCGCGGACCTCGCCCAGCGCCTCGGCGTACGGCTTGCCGATCTCCTCGGTGACCA
>k87-366942_pt1 | contig 12203 bp, 15 predicted proteins | sample MGYA00084031_6733416 | MGnify analysis MGYA00084031
CGGCAGCCGCGGCTGCCGCCAACGTTTCCTGGGTAATCTGCTGTCCCTCGTTTAACGGTTTCGCTTCGTACAGCACTTCAAAGCCGCCTTGTAAATCTAGCCCGAGTGTAATGTTGTTGACGACATCTTCTGCCGTCCAGGCGATCGTGGCGAATACGGCCGCCACCAGGATGACAAACACCAAAATCCTGCTCCATCTGATCATCTGCAGCCGTTCCCTCCTCTATCCAACATGCCCATTATCGCAAGTCGGATCAGGCATGTCAATTTTGTCGGCACGAAAAATCGACCTGTTACAGGTCGATTCCTTTATACGCATTGGCGGTCATCCAGTTCATGAACGTCGTCACTTTCAGCGATAGAATGTCGTTTACCAAGCGGTGAAGGGGAGGCAGTGTCTCTTTGTATGATTCAGACACACACAGCCAAATCTCCCGGCTCGTCACATGCTCATACCCGTACAGCGCGAACTCGTCCGCCTTGTCGGCACACAACTGCTCAATCTCCGGTCCCATCTCCTTTAACGACCATCTCTCTTTGTGCACGAAATTTCCCTGCCTTCACACACGTTGTCAAGTATAGACATTCGACGCAACCCAAAAAAACTCCTCCTTTCCGTCACGGAAAAATTCAGTCATCAACCTGTCCCACGGCTGCATAGGCTTGTATTACCGACGTGCGTTCAGGAAGGAAGGGCCTCATCTGTGAGCAAGCAGACGTTTATGCAAGGGACACTCATACTCGTCGTCTCCGGACTGATTAACAAGGTGCTCGGATTTATCTACCGGATCTCTTTGACCCGCTTAATCGGCGACGAGGGCATTGGTTTGTTCCAAATGGCGTTCCCGATTTTGACGTTAGTCATCACTCTCGCCACACTAGGGTTGAACGTGGCCATCTCCAAGCACGTGTCCGAAGCGGAAGCCTTGCACGACGAAAGTCGCATTCGTTCGATCTTGCTCGTATCGATGGGCATTGTGCTGATTACGAGCTTCGTTTTAGTGACGTTCATGGTCGTGAGCGCTCCCCTCATCGCCCGCTACGCCTTGACCGATCAGCGCGCTATTTACGCCTTGATGGGGATAGCCCCGACCATCCCCATCGTGGCCGCAGCGCACATCTTTCGCGGGTATTTTCAAGGAAGGCAAAACATGTTCCCCTCTTCCGCCGCCAGCGTCATCGAGCAAGTCGTCCGCATTTTCACTGTTCTGTTTTTCGCCTCACTGCTCATGCCGTACGGTGTGGAATTTGCAGCGGCCGGGGGAATGATTGGGATGGTGGTCGGCGAGTTCGCAGGGCTTTGCCTCATGCTTTACCATTTTAAAAAAGATCCATCCCGCCCCCTCTTTCGCCATCCGCCCGCTTTCGTCCGAAATTTGCCTCTCGCTCAAACGGTGCGAGGACTGTTTCGCATCTCGATGCCGGTCACGGCAAGCCGCCTCGTCGGTCACGTGACGTACGCCTTTGAGCCGATTCTCGTGGCGCAAAGCCTGGCCCTAGCCGGGATCGCCACTGGTGTGGCCACGTCACTGTACGGCCAATTAGCTGGAATGGTCATCCCCCTGGTGTACTTTCCCAGCTTTCTCACTCACGCCCTTTCTGTCTCCCTCGTCCCTGCCATATCGGAAGCGGCTGCGGTGAACAACGACAGGGCCGTGTACTGGAGGCTCAAGCAGTCTTTTCGCCTTTCGCTTATCGTCGGAGCACCTGCAGCCGCTGTGATGACCGTGATGGCGGAGCCGCTGTGTGTGCTCATATACGGCAATGCCGAAGCCGGACGCCTCATGCAGTTGATGGCCCCCTTTACGTTGCTGTGGTACTTACAAGGGCCTTTCGCCGCCGTACTGCAAGGCCTGGACCGGGCAAAGGATGCGATGCGCAACTCGATCATCGGCTCGGTCGTCAAATCCGGACTCATCTTTATCCTCGGCTCGCAACCGGCCCTCGGGATCGACGGTGTCGTGATCGCCATGAATACGGGAATTGTCATTGTCACCCTGCTCCACATGGTTTCGATCACCCGCCTCGTCAGTTTCACCTTCGATATTCGGGAAATTGCCAAAGTTCTCCTCGCGATGCTGATCACCGGGTGGATCTGTTACTTCTCGATGGCCGTCTGGTTTGAAGGCAACAGCATATGGTGGACGGTCCCCTTGACCCTGCTCATTAGCGGAGGCGTCTACTGTGGATGTGTGTTGTTTTTGCGTCTCCTCGTTCAAGATGACGTCATACACATTCCAGTTGTCGGGAAATACCTCGCTCTCCTGCTTCCAAAGCGCTATTAACCGTTCACGACTGCTTCCGGTCAATGTGCAGTTCTCCGTTTGAAACATCGTACAAGGCGAAAAAAATGTCTTTAAAATCTTTATACCCCTGTTTTTGGACCTCGTTTTTCAGCCAGAAGCGCGTCTGTCCGATTTCTTCCAACCGTTTGTCTTGCACTTTGCCGTCGATGATGAGCGGAACGGGCAGGTGATGCTGACCTCTCAATTCCACCCCTGCCTCCTCTTTCGTCACGGGTTGTTTACCTTCTTTCAGAATGACGCTCAGTTTTCCGGACGTCTCCAAAATCGCATGTTCCACGTCGGTCACTTTCTCTACGTTTTTTTCGCGCAGCTGAAGCAGTAAATCGGCTATGTTGTAGCGGTGTTTCGCCATCTCTTGTTCTTGGATCTCGCCGTTTTTAATTAAATAACTGGGGGTTCCCTCAATCACTTTGCGTATTTTGCTACTTTTTAACGACAAAAATGACATGGAAACTTGCAAGAGCATCAGAACGATGACAGGGACCATGCCTCTTAGAAAGGTGACGTTCGTATCTTCGATGGAGACTGCAGCCAACTCCGCGATCATGAATGACACGACGAGGTCAAAGACCGAAAGTTTCCCTATTTCCCGTTTTCCCATGAGGCGCATAATCAACAAAACAAAAAAATAAATAAAAATGGTCCGCAACGTGATCGTCATCAGTTCCATGCCTATCCGTCCTTCTCTCAAGTTCCACAGTTTAGTGTCCACACTGCCGTTTTAAATATGCTTCAAATTCGAGTGCTAAACGGGTGAACAGGCTCATAGGATGTACCAAATTGATGGAGGTGGTGTCCATGGACAGATTTCTCCTGCGCTCCCCGTTACTCGCCGGACTCCTCACCGTTTGGCTACTCGTCGTCATCGGCGCGCTGATTACAGCATTTATTCTCAATTACACCGATGTCCAAGAGCAACACTTTAACTACTTCAGTTACACGATCAACAGTTTGGCACTTTTCGTCGGCGGATGGATCGCCGGCCGCAAGAGCGGTCGCAAAGGGTGGTATTTCGGTGCCGTAACCGGCGGTCTTTACGCCGTCATCGTGCTTCTCATCGGCATCCTCGCCTTTGACACTTCGTTCGACTGGTTCAATCTCTTGCACTTCGCCGGGGCTATTGCAATTGCCGCACTGGGAGGAATGTTGGGGGTGAGCATGCGAACGTCGGCGTAGTGTTCCCCGTTGCGGGGACAGGCCACATACACGTATGGGGAACGGGGGCGGCTCTCTGAGACTTCTGAAAGCGGGTGCATTTGCGAGCTGACAAAAGAAGGCCAAAAATCTTGTGGTTTGTCAGCTCTTTTTTTACGGATCACGTCCATTTCCGCTATAATGGAATGGGGATTATTGCTTTGTTGGAAAGAGGGCCAGCATGTTTCAATCGATGACGACCATCACACTGACGACCATCGCCGTGACTTTTCTCATCGTTTTGTGGGCGACACATCACAATCCGCTCAACACCTTGTTCCGCTTTCTTTCGGCACTCAGACACGATCGCCTCCTGCTCTTTCACGTTTTGGCCGCTTTAGCCGTGTTGCTGCTGAACAAATTGGAGCTAAAGCTTGAACAAGTGCTGCATTGGCCACTCGATTTTACACCTTACGTTTACCGGCTGGAGGGAGCGTTCATCCCCTTCATTCAGCACTCCTTTGAGTCACCCCTTGTCACGGCAGTTTTAACATTTTTTTACATTATCGTGTTCACGAGTCTGCTCGTCTCCTCCCTCTTCGTCTATTTTCAACAGCGCGATTGTCACGCGCTGTACACGCTCTTGTACGCCATCATGCTGAATTACTTTATCGCCATCCCCTTTTTCTTGTTCGTTCCGGTGTACGAAACGTGGGTGTACCATCCCGATGTGGAATTTTTGATTCCTCACATTTATCCGTCATTTGAGCAGGAATACCGCGCCATGTCCGGTTTGGACAACTGCTTTCCCAGTTTGCACACGTCCATGTCTGTGACGTTGGCGCTCATCGCCGTCCGTTCCAAAAGCCGCCTATTCGGCCAAATCGTGTCGGTATGTGCGGGGATTATCGTGTTTTCCATTTTCTACCTCGGCATTCACTGGTTTTTAGACGCCGTTGCCGGTACACTCCTCGCCCTCATCTCTGTCAAATTGGCCAGACATCTCACCTTAACCTCAGTCGGAAGTCACATTAAAGCATTCTGGGTGCACGACAAACCACCTTCCCGCCTCTAGTAAAACCGGTAAAGTTCGTACGTCCCCCTCCTTTCGGCAGTTCTCCGTGCAGCAAAAAGGCGCCCCGCTCGAGGCGCCTCCTTTGTCTTCAAACAGTGTGATTATTCACTGTCTTCACCTTTGACGGCGTTGACGGCGTTACGCTCAAACACCATTTTCGTCGTGTCCGACACTTTGAGCGTCACTCTCTCTTCGGTGAGATCGACAATCGTGCCGTGAATGCCGCCGATCGTGATCACTTTGTCACCTTTTTTCAACGCTTGCAGCATGGCGTTGCGTTCTTTTTGCCGTTTTTGCTGCGGACGGATCAGCAAAAAATAAAAGATGGCAAATATCAAAATGAGCGGCAACAAACTAGTCAATAAGTTTGGTTCCATTATGTACAGTCCCTCCTTTTAAACATCAGCTAAAAAGGTTTATGTGAATTTTGCCCGTAATATTGGGCAAAAAACTCATCCCGAAAGTTCCGTAACCGGTCTTCCCGTATCGCTTGGCGTACGTTTTCCATGAGCCGCAACAAGAAGTACAAGTTGTGGTAAGTCGTTAACCGCAATCCCAAAATCTCGTCTGACTTGATTAAGTGACGGATGTAGGCTCTCGTGTAGTTGCGGCACGTGTAACAGTCACACGCCGGGTCCAACGGACTGAAATCCCGCGCGTACTTCGCGTTCCGGACGACGAGCCGCCCCCGGCTCGTCATCGTCGTCCCGTTGCGGGCAATACGTGTCGGAAGGACACAGTCAAACATGTCGATGCCACGTACGGCTCCTTCTACAAGGGCATCAGGTGAACCGACTCCCATCAAGTAACGGGGTTTCGTATCTGGCAGAAGGGGAACCGTATATTCCAAGACATCGTACATGATCTCTTTCGGCTCTCCGACGGACAACCCTCCGATGGCATAGCCGGGAAAGTCGAGGGCTGTCAGACTTCTCGCACTCCGTTCGCGCAAATCCCGGTACACGCCACCTTGGACGATCCCGAACAGCGCTTGTTCGTCCGGACGCTTGTGGGCCTTCAGGCATCGTTCCGCCCAACGGGTTGTCCGTTCAAGGGACGTTTCGACGTACTCCCGTTCAGCCGGGTACGGTGCACACTCGTCAAACGCCATGATGATGTCACTGCCGAGGGCGTTTTGTATCTCCATCGCTTTTTCCGGCCCGATGAACAGCGGTTCACCGCTGATGTGGGAACGAAAGGTGACCCCGTCTTCCGTAATGTGACGCAACTTGCTGAGACTGAACACTTGAAAGCCGCCGCTGTCCGTCAAAATGGGGCGGTTCCAGTGCATAAAGCGGTGCAGTCCGCCTGCTGCCGCGACGACTTCATGGCCCGGACGCAAAAACAGGTGGTACGTATTGCTCAAAATGATCTGAGCGTCCATTTCTTCCAGTTCTTCCGGGCTCATCGCTTTAACCGTTGCGAGTGTGCCGACCGGCATAAACGCAGGTGTCTCCACAATGCCGTGAGGTGTATGTAAGCGCCCCAAGCGGGCCCCGGTCTGGTGACACGTCTTCAGTAACTCGTATCGTATGGCCAAACACACTGCCTCCTACCTAACTTTACCCATTATACCTTATAAAGCGCGTGAATAAAACCGGACAAGACGGGAGTTAAATGATGAGCATCGCGTCGCCGAAACTGAAAAAACGGTACTCCTCCCGAACTGCTTCCCGGTAGCTTTTCATCGTCAGCTCTCGCCCGGCAAAGGCGCTGACGAGCATGACCAACGTGGATTTTGGGAGGTGAAAGTTGGTGATGAGGGCGTCAACAGCACGAAAGGTGTAACCGGGGTAGATAAAGATGTCCGTCCATCCGCTTCTTGCATAAACCGTACCCTCGTCGTCGGCAATCGACTCCAACGTCCGACAAGACGTCGTGCCGACGGCCACCACCCGCCTTCCGTTCGCTTTCGCCTTGTTGACCGCTTCAGCCGCCTCGCGGCTCACGTCGTAATACTCGGCGTGCATGCGGTGATCCTCTACTCGATCGGCCGTGACTGGGCGAAAAGTGCCTAATCCGACGTGTAACGTAATCGCGGCGATGTTCACGCCTCTTTGTTCGATTCGGTTCAACAGCTCTGGCGTAAAATGGAGCCCAGCCGTAGGCGCTGCCGCTGAGCCAGGGTGGCGCGCGTACACGGTCTGATATCGGTCCGGGTCGTCCAGTTGTTTCTTGATGTACGGTGGGAGCGGCATTTGTCCCAAACGATTGAGCAACTCCATCAGCACACCATCATATTCTAAGCGAAAGATGCGCCCTCCCGGAGCTTCTCCCTCTTCTTCGGCCACTGCCACCAATTCTCCCTGGCCGAAGACGACTTTTGTCCCCGCCTTGATCCGCTTAGCCGGTTTCACCAGCGTCTCCCACCGGTCACCCTGCAACTGTTTTAAAAGCAACAGCTCTATTTTGGCCCCTGTGTCCGCTTTGCTCCCGATTAAGCGGGCTGGAATGACTTTGCTGTCATTTAGGACGAGGACATCACCCGGCTGGAGAAATTCCACAATGTCCTGAAAACGCCTGTGTCGGATGGAGCCGTCCTCCCGTCTGAGAACGAGGAGGCGAGACTCAGACCGTTCAGCGAGTGGCGTTTGGGCAATCAGCCGTTCAGGAAGATCAAAATCAAATTGTGAGACGTCCACTCCATCAAAGCTTCCTTTCTCTCTACGTGCAAAAATACCACATCCCCAAACGCGGAGACGTCTTTTTTTCAATCAGCGGAAAAAGCGGAACAACCCTAAAATAAGGGAGAGCACGACGCTGATGACGATACAGGTGACAATCGGAAAGTAGAAGCGGAAGTTCTCCTTCTCCACTACAATGTCCCCTGGCAGACGGCCGAGATTTAAAAACTTTCCGCCGACCTGCCAGAGCAACCCGACCATGATGAGCAACACTCCGGCTCCTATTAACAGTTTCGTAATTTCGTTCATGACGGCATCTCCAATCCGAAGTGTTTGTAACAGTTGGCAGTCACGACGCGACCGCGGGGCGTCCTTTGCAAGAACCCGATCTGTAACAAATACGGCTCGTACACATCTTCGACCGTTTGCGACTCTTCCCCAATCATCGCGGCAATGGTGTCCAGTCCGACAGGGCCTCCTTGAAATTTCTCCATGATGGACATGAGCAGTTTATGATCGACCTGGTCTAGCCCTAGTTTGTCCACTTGGAGAATTTCTAACGCTTCCTTGGCCATCTTCTCCGTTATAATCCCGTCCCCTTTTACTTGTACGTAGTCACGCACGCGTTTTAAGAGACGGATGACGACCCGGGGGGTTCCGCGGGATCGGAGGGCAATTTCTTCAGCGCCGTTTCCGTGAATTTCAACACCCAAAATTTCCGCCGAGCGGTAAACGATTTTTGTCAGGTCGTCAACCGAGTAGTAGTCCAGCCGACAGACGACGCCAAACCGATCACGAAGCGGAGAAGAGAGAGCACCCGCCCGTGTCGTGGCGCCGACAAGCGTAAACGGCGGCAAGTCGAGACGGACCGATCGGGCACTCGGACCTTTGCCGATCACGATGTCCAGGGCGAAGTCTTCCATCGCCGGATACAACACCTCTTCCACACTCCGGTGCAAGCGGTGTATTTCATCAATGAACAGCACATCCCCCTGTTGCAAGTTGGTCAAAATGGCTGCCAAATCGCCAGGCCGCTCGATGGCCGGTCCGGATGTCGTCTGCAGATTGACACCCAGTTCGTTGGCAATAATGGCGGACAACGTCGTTTTTCCCAGGCCGGGCGGTCCGTACAGCAGCACGTGGTCCAACGCTTCCTTCCGCTGTTTCGCCGCTTCGATAAAAATGTGTAATGTTTCCTTCGTGTGAGATTGTCCGATGTACTCGTTCAAATACCGCGGGCGAAGACTCGCCTCTACCTGTTCGTCTTCTGTTGTCAACTGCGTCGTAATCATTCGCTCTTTCAACATTGTCACCTCAATCTGAGGTCGTAACTTTGAAAACGACACCTGTCCCCACATGTCGAATTACAAAAATGTCTTCAATGCCTTCCTAATCAGTACGTCCACCGGCACGTCTTGTGCACTGGAAGCCTGTAGAGCCTCTGCCACAGCGCGTTTTGCCTCTTTCTCATTATATCCGAGGTGGATGAGGGCTTCAATCGCTTCACCTGCCGGCCCTGGGTCTCCTTTTGCCGCCCATTGGGGCTCGATTGGACGGCCCGTATCAATCGCGTCCTTTAACCAGACGTCCAATTCCAACTTATCTTTTAAATCTAAAATGATCCGCTGGGCTGTCTTTTTTCCGATGCCGGGCAAACGCGTCAGAAACCGGATGTTTTCCTCATAGATAGCTTGGACGACTTCCGCCGGCTGACCGGATCCGATGATGGCCAGGGCGCCTTTGGGACCGATCCCTGAAACGTCCAACAGCTGACAGAACAATTCGCGCTCTTGTTTCGTTTTGAACCCGTACAGTGCCATTACATCTTCGCGTATGTATTGATAGGTGAAAATGCGCGCCTTTTCCCCTTCGCTGCCAAACGCATAAGGATTGGCACTGATTACGCGATACCCAATCCCTCCAGCTTTCACCACCACAGCAGCGGGAGTGATGTACACAATTTCGCCGTCTATGAAGTCGATCACGTGACTCGCCCCCCGTTTCGCCCGTCGGCGGAATGCACCTGCCGCGCCAATTTTGACGAATGGGCCTCGCAAATGGCGACGCCGAGGGCATCGGCGACATCGTCAGGTTTTGGAGTTTCCGGAAGTGCGAGTAGCATTTTGACCATTTGCTGGATCTGGTGTTTTTCCGCTTGGCCGTAACCGACAACCGCTTGTTTTACTTGGAGCGGTGTGTACTCGGTCATCTCCACACCGGCCTCCGCCGCCGCGAGCACGATGACGCCTCGGGCTTGTCCAACAGTAAAAGCCGTTGTCACGTTCCGGTTGAAAAACAGTTTTTCCACTGCGACAACGGTCGGTTTGTACGTGTGTATCAATTCCGTACACTGGTCGTATATGTGCTTTAACCGTTGCGGTGTCGACAGTTCTGCTTTAGTCTGTATACTGCCGTAATGTACCGCTTTTAACCGGCTCCCCTCGTGATCCACGATGCCAAAGCCGACAATGGCAATCCCCGGATCGATTCCCATAATGCGCAAAGGCCACTCTCTCCTTAATAGTTTTCCAACTGCGAATCGTCGATATCGAAGTTGGCGTACACATTTTGCACATCGTCGTTGTCTTCTAAGGCTTCCATTAACTTGAGCATGCGCTTGGCGTCCTCCCCGGCCAACGGGACCGTGTTTTGCGGCACCATCGTAATGTCGGCCGCAGTGAACGACACCCCCTCGTTCTCCAACGCTTCCTTGACAGTTTCAAAGTCTTCCACTGACGTTGTAATGTCAAAAGAGTCACTGGAGGATTCAAAATCTTCTGCGCCTGCATCTAAGGCGCTCATCATCACACTGTCTTCGTCCAAATCGGTCTTTTCTCGGTCAACTGTGAGCACGCCCTTGCGCTCAAACATCCAAGCGACACAGCCAGCTTCCCCTAAATTGCCTCCCTGCTTAGAAAAGATGTGGCGTATGTCTGCCGCCGCCCGGTTTCGGTTGTCCGTGAGTACTTCTACCAATACGGCGACCCCGGCAGGACCGTAACCTTCGTAAGTGATTTCCTCGTAATGGTCACCTTCCGTCTCGCCCAGTGCTTTTTTAAGTGTGCGTTCAATATTGTCATTCGGCATGTTGGCCGACTTTGCCTTTTGGATGGCCAATCTCAACCGCTGGTTCGTATCGGGATCACCTCCGCCCTGACGGGCGGCGACGTAAATTTCCCGCGACAGTTTCGTAAATATTTTACCCCGTGCGGCGTCCTGCCGATTTTTACGGTGTTGGATGTTTTTCCACTTAGAATGTCCGGCCATGACGAGTTCCTCCTCAAATCGCGTGTTGAATGGCGAAGGTCTCTGTCTCTTTCGGCCATTTCTTTACCATCTTATCATAACCGGTTGCGTCAGTACTAGGCAACTCCGAGCCACGACAGGAACGCGTTCCACTTTCTTTCGTCGCGGACCAGCATCTGTAAGTACGGGATGACTTTCTGCTCGTCAAACCCCTGCCTGTGCTTAATTAACCCTAATGCTTCCCGGTAGAAATCGTTCGGAAACAAGAACAACTGTGACAGTAGCCGCTTCTCATCTGTCGAAAGGGGGCGAATCGCTTCGTATGTGCGCAAAATGAAGGCGAATACGTGTGGATTCCAATGCCATTCCACAAGGGCTCGGCTCGCCAGTTGCCACAAATCGCCCAGTTGGGCATCGAGATCAGCAGTCTCAAAATCAATCAACCACGGTTTTCCTGTTACCCCAATTAATATGTTGTGGCTGGCCAGATCACGATGGGCCACCGTCCCCTCCTCTACGCCAGAAGAGACGACTCTTCTGAGCGCTGTCCTGTCAATTCGGTTTAACGCCCGTTCTCCGTGTCGACGAAAATCTTCGCTAGCAAATGCAAACTGGGGAAAAGCTGACAGCTGGCGACACACTTTCTCATACTGTTCAAACCGGTTGACGAGGCGGTCAGCGAGTGTACGCCTGACATCAAAGTCGGGAGGCGTCTCCACTGCTATTGCCTTCCGGTGAAAGCGCGCCAACAACACGGCGCTTTGACGCAGATCCCACACATTTCTGTATCGTGCCGTTCTCCCGGGAATGTAACGCATCACCAACCATCTGTCCTGCCAAACAAAGAAATCCGGCATGGACCGAAATCCCTTTTTCCGGATAAGCCGATCGGCCCGCTGCCACCAAAACATTTTTGCAGTATGGTCAACGGGCTTGGCCAGCCACCTGGCACTCGGTGTCTTCAAGAGTAAAAAACCGTTTTTCAGTCCTGTCTGGACGACAGGCTCATTTAAAAATGGTTCTATAGCCTTTAAATCGACGCGCATCGTGTCCCCGCCCAATCGTATTACGTTTGGTAACATAGGTATGGGGCAAAGCGCAAAAATGTGCAAAGCACAAAAAGTCCCTGCCTCAGACAGGGAACTTAAAAGCGAAATGACGACCAGGGGTGTATCAGACGGAACTGCTGCTTTCATCGGAATCAACGCCGTCCTGTACGTACGGCGATGCTCCGTACGGCGGCTGATCATATCTCGGATCGTACATCCCTACACCGGGAGCCGAATACGGCCCGTGCATCGGATAGGTCGTCATGGGCTGTTGGCATCCCATCCAGGAATACGGTTCCGGAAAACACGCCCCCGGTGCATAGTGGGGGATTCCAGGAGGTCCCATCCAAGGGGCGTAAGGGCAGCATCCGTACATTCCGCCGTAAGGAGTCCCGGGCGTACTCGGCATGGTCGGCCACCTCTCTCGATGTCCTCCGCTTTCCCATCCCCTTTCAGAGCTCGGATATTCCCCCCTGTCTGGCCTACCCGGCGGCATGGGCTTCTCTGGTTTCGACGGAGGTTTCACCGGAATCCCGCCGGTCGGGATGCGGACTTTTTCTCCCACCTTCAATTGGTTCGGATCCTGGATTTGCGGATTGGCGTCTAACAACTTCTGCAAAGGTACGTTATATCTCTGGGACAGTTTCCACAACGTATCCCCGGGACGAACGATGTGAATTCTCATCTCATCACTCCCTACACAGTGTCACTACCATTCTATGCAGGGATTAGGCGATTTGCTCACAAAAAAACTCGGGAGTCTCCCGAG
>k87-308496_pt1 | contig 12189 bp, 11 predicted proteins | sample MGYA00084031_6733416 | MGnify analysis MGYA00084031
TATCCATGTACTACTTCATCCGTTCCCGGCCACAAAACAAACTGCACCATCTAGCGAAACGGATGAGCTTCTCCCAGTTCGTCACCTCCCGGGACCCTCGTATTCGAGCAGCACTCAACAACCACCAAACGCGCATGATCTCCGGCAAACGGCATCCTGATTTAAAAAAGGCGATTGAAAACATAAAGAGAGATTTTGTCGTAGTCGGCATCACCGACATGTACCCCGAATCAGTGTTTATGATGAGCCAATTACTCGGCTGGAAAGACGCCCACTATACGAGAGAAAACGTGACTCAAAACCGCCCGAAACATCCCCGCGTCCCCGATCACATCGTGCGCATCATCAGACAAAACAACACCCTGGACTACCGGCTGTACCGTTTCGCCAAAAACCGTCTGCAACAACAAATCCAGCACTTGACGCCAAAACAAAAACGTGATCTCTCACGGTTTAAAAAACGGCACTAGTCTATTCCACTGTTTCGGTAACGGACGCATATGATAAGGTAAACGCGTGAATCAGGAGGTCACAACGTGCACGCGCTCGTCGTCGTTTCGGGGGTCAAACGCCCCTTTGCACCGATTGACTTATCCATCGTCCGGGCGCTGAAGCAGTTAGGCGTCACGGTGACACCCTTATCTCCCGGACGTGAGCTGAATGACCGTTTGCTGTCCGTCGCCGCCCACGAGAAGCCCGATTTTGTTTTAGTCCACATGGGGTGGCGGTTGACGAAAGGGAACCTCACACGTCTTCAGCAAGTCAACATCCCCAAAATGGTCTGGTTTACCGACGATCCTTACTACATGGACTGGTCAAAAACGGTAGGGAAGCACTTTGACCTCGTGTTCACAAATGAATCCCGCTCTGTTTCCGTCTACAGAGAGAACAGGTGTCCACGCGTTTTTCACCTTCCCCTAGGTGTGGACACCACTGTTTTTTTTCCGCGGCCGTCGGTTCCTCGACATTTTCAAAGTGACATTCTCGTTCTCGGCACCGCTTTTCAAAACAGAGTCGCATTTTTAAAACAGTTGCTTCCCCGCTTGCCTCAAGCCCGTGTGCGTCTCGTCGGCCCGGGGTGGGAAAAACTGAAGCACATCAAAAAACGTCACGTCACCGTCCATCCAAAGTGGGTATCGCCGAAAGCAGCCAACGGTTATTACAACGGAGCCAGTATCGTGCTCAACTTAGAACGTTCTCCCTGGGACGAGTATTTGCGACTCAACCGGGGGAATGTACGCGCCGACACCCCGAACAACCGCACGTTTGAAGTGGCCGCGTGCTCCGCATTCCAACTGTCAGAGGAGCGGGCCGACTACCCTTCACTGTACCCGAACCACGCCAAAGGAGTGACGTTCCGCACGCCCGGCGAATGTCTCAAGCGCATTCGCTACTACTTGCCGCGTGAAAAAGAGCGCCGTCAGATCGCGAACGACATGTACGAGTGTACGATCGAAACCCATCAGTATCAGCACCGCTTACAGCAGTTAATCGACACTTTTAACGAGAATCTTAGTCTGATAGGCTAGGGACGTTCCCCGGAACTCTTAAACGCCATACATTGACTCTATAAAAAATAGCAAAAAGGAGATTCCTCTTTTGACACAACAAGGCGTGACACTGTGGTTTACTGGGTTGTCCGGAGCCGGCAAAACGACGATTTGCCGCCGTTTGCTAACTGAATTAAAAAAACGAAACGTGAAAGTGGAATTGCTGGACGGCGACGTCGTCCGTCAACAGTTGACGAAAGATTTAGGTTTCAGCCGCCGCGACCGGTTAACTAATATTGAGCGGGTGGCCTTTGTCGCCGACCTACTGTGTAAACACGGCGTCATCGTCCTCGCCGCATTCATCTCACCGTACCGGGAAATGCGGGACTACGCGCGGCAGGCGATCACCTCGTTCCGCGAAGTTTACGTCAAGTGTCCCCTTGAAACGTGTGTGAAGCGGGACGTCAAGGGATTGTACCGCAAAGCGATCAAAGGGGAAATCAAGAAATTTACGGGGATTAGCGACCCGTACGAACCGCCGCTCAGCCCGGACCTCGTGTTGGATACAGAACGGGAAACAGTGGAGGAAAGCGTACGGAAAGTGATGCGCTTTTTGGAGGAACAACAGTTTATTCCCAAAAATTGAAGGGAGGGGAGGGATTCGCGATGGGGAAAAAAGTGATGGTCATCGGATTGGACTGTGCCGCTCCCCCGCTCATCTTTAAAAAATGGCTGAACGATCTGCCGAACATCAAACGGTTAGTCGAGACGGGCGTGCACGGGAAACTGCGCAGTTCTGACCCGCCGATTACCGTCCCGGCGTGGGCGACACTCGTAACGGGCCAGGACCCAGGACAATTAGGATTTTACGGCTTTCGCAACCGCACCGAATACGACTATTCGAGCATGTCCATCGTCGACAGCCGGTCGCTCACAGCTGACACCATCTGGGACATCCTCGGAAAGAAAGGCTACCAATCCATCGTCATCGGCGTTCCCCCGTCGTTTCCGCCCAAGCCGCTCAACGGTTGCTCTGTTTCTTGCTTTTTGACACCTGGCACCGACGTTTCGTACACGTATCCGGCAAATTTAGCGGAAGAAGTAGAGCAAGTGATCGGAAACTATCAATTTGACGTGGAAAATTTCCGCAGTGCTGCACCGGACGACATATTAAAACAGATCTACGACATGACTGAAAAACGGTTTAAACTGGCGTCGCACCTCATCCGAACGAAAGACTGGGACTTTTTTATGATGGTGGAGATGGGAGTCGACCGCATCCACCACGCGTTCTGGCACCACATGGACGAAAAACATGTGTTGTACGAACCCAATTCGCCGTACCGACTTGCGATATACGACTACTACACCTTTGTGGACCGGAAAGTCGGCCAGCTCCTCGAACAGGTGAAAGACGACTGCCTCGTCCTCGTCGTCTCCGACCACGGCGCCAAGCGAATGGATGGCGGTTTTTGCCTGAACGAGTGGTTAATCCGGGAAGGACTCTTGACGTTAAAACAGCCAGTTGACCGCATCACGCCGCTCACACCGGACATGGTCAACTGGCAAAAGACGAGAGCGTGGGGGTACGGCGGCTATTACGGACGCATCCATTTAAACGTCAAAGGGCGAGAACCGTCTGGGGTCATTCCGAAACACCGTTACGAACACGTGCGCAACCGACTGATCAAAAAGTTGACCGCGCTCAAAGACGAACGCGGAACACCACTGGGCACGAAGGCGTATAAACCCGAACAGCTGTACCGCAAAACGCGAAACATCCCGCCGGATCTGTTGGTGTACTTCGGCCGTTTGTTCTGGCGTTCCATCGGTTCCGTTGGACATCGTAAACTGTACGTTTACGAGAACGATTCGGGACCGGACGGCGCCAATCACGACTACCACGGCATCTTCATCGCCTCCCGCCTCAACTCCCACAAAAAAGTGGCAGGCGCGGGACGTACCGTCGAAAGACTTCGGCTGTTGGACGTCACACCGTCCCTCCTCCGCTACTTTGGCATCGAGCCCCCCAGATCTATGCAGGGAAAAAGCATCCCGCTGTAAAACGACATCCCTCCCGCTTCTCAAGCGGGAGGGATGTTGCGTTAATAGCCGAGGTCGCTGAGCCGCTTTTTCACTTTTTCTTCTTCGGCGACAGTGAGGGGGTGAAGCTTCGTCTTTTGCCCTTTGGACAGCGGATCAACCGCTTTGTACTTAGAGCGCAGCTGCTTCACGGATTGTTCTAGCAGCCGGTTCAACCGGGAAACGACTTGTTGGCGTTTGGCGGCGACGTTGTGCTGTTCGTCAGCATCCCGTTCCAAGTGGTACAACTCAAATTTGGGATTGCCGTAGACGTCTTGTTCCAGCGACTTAATCAACTTCCACTTCGGGGTGCGAATCGAGCGCTTTAACTGCCAGTTGGCCTCGCATGACGTGACAAACGGACGAATGTGCGCCAATTTCCCCCGAATGAGCGGCACGAGGGATTTCCCGTCGAGTTGGCGGGGAGGAGCGTACTGGATTCCGGCCACGTGTAAGACCGTGGGCAAAATGTCAGCGTGTTGGCACAACCCGTCGACGCGCTTGTTTTCCGGCAAAACGCCAGGTGCGACCATGATGAACGGAACGTGAACGGTTGCATCGTACAAACCGTGGTGGTCGAAGTAAATGTGGTGTTCGCCCAAACTTTCGCCGTGATCTCCCACGAGCACGATCAGCGTGTTGTCTAAGAGGTTGAGTTCTTTCAGTTGCTCGAGCAATTGTCCGATGTGGTAGTCCAAGTAACTGATTTCCCCGTCGTACAAGCCGCGCACGTACTCCGGATTGTTCACCCCTTTGGACCATTTCTGAAACCAACTGTACAACGGTTCCCGCATCACGGTTTTGAGATCGCGGCCGCTGACCTGGGCTTTAATGTTGTGCGTGTAGCGGCGGTTCCACGGTTGCGGCGGGATGTAAGGGAAGTGGGGGTCCCAGTAGTGCAAAAACAGAAAAAATTTCTCCTGGCGGTGCTGTTTCAGCCATTGAAAGGCCAAGCGGTTGACGTCTTCGGCTGTGGCGAGAAAGTGGATCTTCCGTTTTTCTCCGGGATCTAAGTAGTCGTCGTAGCCGCGTTTGAACCAGTTGTTCACGGTTCCGGTACAGCGGTGATTGTTGTCCACAGCTGCCGTCCTGTACCCGTTTCGTTTCAAAATCTGGCTCATCGTCGTGAGCTTTGGGCTGATTTTTTGCGGTTTCATATTGACGACTCCGTGGGCAACCGGATTCCGGCCGGTCAACATCGTCACAAAGGAGCTCTGGGTGACGTTATTTTCGGCTATCATCGAGCGGAACAAGACACCGCGTTTGGCTAACTGGTCGATATGTGGAGTCGTGTTCTTGTGGTAGCCGTAACACCCGAGGTGATCGGCGCGCAACGTGTCCAACGCCAAAAATACGATATTCAAACAATCCACCTGCCTATCAACATTTCATTCTGTTTCTCTCTCATCATATGCCGCGGTACTAGGGATGTGTCAGTAGTCACATGATGGTTTTTGTCTGCCTATGAACTCTCATAAAACAGAAGGAATAAGATAGGATAGGATAGGATAACGCCAATCTGCAAGAATTGGGAGGATCACTGTGCGCCTTTTTTACATCTCATCCGGTTGCGGTTTTTCATTCAGTCCAACGATGACAGATGAAGATTACAACATCATTCGCGCTTTCCGCCAGTTGGAAAAGGAGAGAAAAGGATTTAAACTAGAAGTCTTTTTGTTAAAGAAGGACTCGTCAAGCACGTTGTTGAAACGCATCAAAGCATTTCGCCCCGATGCCGTTCTCGTCTTCAAAGGATTTCGTTTCCCGCACCGTTACGTGACCGCCATTCGCAAAATGGGGTACCGCATCGGAGTATGGTTAGTGGACGATCCGTACCGGCTGAAAACCCACTACCAACTGGTCCAACCTTACGCGTTTGTCATCACGCAAGAAGCGAGTTGCGTCATGTTTTACCGCCAAATGGGAAAAACGTGTTTTCACATCCCCTTGGCTGTCAACACACAGAAGTACACCCCGAACCCTCACGTGCCGTCTAAGTACCACTCGGACATATGTTTTGTTGGAAGCGGCTTTCCCGTGCGGATTAAAATGTTTGACAAGTTGGCACCGTATTTAAAATACCGCCGCTTTTTCATCATCGGACAGTGGTGGAACCGGCTGAAACACTACCCTGTTCTCAAACGCGGAATCATCAACCAACCGATCCCGCCGTCAGAAGTGACCAAGTACTACAACGGAGCTAAAATCGTGCTCAACATTCACCGCACAGCGAACGACAGACTGGAAAACTTTAAAAACCTCCCCGCGCTTACACCGAACAACCGCACCTTTGAAATCGCCGCTTGCGGGGCATTTCAGTTGGCGTCGTACCGTCCCCACTTGAGAAGGTACTACAAAAAGGACGAACTTGTGGCCTTCAGCGGGTGGAAAGAGTTAGAGCGTAAAATAGACTACTACTTAAAACATCCGCATGAGAGAAGGGAGATCAGCGAACGGGCTTACGAACGAACGCTGTCCCACCACACGTACGAAGCCAGACTCACCAAGCTCATCGAAACGTTAAATGAATACATTTGGAAAGAAAACGGTAAAACCGGCATCCGACAGCCGGTGTAGGTGAAGGAGGGGAGAAGCGAATGTTTTCCTTGTTGCTGCGCCACTCGGGATCCGTCAACGAGCTGTATCACACGTTCAGGACTTTGTGCTCCCCGTCCATCAAAAAGCGTTGGGAAAAAGCTTATGTCCTCGTCGACACCGCGTTCCAACACCACACTGAAAAAATCCTACCTGCACGTAAAGAAGACGTCGTGGTCAAACCGGTTCCCAAAAAAGAGTGGCCACACGCCTTGAACACTTTTTTAACCGCGATAAACGAGCCGTGGGTCTGTACGTGTGACACGACTTGCGGGAGAGATGCGCTGTCGGGGTTACCTGACCTTGTGCAAGCCGTCCAAACATTTCCTGATTCCGTCGGTTTCCGATTAGAAGGGCGTCCCGGTTCCCGCGGCCCTCATCTTTTTTGTTGGAACAGGGCGTTTATGATCAAGCGAGGAGGGTGGCCGCTGAGGAGTGAATGGCCGTTCACCGATGAAGCAGACCGCTACGTGTGGGCCGCGCTCCCCGAATCGAACAAAACGTCCATTGTCGTGAACAAACGGCCTGTCACCCCGAACCGCTCTTTTTGGTACAAGCAAAAAGAGCGGTGGGTCGACTACTTTTTAACATTTTTAGAAAACAGAAGAGCGATTAACGTGACAGGAGGGGGAAAAGACCCGCTCGTTTCCGTCATCATATCCGCTTACAACGAAGAGGCACACATCCCGTGGTCGATTGCGTCTGTCTTGTACCAAACGATGCCACACTTTGAGCTTATCATCGTCAACGACGGATCAACGGACGAGACCGTCAAAGTGATTCAGAGATATAATGACCCGAGAATTAAACTCGTCTCCCATTCCACGAACCGGGGGAAAGTGCACTGTTTAAACGAAGCGCTGGCAATGGCCCGCGGCAGTATTTTGTTTGAATTGGACGCGGACGATTGGTTGGGTCCTGAAGCGTTAGACTGGGCAGTAACGGAAATGAAGAAACAGCAGAAGGACGTGGCATTCCTCTACGGAGATCGCCTCTTTTGGAACGAAGACTCATACGGCCAACTGACCGTCCGCCACGAACAGCGCGGAAAACAAGTGTGGTCCCGGCGGCAGTATATGCGCGATTTGACGCCGATCGGCCCCCGGGTCTACAGGCGCGAAGCGCTGGACGCTGTCGGCGGTTGGCCAGTGGATGCGTTTTGCGACGGGCGATTGTACGAAGATGTGCGGATCGTGCTGCATTTGCTAAAAGATTTCCGCGTCGTTTACGCTCCAGGCTTACACTACCACGTCCGGATGCGAGCCAACAGCATCACCAACCGCCATAAGGACACATTTGAGAAATGGAAGAAGTGGATACAGGAACATGGCGACTAAAACGTATAAGCCCCGTGGAAACGGGGCGTTATCGAAACAGTCTTAAACGACGCGAACAAATGCGATGGCTTGTAAGAATACAGTAACTTTCACAGGTGGGTAGCCCGGCGCACTGCTCAAGTACATTTTCAGCCAGCGGCTGCTCACTTCGTATATTCTTCCTTCGTACAGACCGACAGACGTGGCGATCTGGACGTCGCGGTTGATTAATCTCCTTAACCGTCCTCTAAACGTCATCATCATCCCTCCTTATATCGGACTGATAGACACGATATTTTCATACGGCACGATTACTGTCGACATAGACGCTTCCACAAGTTCGATGTAGTCGAAGCCGATATACGACACAGTGCCCTGGACGGTCCCGAAGTTCGTCGTAATCTCGTACGACTGGTTCACTTGGGCATCCAGCTGCTGGCTCAAGTCAAGAGAGGTATCACTGTTGTTTAGAGTGTGATCCAATGTATGTTCTCTCCTTTCGTTTGGCAAAGTCATTTCTTTTTCTCATACTGTTTTATGCGAATAAAATTCAAAGAGTGTCCCTTTGGTAGAAAATTAGATAGGAATCTAGCAGCTGGATCGGTCTACTTTTTAACATGCCTAGATCCCTTCCGTCCGTATTTCTGCAATAACTGTACAAATGCGGGATCCGGAATGCGGTAGTTTTCAGGTAGAGACTCGATGATGTTCCGCCACACTTTTGTGTCGACTCCTAGCTTGGTCAGATCTACTGTAAACGGAACCCCTTTGAATGGATCTTGCGTTTGCACACCACTTCCTCCTTTCGACAGGACGGTTTCGTAAACTTGTGTGATGCGCTTCAGCATGGCCTCCATATTCCACGCTTGTTCGCCCCAAATTCTTGCTTTTTGTGATAACCGTTGTCGCAGTGGTCTATCGGAAAGGAGACGATTCATCTGTTCAGCCAACGGCTTCGGATGGCCCGCCGGTGAAATGAGCCCTGTCTCCTCGTGTGACACCATTTCCGGAATCCCCCCTGCATCGGAAGTGACGACGGCTGTTCCTGCTACTTGTGCTTCCATGAGAGCGAACGGGTGATTGTCCATCAAACTCGGCAAAACGAAAATATCAGCTTGGCCGAGTATGGCGGGGACATCAAGGCGGTCTCCCAAAAATTGGACATCTTCGCCAAGGCCGTAAAGGCGGGAGTTGTGCTCCAACTGTCGGCGCAACGGGCCGTCGCCTAAGAAGAGGCACACCCAATCTTTTCTTTTTTTCTTCAATTCGTAGAGCGCCTGAATGAGTGTGTAATGCCCTTTCACACGGGTAAGGCGCGCAGAACAGACGATCACTTTTTTGTTTGCGGGAACAGAAATGTCCGTCGCTTCATTCACCTTCTGGCGAAATCCGTGCACGTCCATTCCGTACGGAATTGTCGTCACCCCTTCAGGCGGAATGAAAAAATCCCGGGCGAACAAGTTCTTCAGCCAATGGGTCGGCATAATCGCTCTGTCTGCAGAAAGGACGCCAACACGCTCTAGGTTTGCGTAGTACTCCCACAATTCCGGGCTCCGACGTCGGTCTAAGCCCGACTCCCGGGTGAAGCACCCGTGGACGGTGGCCACTAAGGGGACGTTTTTCGGTTTGATTCGGGCAAAGGCGCGCGTGGACACCACATCCTGGGTGTGGATGACATCGTACGATGTCAGGTCGAAAGAGAGGGCAGATAATTCATACTCATAGCGGTCTCTTTCGTATTTCATGACCCACGGATCGATGTACGGAAAATGACGACTGTAGGTGTCATTCAGTTTTAACGAGAAAAGGCGCGGCAGCTGAACTTGTAACACTTCGTGTCCTGTGCAGTCGACGTGGAAAACCTGACGGTTTCGTTGTGCGCACAGCCCGACTTCATGTCCTTGCCGTTCCAAACCCTGTTTGAGCTGGCGGATGTATGACGTTACACCGCTCGCGAGTGAATCGTTCCAAAATGTGGCGAGTAAAACTTTCAATCCTGCACCCCCTTTCAACTATCATATGTGCACGCCTCAATCTCTGACAGGGGTACGTGTGCGAAAAACAAAACTTGAGAGAGACGTCTATGACAACAAAATCTGTTAAAGCATAGAATATCGTGTTACGAGATTTAAAGTTTACGAAAGAGGGGTTACAGCATGCACATCGCCGTCATCGGCCTCGGTTACGTCGGGCTGCCCCTGGCAAAGTTATTTTTGGATAAAGGTCACATTGTCACTGGTATTGATTTAGATGAAGACAAGATACGCCTTCTGTCCAACCGTCAGAGTTACTTAGTGGATTTAACCGACCAGGATATTGAACAGATGTTTACGACCAACCGTTTTGATGCTCACAGCACCTATGAAGCTGTCGGCCAAGCGAACGTCGTCATCTTATGTGTTCCTACACCGCTCAACCGTCACAGTGAACCAAACCTGAACTTTGTTCGAAATGCGATGCAATCTGCTTTGCCACATCTCAAAAAAGGGCAGTTGATCGTTCTGGAAAGCACAACTTATCCAGGGACGACGGAGGAGGAGCTGCTTCCGATGCTCGAATCCGCCGGATATACCGTAGGGAAAGACATCTCCCTCGCGTATTCCCCGGAAAGAATAGATCCGGGGCAAAAACAGGTGCCCCTCGAACAAATTCCGAAAGTTGTATCAGGGGTTACGACCACGTGTGCAGAATGCGCTCGAAAAGTCTATGAATCTGTCTTTGAGCATGTTGTCGTCGTTTCTTCGCCGAAGGCAGCAGAGATGACAAAAGTTTTAGAAAACTGCCAGCGCTATGTCAACATTTCCTTAATGAATGAACTCGTCATGTTGTGCGACAAAATGGGAATCGATTTGTGGGAAGTCATATCGGCAGCGAAAACGAAGCCGTACGGTTTCACGCCTTACTACCCAGGACCTGGGATCGGCGGGCACTGTATTCCAATCGACCCTATGTTTCTACTGTGGAAGGCCAAAAAATTCAACGTCGACTTGCAGTTTATCCGCATCGCCAGCGAAATTAACAACCGCATGCCGTCGTTCGTCGTGCACAAAGTGGCACAATCTTTAACCTCGATCGGCCTGTCTTTAGGGGAGAGCCGCATTTTCGTCGTCGGCCTCACTTACAAAAAGGATGTGAATGACCTGCGTGAATCACCTGCTCTCGCTGTCATGAACAAACTCCTCGCTTCCACAGCAGAAGTGAATTTTTACGATCCTTACATTCCGGAAGTTTCGTTAGGGGAGAGCAGTCTAAAGAGAACGGCGCTGACAGAGGAAAACCTCGAACGTCACGATTGCACCCTCATTTTGACCGATCACTCCTCCGTCCCGTACAAGTTGATTGCGGAACACGCACCGCTTGTCATCGATACGCGGCACGCGATGCGCCATTTGAAAGACATCGGAAATATCGTCTTCCTGTAAGAGGTGTTGTAAATGCAAAAAATCGTTGTAACGGGAGGAGCGGGCTTTATTGGCTCGCACTTAGTGGAACGACTCCTGTCGTTAGGGCATGAGGTGTGGACGGTGGACGATCTGTCCACGGGAAACCGCCGCTATTTACACCGTGTCATCGACCACGAGCGCCACACCTTCGTACACGGCTCAACCGATGATCGCAACCTTGTAAAACGCGTGATGACTGATTGTGATGTCGTTTACCACCTGGCCGCTGTCCTCGGTGTCAAAAACACCGTCGAGAACCCGCTAAAAGTGATCGAAGGGAACTTGGACGGAACGCGAAACGTGCTCGAAGAAGCATACGCCAGAAAAGCGAAAGTCATTCTCGCTTCGACATCAGAAGTTTACGGAAAGAACGACCGCCTTCCCTTCCACGAAGACAGCGACCGCGTGCTTGGCGCTCCGTCCGTTCACCGCTGGTGCTACGCGACGGCAAAAGCCATCGATGAGCACCTCGCTTTCGCTTATGCTGAACAAGGCTTGCCTGTCACCGTTGTACGCTATTTTAATGCATACGGACCGCGACAGACGGCATCAGCATACGGTGGCGTCATCTCCAAGTTCATACGTGCCGCTGTGGCGAACGAACCCTTAACGATACACGGGGACGGGGAACAGTCCAGATGTTTTACGTATATCGACGATACCGTCTCCGGGACCGTCGCCGCCATGCGGCGCACGGCTGACGGAATGGCGATCAACATCGGGTCAGATCAACCGATCACCATTCGAAACTTGGCAGAAAAGATCATTCATTTGGCTGATTCTACTTCCTCTGTTCGATACATCCCGTACGAACAAGTTTACGGACGGGGATTTGAAGATATGCGTACGCGCATTCCCGACCTCTCCCGCGCCAAAGCCGTTCTCAACTGGAACCCAAGGATCAACCTGCAAACGGGGTTGTTGAAGACCATCCACTGGTATCAACGGGTTTACACCGGAGAGGACAGGGACGGTTAGCCGCTTACAGAAAGGGGAGGGGGAACCTCCCATGACGAAAAAATGTTCCCTGCAGACTTTTTTGCCCGCAGGGAACACGTACGTTCAGTCTTTTGGACCCTCTTCATTAAGGGAGTGGCCCTTTTTTACGTCACCCTGTGTTTTGTCCCTTTTCTCGTGTACGTTTCTTGTATGTTCTCGTTTTTTCTTAGGCCCTTTTGCAAGTCGTTGAAGCTTTTTTCTCAAAACCTGCCTTTTCCTTTTTCTTCTGTTTTTTTTCTCCACTTGTTTCACCTCGCTCCACAA
>k87-517027_pt1 | contig 12181 bp, 8 predicted proteins | sample MGYA00084031_6733416 | MGnify analysis MGYA00084031
GATGCTGGAGTCAATGTTAAAGGCTACTTAACATGGTCATTAATGGACAATTTTGAATGGGCTGAAGGGTATGACAAACGATTTGGCATTATCCACGTTGATTTTAATACATTAGAAAGAACGAAAAAAGATAGCTATTACTGGTACAAGCATATGATAAGTAACGGCTGGTTTGATATGTAAATCAAATTGGGGACAGTCCCCAATGTATTCTATTAAAGGATATTGCTCTTATTATAACTGAAGGCAATGTTAATTATTCGGGAAGCACGCTTAAAATATCTCCATTTTATATTTTGTATTAACACTAAAAAGCAAAATCACGTCTCAATAGGCGTGATTTTTTTATATTGAATTTCCTGTCAAGAAGCAATTTTTATTTTATTAGAATGGAATTGGAAGTGATTGTAAATAATAAGAAAACAGTGCCTGAGAGAAAATAGAAAGGGATGTTACATTCATAAAAGAAATACGAAAGAATAGGAAGCAATGACTATGACAAGTAAAATTGAGGCGATTTTTTGGAGTATAGCATTACCAGGTTTTGCACAAATATTAAATGGAAAGTATGCAAAAGGTTTCCTTTTTGTAATTTTAGAATTTATTGTTAATGTGAATAGCAACTTTAATTTAGCGATTATGGCCAGTTTCTTAGGGGATATGGAGCGTGCTTTTCAAGTTGTAAATTTCCAATGGCTGATGTTTTATCCTTGTTTATATATGTTTGCGATGTGGGATGCATTTAAAGATGCGGAAGGGGAAGCCTCGCCATATTCGTTTTTTCCGTTCGTTTTTGGGGCATATTTTATTACAGTCGGACTTATGTATTCACCTAAATTTAAAATAAATGGCGTTAGCTTAGGGCCGGTTTTTCTCCCCATGCTTTCACTCGTGCCAGGATTAATTATCGGCTTTATTATTTGGAGTATTTTAAATCGTATAAATAAAAATAAAAAAGCTAAATCACCCTAAAAAAACCAGTACCTTTAACGAATTGTGTATGAAGGAATTGGTTTTTTTATTTTTATTATTAATGATAAAGCGTATAATACTGAAATTAGTCTAAAATACTCTATTTTTAAATAAGATATTCGAGGATACTACAAAATATAGCAATTAAATTTTAAGGAAATAGATGAAAATACAACTCGTATTTCTGTTAAAATAAACCAAAGAGCACCTTCTTTTGATTTTGGCTGTTTTTGTAAACTTTGTTGCTTTTTATTCGTAGTCGTTTTGGTTGATTTTCGCTTCAGTGCTCGCTTTCCCCGGGGTGATGTACATCTCCGTATAAACACCTGTGGGGTCTCACCTATTCCACACATCTAAGCATAAAAATCGCACTAAAGCTCCAATCACCCTTAACATTGTTTATAAAAACAACAATATTTTAGAATAAAGAATGATTTTGGGCTTTGGAAAACAGGCTATTATTTATATATTTGCAGGAGGAATTCCATGACAAACACAAAACAACTCATCGATAAAACCTTTTATGAGACGTTTTTAACAGATGTAGAGCAAGGAGTACCAACTGCTCAGCTGTTAGGTCAAGTATATTTTACGGAACAAAATAAAGAGGATAGCTTTGATCTATCCTTTATTCGATATGCTCAAGGGGAAATTTATTACCAATATCAAGATTATGAAGCAGCAATATTTAAGTGGGAAAATATTGATAATGAACTAAAGCCATGGGCTGACAAGAACATCGGGGATGCTTATTATCGATTAGGCCTGCTTTCGGCGGCAGAAGAAAAATATCTAGCGATTGCAACTGATGATGTACCATTGAAAATAGAGGTTGCTCTAAAATTGTTTACCCTTTATCAAGAAATAGATAAATATGAGAATGCATATGAAACGATAAAAAATGCTATTTTGCTAGACCCAGATTTTCCTCAGCTTACGAAGATTGCGCGGAGCTTTTATGAGGAAAGACATGACATGGAGAATGCAGTCACACTTGCTGTGAAGGAATCCGTTCGGACTGAGAGGGAAGAGTGGTTTTCGGTTCTGATTACATATGTAAAGGCTGGGGATACGAAGCAGTTCCAGCCCGAGTTCTTTGCAGAAGCACTTCTAACCTTTTATGAGGTTGATAAACACTCATTCGTCCAATTCGTAACTGCGTTGTGGAACAGTTATCAAAATACTGATTTCTATTTAATTTGGTTACGAACTGTGAATGATTTGTTCTATTCTGTAAAGGTAGATATCGAGGAGTTTCAATGGGATGAAATGGTCGAACTCTTTGAAAATACGTTTATTGAATTAACAAAAGGTGATTATTACTTAAATGAATTACATGATGTGATTCCGAATTTAATCGCTAATTGGTTAACATTATCAAAGCCTGAAAATGGGTTATTCCCATCAGCAACAGTTTTAGCGTGGAATGAATTATTTCCTGGGACTGTGCTTCCAGATGCAGTGTATAAAGCAGAGGGAATTATTTTTGATGCGGAAAATAATGAGAGCGGGCTAGAGAAGGCGATCACTTTATTTGACACGATTTGTGAATGGGCAGAAAAGCATGCGATTGAGGTTGATTATAAGCTTCGCTGGTGGCTTGAGGAGCTTATTCATCCACAATTAAAGAATCATTTCTTACTTGCAGGAAAAGCTGGAAGCGGAAAAACAACGTTTATCCATTCATTATTAGGAGAACAGCTGTTCAAGGGGAGTACAACATCATTCGTTATTCTTCAAGACGGTGATGAGCTCCAAATGAAACGAATTACAGGAACAGATGAACAAGACATTCAAAATAGCCAATATTTACAAAACTTTATGAACAGCCAAAAAAACGAGCTGTTCCAAGTGAAACGTCCTTGTATTTTATTACATGAGCAGCAATGTGCAATCATTGATACTCCGCCGATTAATATCGATAGTGAGTCACGAAAGCTCTTGTTAGATCAATTGCTTTTAGTTGATGGGCTGCTTTATGTCATCGACAGTGCGACTTCATTATCTGAGAGAGAAGTCGATTTCTTAAGCCAAGTGAAAAACTTTGCTCCAGAACTTAAAGTGCATTTTATTTTAAATAAAGCTGATTTAATTCCTAGTGATGCCGATACACAACAGCGTATGGCAGAAATAAAAGCGACTATTGCTAGCATTTATCCGGATGCAGATGTGTTACCATATACATCACTTCACCCATTTGGAGAGCAATTTACTAGGTTGAATAGCTACCTAACAACACATTTTCCATATGATGTTAAACAAAAGCAAGTGACCCGGGCAGCAAAAGTACAAACACTTGTCCGCAATTTATTGGCAGACTTATTGCAAAAACGAGTTGATATGGAAAAAGGTTTAATTGATTTGATTCAATGGAATGAAGAATTATTAGGAAGATTAAAAGGATTTACAAATAGACTTTCAGACATCCAGCAGGAAAAAGCACAGGCTATTGCTAACTCTTATCGGGCATTAATTGACGAAGGCAAAGAAGAGCTTAAAGAGACGATACCAAAATTATTAAAAGAAGCTGCTGATTTAATTAAGGAAGAAAGTGACTTTAAACGAATTCATATCACGCTGAATGATCATATGAATGCGACTCTTAAGGAATACTTTGAGGGAATATTCCTTCCAAGCATGTGTGATAAGTTCGAAAATTGGGTAAAGGGCTCACATGATGAATTGCTTAATAGTCAATCTTATTTAATTGACATGAAAGAAAGCTTTAATGAAATTTATCAAATCGATAAGCTAAAATTAGATTGTAAATTTGCGATATTGGAAGATTGGCGTCGTGATATTAATCGGATGACAGGTCGTATCATGTATGAAAAAGAAAACATTCTTCTTAAGAAAACACCTGCACAAATGCTTTTAAAAGGCGCAGGAAAGCTTTTCGGTGCTATCAACCAAAACAAAGCGATGCTAGTAAACCAATATCGAAAATATGTTGAGCATGAAACATATGAAGATGTCATAGATTCGATTACAAATAAAGTATTTTTACCATTTTCATTATTTGAAAAAGGAATAAATCAAGATATTGCTTCATTTTTCCGGGAACCAATTCAAGAAGTAGACGATGTCATTAAGGAAATCGAAGCAGAGATTGCTAATGGAAAACATGAATTAAATGAAATGAAGGTTTCCCCACAATTCTTTTACGATCCGTTAAAGCTTTTTGAAGTGAATTTATTGCAACAGGAGTTTATGCTCCAAGCGAAAAAGGATTATAGTAGAAGTTTGTAATGAAATATGATGGAAGGGGCTGGTCGTTATAGACCAGTCCTTTTTTTAATTCGATTGTTCGATTTTAAAGGGGGAGGCGATCTTTGAATTAAAAACAACAAAATGTTAGAAAAGAGTTAAAGCTAAAGATTAATTAATTCTATTTTCAATATTTAAGGAATATAATAGTAGATATGGGTTTATTACATAATGAGGAGATTCGATTCATGATGAAGTTTTTTACAGGAAGAGCAAAACGAATTAGTATTATTTTGCTTGTTGTTATCATCATTGCTTTAATTCCAACACCTTACTATTTATATCAGCCAGGTCCCATAGAAGAGCTAGAGCCAAGAGTGACAATCGAAGATGCCCATAAAAGTGAAAAGGGAAGCTTTAATTTAACTACTGTTTTATCTATAAAAGCAGTAAATCCATATGTTCTAGCATACGGACTTGTCGCACCACATACAGACATCATGAAAGAAGAGGTCGTAAAAGGTGATTTATCTGATGATGAGTATAACGATTTATTGAATTTTATGATGAAGGATTCAAAACAAAATGCATTAGTTGCTGCGTTTACAGAAGCCGGGGAAAAAGTAGATATTGATTACCATGGAATTTTTATTAGTCAAATTTTAGAAGGCGCACCTGCAAAAGACGTGCTAAAGGTCGGGGATGTGATCACACAGCTTGATGGACATAAATTCAATGAACTGGAAGAATTCACTTCCTATTTATCAAAAAATAAGCAACCAGGAGATAAGGTTGATCTTGTCATCGAACGTGATGGGAAGGAAATAAAGGATTCGGTTGAATTAATTGCGGTGGATGAAACAAATAGAGCAGGAATAGGCGTAGCAATCGATGAGGATTTCACTGCAAATATTTCGCGAAAAGTAAAAATTGAAAGTGAAGATATCGGTGGTCCTTCTGCTGGATTAATGTTCTCACTTGAAATATTAAACCAGCTAACAAAAGAAGATTTAACAAAGGGCTACAAAATAGCGGGAACTGGTACAATTGATCATAAAGGTAAAGTTGGACAAATTGGGGGAATTACACATAAAGTAACAGCAGCAAATGAAGAGGGTGCTGATATCTTTTTTACCCCGAAGGATTTAACAGAAACTGATAGCAATGAAAAAGATGTATTAGAGGAAGTAAAGAAAAATCATTATGATATTGACATTGTTCCTGTTGCGACATTGTCAGAAGCAGTAGACTATTTAATGAAGCTTGAAGAGAAAAAATAAATGAAAGAAAAAAATTAACAAATTAGGTTTATCTTTGTAAAAATACGGGTATTTAGTTTATAACCGTATCCCCCCAGAGATACTTTCAACCTGAAAAACCTTGAGAAACCTCCATGAACATGGGGGTTTTTTCAATTAAAAAGCGTCCAAAGCAATATATTAGAGGCTTTGAACGCTGATAAATGCTGCTTATTTATTTAATTTGTGCTTTCCTGCTCAACATTTAATGGTTCAGGTCTAACGCAAGTACTTTCCATTAGATAATGTGTGCTAGTTTCAGATGATACATGGAAGCCATGCATCGCTTCCAAAACATGATAAGCTAGCTGGCCATTGGCACGGAATGATTTCCCGTTAAGAATGGCTGTTGCCATATCTGCAACACCTAATCCTCTGCTATTTTGTGAAAAGCCATATGAAAGTGGAATTTCAGTAAACTCTTTTTCATCGCGTTTGCGAATTTTAACAGGGCCACCAAATGTATTTGGGTCTGGAACGAGCAATGTACCTTCACTTCCATAAATCTCGATTGGCGGTAGTGTTGAACCACCAAATGCATCAAAGGTTGTCGTTAATGTCCCGATGGCACCTGAGGAGAAATCAATTGTACCAGCAATATGTGTTGGTGTGTTTACTTTAATCGTTTCTCCAGCTTTTGGCTGACTTGTAATCAAACGTTCTGGGTAACTAATACGCGCAGAGCCTGAGATGCGTTTGATCGGTCCTAAAAGTGATACTAATGCTGTTAAATAATATGGTCCCATGTCAAACATTGGGCCGCCGCCGATGTCGTAATAAAATGCAGGATCTGGATGCCAATGCTCATGGCCGCGGCTAATCATAAACGCTGATGCGCCAATTGGAGTTCCGATTTCACCTTGTTCAATAAGGTGAATTGCTGTTTGGATTCCAGCGCCTAAAAATGTATCAGGAGCACTTCCTACTAAGCGGTTTTGCTTTTTCGCAGTTTCAAGAATTTGTTTCCCTTCTTCACGCGTTACAGCAAGTGGTTTCTCTGTGTATACGTGCTTTCCAGCTTCAAGTGCTTGTAAGCAAACAGCTGCATGTGCTTTCGGAATCGTTAAATTAATAATGAGGTCAATTTCTTTGTCTTGTAAAATTTCATCAACTGAGCATGCCTTAGGGATTCCGTATTTCTCTGCCTGCGAAACTGCTCGTTGTTCATCTAAATCAGCACAGGCGATGAGCTCGAGATGGTCAAAGTTTTTGCAGTTTTCCATGTAAATCGAGCTAATGTTTCCACATCCGATAATTCCAACTTTTAACGTTTTCATCTGTTTACGCTCCTTTTTTCGTGTAATAGCAGTAAATGAACCTTTTAGATGAAGCAAGTGAGAAAACTACTGCTAGGAATTTTTTATCCGTGCAAAATCTTTGATGGGAAATCTTCTGTTTGATGTCTAACTGTTAATTACTATCTCCCATACCTGTATAGGAACGACCATTTCCAATGCTACCAACACTAGCAAGATTTTTCACACGTTCCTTTCCAGAAGCAGCCCATAAGAAGCCTCGACGCATGATAAGAGATACCTCAGGCATTGCGACAATATTTGCTTGATGTCCTAATGAATTATAAAACACATGTCCATGCCCCCAGCGTTTCGTCCAAACGACTGGCATATCGACAGCTTTATTCGTTGCATGTGGTCCATCGACAACAGGGAAACGAGTTGTCGCAAGTACTTCAACGGCTGGATCAATGTGCAAATAATATTGCTCACTAACGACTTTAAAATCAGTCATGCCTTCTAATAAAGGACTAGTCGAATGCTTAATATTAACCATATATTCAACTCCATCATTTCCGGGGTGAGCGACCCAATTGCCACCAGTCATAAACTGCCAGTCTACGTTATTTCGAAATGAGTCACACATGCCTCCATGACAGCCAGCTAAGCCAACTCCATTCATGACTGCTTCAGAAATATTAAGCACGTATTTTTTATCAATTTCGCCCATAGTCCAATGAGGGACAATTAAATCCAAGGAAGCTAACTTCTCTGGATCCGCATAGGCATCTAGTGTATCAGACACCTCAACATTGAAATTCTCGTCCTCTAAGATTCCTTTGAAAATTTCTGCAACTTGCTCAGGCTGATGGCCATCCCAGCCACCCCATACGATTAAGGCATTTTTTTTCATGTGAATTCGGCTCCTTTTTCTTATATTTCTAGCAAATTAAATTTCATAGAATGAATAAAATTAGATTTTAGTAGACTGTTCTAAATAATATCTAAACAGAGATATCTTATACTTCTGCAATCGAAATCCATTTTCGTTTTTCGATTGATTGGTCTACAGCTTCTAATACTTCTTGACATTTCACCCCGTCACGGAAGTTAGGTACAGGTTGACGATTTTCTTTAAAAGCTGTCATTAATTCAACAACTTCATGAATAAACGTATGCTCATATCCAATCGTATGACCTGGTGGCCACCAGTTTTCAGCGAATGCATGTGCAGGATCTGTTGCTAAAACACGACGGAAGCCTTGAACATCCTCTCTGTCATCCGTGAAGTAAACTTGTAATTCGTTCATTCGTTCAAAGTCAAAAATGACGCTCCCTTTACTTCCATTAATTTCAAAGGAATTTGTGCAGCGATGTCCGGAAGCGTAGCGAGTGGCTTCAAAGCTACCTAATGCACCATTTGCAAAGCGTGCCAGAAAAAGTGTTGCATCATCAACTGTCACTTCACCCTTTTCATCACTATCATTACCTGTTGCGGATAAGCCAGTCATTTTTGTCGGAATTGGTCTTTCTTTAATAAATGTTTCGCTCATTCCAATGACTTCGGTAATATCTCCAATTAAATAGTGGGCTAAATCTATTAGATGTGCACCAAGGTCACCGTGTGAGCCCGATCCGGCAATTTCCTTTTGTAATCTCCATGCTAATGGAAAGTTAGGGTCAACGAGCCAATCTTGCAAAAACCATGCACGGAAATGATAGATTTCGCCTAATTTGCCTTCTTCAATTAATTTTTTTGCAAGCATGACAGCTGGGGCAAAGCGATAATTAAATCCAACCATATGCTTTACACCAGCTTCCTCAACTGCTGACAACATTTCTCTTGAATCCTCTAATGTAAGCGCTAACGGTTTTTCGCAAAATACATGCTTTCCAGCCTTAGCTGCGGCAATCGTAATCTCTTTATGTACATCACTAGGTGCATTAATATCAACTAAATCAATATCATCTCGATCTAATAACGTTTTCCAATCTGTTGAATATTCCTCCCAGCCAAATTGCTTTGCTGCCTGGGCTACATCCTGTTCATTACGTCCACAAATGACCTTCATTTCTGGACGCAATGTATCTGGAAAAAAGAGAGGAAGATCCTTATAAGCGTGACTATGTGCTTTACCCATAAACTTATAACCAATCATGCCAACATTAATAGATTCCATCAAATATCTCCCTTTCATAATGTATTTTTGGGGGACTGTCCCCAAAGTGTTGTTGCTCTTTCAATCAATGTGACTGGTAATTTTTCATTAATTACTTGGTGTTCTGGATTTGTGAGAAGCTCAAGGATCTTTTCTGCTGCTAGCTGCCCCATTTCAAATAGTGGAACCTTTACTGAACTAAGTGGAGGGGATGTCATTCTAGCCATTTCTGAATCATCATAGCCAACTAACGCATAATCACGACCTGCCTGATATCCGTGTGAAGATAATCCTTGCATAAGACCGATGGCCATTCTATCATTTGCAGCAAAGATAGCCTCGCTGTTTTGTAGAATTGGAGCGATCCTTTCTGCGAGCTCATAACCACTTTTTCTACTATAATTTCCTTGAAAGATAAGTTGATCCTTTCGGGCAATTCCTGCCATCTCTAAAGCGGAGGAATATCCTTGAAAACGATCACTACTATTTGAATATTCAAGCGGACCGTTAACGAAGATAATCTGCTCAAATCCTTTTTTGATCAAAGCTGAAACAGCCTCAAAGCTTCCTTGAACATGGTCTGCATCTATTGTATGAAACAAGTAGCCTGAAAATGTTTGATTTACAAGACAATATGGTAACTGTAATTCTTTAAGTTTCGATAATGCTTCGATTTCACCAGGTATATTTTTTGAGCCGAGGATGATGCATCCATCTACTTTTTGTGAGCGGAATAGCTGTACATAATCTTTTGGTTCATCTGGTGATTGGAATAGTAGTAGTAAACCATATCCCTTTTCACCAAGCTTTGCGCCAATTCCACTTAATAATTCTGAAAAATAATGAGTCGACATTAGATGGACCTTTGGTAAATACGGAACAATTACACCGATATTGTTGCTTTTTCCTTTAGCGAAGCTTTGTGCAATCGCATTTGGATAATAACCTATTTCAGCTGCTGCCTGTAATACTTTTTGTTTCGTCTCCTCACGTATAGGACCAACCTCATTAAAGACGCGAGAAACGGTTGCTTCGGATACTCCTGCTAATTTTGCGACATCTTTTCGGTTTGCTACTGGATTCACCTCTTTCATAGACTTTATTTTTGTTGCCGATCCCCTATAAAGAGATCGCTTTCAATTTTGTTCTTATTAAGTGTACAAAGAAGGTAAAGAGCAGTTATGTGTCTTATGCTTGTCGGGGCTGAACAGTCGTTTTCGCTTTTCGATGTACACGCGTACATTATCTCTGCTTTTTCATTATATGTCAACGGAGAAATTTGTAGAAGATCAATTTTTTTAGATGAAAATGATTCCTTTTTCGAATTCTATTAATTAGCGATTTTAAAGGCTATTATTGATAGCTTATCAATTTGTTTATTAGATAAATTCGTGAGACTCATAGTGGTGAAGTGTGTCAAAAAAAGAACCAAAGGGACTAACGAGGCTTCCAGACTGCATGCAAGAAGCGAACGATATAAGAGGAAATTCCTGATCAAGACTAACAGTGCTGAAAATTAAAAAAGTGAAAACAGTGCAAGAAAGTACAAAAACGATAAATTACTTTTCTAAATATTATGAAAGTAGTTCAAACGATTTAGTTTTTATCTAGTCTCATAGAATGATTTTCTTTCAATATCTGATTTTTAAACATTTATCTCGGTTTTTTAACTATTCATCGACAAAATGAGCAAGTAACATACATTTTGAAAGCGTTTACTTGGTTAGAATATGGAGGTGATAATGTTCAAATGCTTGTTCCAGGCTTTTAAAAATTTAATTAAGAAGGGATGATGGGAATGCAAGCAAAGGGGTTGCAAACGATTAGAGGATTTATTGCGATTTTCTCAAGCATTATTCTACTGCTTTCTTCGTTACCAGTTTCACAACAGAAGGCAAATGCGAAACAATCAGCACAAATAGCTCCACAGGAAATCGCTGTTGAGGATGCAACAATGTTTAAGTTTGATTTTGGTACAGAAGATAGTGCTGTTATGGAAGGATATACAAAGGTAACACCTGCTTCTGTATATTCAGCAGAGAAAAAATATGGTTTTGTTGATACAACAAAGGTGACTGCTACTGACCGTGGGACAACAGATCCATTAAAGTCTGATTTTGTTACTACGACAGAGACGCCATTTCAAGTTGACCTTCCGAATGGGGATTATACAGTTAAGGTTGTTGCTGGCGATGAATCAGAAAATACTGTCATTGGGGTAAAGGCAGAAAATATTCAAAAGGTCCAGGATACAACGATCAATGCCGGTGAATATGCGGAGCGCTCATTCGATATTGCCCTTGTCGATGGTCAGCTAACAATAGAATTGACAGGAACTGTCCCTAAATTAAACGGGATTATAATTGAAAAGCTTCCTGAGCGTACTGCTACAGAACACCCAACAGTCTATATTGCAGGGGATTCAACAGTACAAACCTATGATGAGTATTGGAAGCCTGAAGCTGGCTGGGGACAGATGATTTCACGTTACTTTAGCGATGATGTGACATTTGCGAACCATGCGATTGGCGGAAGAAGCACAAAAACATTTATTAACGAGGGCAGATTAGATGCAATTTTAAGAGAGATTAAGCCAAAGGATTATTTCCTCGTTCAGTTTGGCCACAATGATGCAACGATTAGTAGACCTGATAGGTATGCATCAGTTCCAGATTATAAAAATTTCTTAAAAACCTATGTTAATGGGGCTCGTCAACGGGGGGCAGAACCAATTTTAGTGACACCTGTTGGCAGAAGAGATTTTAATGCTGATACAGGAAAATTCAATGTAAGTTTTCCTGAATATGTTCAAGGGATGAAGGAAGTAGCAGAAGAACTTAATGTACCGCTTGTCGATTTAAGTGCGTTAAGTGTCGCATATTATGATTCAATTGGTCCAGAGGGAACCTTATCTGTATTTCTCCATACAGAACCAGGCATTTATCAAGCATTTCCAAACGGATCACAGGATAATACTCATTTCCAAGAGTATGGAGCGATTCAAATTGCAAGATTGCTTTCAGGTGGTATAAAAGATTTAAATGTATCGCTATCATCATATGTAACAGATGTACAACCACCTGCAAATGTTCCGGACAAGCCTACTGGATTGACAGCAAGTGGAGTAAGCAACGCAGGTGCAGTTTTAACTTGGAATCAAGTTGAAACTGCCGATATTTACAAGGTATACCGGAAGCTATCAACGGAAAGTGAGTATAAATTAATTGGTACATCAACAGTACCAAAGATCACTATTACAGGTCTTCAAGAAGGAAATAAATATGATTTGGTCGTAACGGCTGTTAATGGA
>k87-343597_pt1 | contig 12168 bp, 14 predicted proteins | sample MGYA00084031_6733416 | MGnify analysis MGYA00084031
CAACGGATTGTATACATCATTGATAAGCACGGAATGATTGCCTATGCGAGAAAAGGAAATCCTGCAGTAACGGAACTGCTCCAGGTTGTGAACAATATCCCGTAAACGATCACAGCGATAATGAACAACACGAATAGTAGCCAGGATAGAGGGAACGCCGTTCGGATAGAGTAAAAGCCACTCGGATCGAGCAAAGCTACTCCCGTTAACACCGAACCGCTGACAATTAAGGGAGCAAGGCAGGAAGGAACGCATGCTTGCAACCGGTCAAAGAAGCGGCGATAATAGGGATGAGAATGTATGTTTGGTGGTCATATCGATGAAAAAAATTTTACATGTCGATATCGATGCGTTTTTTGCCAGTGTAGAACAGCTCGACAGGCCCGAATATCGCGGCCTGCCGGTTATTGTAGGCGGCATGAGCAATCGGGGAGTTGTCTCGACGTGCAGCTATGAAGCCAGAAAATATGGTGTTCGTTCGGCGATGCCGGTCGCATTGGCGCGGAAAAAATGTCCTCAGGGGATTTTTCTGCCTGTCCGCTACGAGCGGTACGTGGAGAAGTCGGCAGAGATTCGTGCCATCTTTTCCTCCTTTACGGACCGCTATCAGACAGTTGGGCTCGACGAAGCGTATCTCGACGTATCCGGATATGAAAATGCCGTTCCGATCGCCAAGGAGATCAAACGGCGGATTCGCCGGGAAACCGGTCTTACTTGCAGTGTCGGTCTTTCCTATAATATGTCACTCGCCAAAATTGCCAGTGATCTGAAGAAGCCGGATGCATTCGTGGTGATTCGTCCCGAGCAATCGCTTGATGTTCTCCGGAATTTGCCGATCGGAACACTGCACGGTGTCGGTAAAAAAACGCAGGAGCTTCTTGCGAAAAAAGAAATTCGCACGGTTGAGGATTTTTGGCGGCTTTCCTTGGAGGAAGCTGTGAATATGCTGGGGAAACTTGGTCATGCTTTGTATTTTCGAGCACGCGGAGAGGACGACAGGGAAATCGTAACAGAGCGCTCGCCCAAGTCTTTAAGCAGGGAGACGACACTCGCCTATGATTTGTACCAGCGTGACGAGATCGCCTCGGTAGCCTTCTCGCTTTTGCAGGAGGTTGAGCAGGATATACAAGATGAGGGTGTCATCCCCCGGACGATCACGCTGAAAATCAAGTTTGCTGATTTTACGATCAGAAGCAAGCAGCGGAAAAAAGAGTACGGTGCAGCATGGAGAGATCTGTTGGAAGAACTCCTGGATGCCTTTGATTATAGCCCGGGTGTCCGGCTGGTCGGCGTCGGTTTTTCCAATTTTGCATCGCCCGATGAAGAAAGGTACGAGCAACTCAGCCTGTTTTCATGGAATATGCAATGGTGAGGTTCAGTCGAGAGGAGAATACAAAATGACAGGCGTAAACCGGTTTCATTGCTGCGCCACCTGCGTTCACTTTCGCGTGGAAAAGGAAGCAGGCGGCATTGTCTATCGATGCTCTCGACTCACCTACGAGACCAAACCTACCTATCAATTTCAATGCTGGGAGCCGAAAGAGCAGGTACAGCGGTTGATACAAAGAGAAACGAGAGCCTGAGTTTCTAGCAAAATACGCGAATGATAGGGGAGAAACGTGGCTTCGGGTCAGACAGGTTCGCCATAGTATGTACCATCCTTTGATTGAAAGGGGGTACGAGACATGGCAAAAGCGGCATATAACTTCGGAAAGTGGCCGAAAAAAGGGAAAAGCAAGGTTTTCATCGCGCAAGCTGCAAAAGCCAAATCCCAATTCGGAAATGCAGCAGCGATTAACCAGGCGGATGCAAGCATTTTCCACATCAAGGTCAAGGGAGCGGCGAATGGCCCTCTGTAAGGAGTAGGAAGTAGATTCGTACCGGTACATCTATTCCTGAAGGAGGTGCTTACCTATGCAACGGAACAATGTCAGGACGTACTCGTACAAAGTGGGCAAGAATACCGTCATTGTTGTCAAAATCACGCAGGCGGCAACAGCAAAATCACGTACGGGAAATGCTTTGGCGGCGAATCAGGCCGATGTCACCATTCTTGCAAAAAAACGGCGCAACAACCGGGTTTGACCAATTCGCAGCAGCAAAACGAGAAGGGGCCGCGGGCCTCTTCTTTTTCTTTTGCAAGGGAGTGGCTGATTATGGTATAGTAGGTGCCGAAATCGCGGTTCTCGTACACACTGCTTGGAGGTGCCCCGTGTTTCTTGAAAAGCTGATGCCAGATCAGTACGTGGAGTCGATCCACCATATTGATATAGATCAACTGCGGGAGAAGAAAATCAAGGCTGTCATTACGGATCTGGACAACACTCTGGTGGAGTGGGACAGGCCGTATGCAACGCCGGAAGTGGAACAATGGTTGAAGCGTTTGCGCGATGAAGGGATTCAGGTAACCGTTGTATCCAATAATAACCGCGAGAGGGTAGACAAGTTTTGCACGCCTCTGGGTGTGCGATTTATCTCTGCGGCCCGCAAACCGACCAACCGGGCATTTATGCAAGCGATTGCCGAGATGAACGTAAAGATTCAGGAGACGGTCGTCATCGGTGATCAGTTGTTTACCGATGTGCTGGGCGGCAACCGGCTTGGATTTCATACGATCCTCGTCGTTCCGGTAGCCCAGACGGATGGTTTTTGGACGCGGTTCAACCGCAGGATGGAGCGTATGGCTCTTTATTGGATGCGTAGAAAGGGAATGATTTCGTGGAAGACAAAAGCATGATGGAGCAAAGCTTGGGGACATGTGCAGGATGCGGCATCGCGATCCAGACAGAGGATCAAAAGCGGCCGGGATACGCTCCTGCTTCCGCGCTCAAGCGCGAGACAGTGATTTGCCAACGCTGTTTCCGGATTAAACATTATAATGAAGTAGCTCCTGTAGGAATGGGAGATGACGATTTTCTCCGAATCCTGGATGGGATCGGATCGACGCAAAGTCTCGTCGTCATGGTTGTCGACATTTTTGATTTCCATGGCTCCTGGCTGCGGGGATTGCCTCGTTTTGTCGGGAACAACCCGATATTGCTGGTGGGCAACAAAGTGGATCTTTTGCCCCAAAATATCAATTTGAATCGCGTCCGCAACTGGATGCAGCACGAAGCCAAGGAACGCGGACTCAGGCCGGCCGATGTCGTATTGGTAAGTGCCCAAAAAGGATTGCACATCGATGAGCTTTTGGGACGTATCGGGGAACTGCGCAAGGGACGGGACGTCTACATCGTCGGTGTGACGAATGTCGGCAAATCCACGTTGATCAACCGCATTCTGCACGATTACGGATCGGCTGATCTGGAAATTACGACATCACCGTTTCCGGGGACGACACTGGACAAGATTGAGATTCCATTGGAGGACGGCCGTTCTATTTTCGATACGCCAGGAATTATCAACCGGGATCAGATCGGCCATATGGTGACACCGCAAGACTTGCGGAAAATTACGCCGACCTCTCGAATCAATCCAAAAGTGTATCAATTAAACGATGGCCAGTCCCTCTTCCTCGGCGGTTTGGCCCGGATTGATTTTGTACGCGGCACGCGACAGCCGTTTGTTGTGTATGTAACGAACGATATATACATCCACCGCACGAAGCTGGAGAATGCCGATGAAGTGTTTCAGAAGCACCACGGGGAAATGCTCGCTCCGCCGACAGGCCGTGAAGCCGCAGAACAGCTGCCCGCTTTTGTCAAACATTCGTTTAAAATTCGTCCAACGGGCACAACGGACCTGGTCATTTCGGGTTTGGGCTGGGTGAGCCTTCAGGGTAAAGAAGAGGCATCCGTCGTCGTACACGCTCCGAAGGGCGTCAGTGTAGGCATGCGAAAAGCGTTGATCTGACGCGTTTTGGCTGTCTTGCCATAAGCTAGATAGAGAGAGCAGAGGGGAAGGAACGGCTTCATGATAACAAGCAAAACACATCTGGTTGGTTTGTTCGGTCATCCGGTCTCGCATTCGCAATCGCCGCTCATGCACAACGCCGCTTTTGCAGAAGCGGGATTGGACTATGTATACATGGCTTTTGATGTGGCTCCCGAGCGTCTGTCTGAAGCGGTGGCAGGGATTCGATCACTTGGAATAAAGGGTGTAAATGTGACGATCCCGCACAAGGTGGCGATCATGCCCATGCTTGATGAAATCGATCCGCTTGCAGCGCGCATTGGTGCCGTGAACACAGTAGTAAACCGCGATGGCTATTTGGTCGGCTACAACACAGATGGTCTGGGGTACGTACGCTCACTGGTGGAAACGACAGGGATTACGCTGGAACAACAGACAGTCACCATGCTCGGAGCTGGCGGCGCTGCCCGTGCAGTCGCTTTTACGCTGGCGGAGCGAGGGGTGAAGGAGATCCGGATTATCAACCGTTCCCGCGAAAGGGCGACGCTTTTGGCGGAACACGTAGGAACGATTGTCCCTACGGCTGTCATCGACCCGGCCGAAGGCAAGGAAGCCATTGAGGATGCGAGCCTGCTGATCAACACCACGTCCATCGGCATGTATCCGCAAGTGGATGAGATGCCGGTGCAAGAGGAATGGCTCCATGCCGGACTGATCGTAAGCGACCTGATCTACAACCCTCTGGAGACGCGTCTGTTAAAAGCGGCGAGCTCCCGAGGCGCTCAGGTTCATTCCGGTATCGGCATGTTTGTCAATCAGGGCGCACTCGCTTTCGAATTATGGACAGGAGAAGCGGCTCCAACTGAGACGATGCGGGAAATTGTCCTGCAGCAGCTAAGCAAAGCGACCTGAAGCACGCTGCACAGATAAATGATGGAAGAATCAGTCGTGCGTCTGCAAATGAGTTAAAATAAAGAAAGCGCACTTCAAGAACAACAGATATACACAAAAGGAGATATGTACATGCTGACCGGCAAGCAAAAACGGTTTTTACGGGCACAAGCCCATCACCTTACCCCGATTTTTCAGGTGGGCAAAGGCGGCGTCAATGAAAACATGACGAATCAAATCAAAGAGGCGCTGGAGGTCCGCGAACTCATCAAGGTGGCCATTCTGCAAAACAATCTGGACGACAAGCATGAAGTAGCCGAAGCTCTGGCGGCGGGAGCAGAAGCGGAGCTGGTGCAGCTCATTGGCCATACGGTCGTGCTGTACAAGGAGTCCAGGGAGAACAAAACAATCAAACTGCCATAACCGATGGGACAGTCAAAAATCCAAATCGGAATCATGGGAGGCACATTTGATCCCATCCATGCCGGTCACCTTCTGGCCGCTGAGCAAGCAAGGGAACAAGCGGGGCTGGATGAGGTCTGGTTTATGCCGGCACATATTCCGCCGCACAAGGAACGGGCAGGATTGACCCCAGCCGGCGATCGGCTGCGGATGGTAGAGCTTGCTGTGGCGGATCACCCTGCCTTTCGGGCAATCGACATAGAGCTCAAACGTGGCGGTCCATCCTATACCTACGACACGATGCGAAGTCTCGTTGAGATGTATCCGGATTGCCAGTTTTCTTTTATCATTGGCGGAGATATGGTAAAAACACTTCGGCAATGGTATCGGATAGACGACTTGGTCAAAATGGTGCGGTTCATCGGCCTTTCGCGTCCAGGGGCCGAGCTGATAGAAAGTGAATATCGCGATTTTGTGACCTTGGTGGAGATGCCGGCGTGGGATTTGTCTTCGACACTGATCCGGGAAAAAGCAGCCCGGGGCAAGAGCATTCGTTACCTCGTACCCCCGCCTGTCGAGCGTTATATAAAGGAGTACGGACTATATGAGTTGGTTAAATGATCGGGAAGCGCTTCTCAGCCAAGTCCGCGCCCAAATGCACGAGAAGCGGTATCAGCATACGCTGGGCGTGGCCGGAACTGCCAGACAGCTGGCGCTTCAGTATGGGGCAGACCCCGATAAAGCCGAACTGGCGGGTTTTTTGCACGACTACTGCAAATGCTGGCCGGTTGAAAGGATGCGTGACGTTCTCATTCGTCACGATCTCCCCGCCGACCTTTTGAACGGGGACAAGGAGCTGTGGCATTCATTTGCCGGAGCAATCGTCATCCAGACGGAGATGAATGTCTCCGACCCGGACATCATCCAGGCCGTTCGCTACCATACAACGGGCCGGGTCGGGATGACGCTGTTAGAAAAAATCGTTTGTGTGGCAGACTATATAGAACCAAACCGAATCTTTCCCGGTGTTGAAACGATTCGCAGCTTGGCGTCGCAAGATCTGGATAAAGCTTTGGCGCAAGCTCTCGGCAGTACGATTCAACATTTGATCCAGCAGAAAAAAACGGTGTATCCATTGACACTGTTGGCATATAACGATCTCGTATCCGGACTGGATACATAAGGAGGAGTTTCATGGTTAAAACAGTAGAAGCCCTGGCAAGACTGGTGGCAAAGGCGGCAGAGGACAAGAAGGCGGAAAATCTGATCATCATGGACATCAGCAAGCTGTCCGTCATTGCGGATTATTTCATGATTTGCCACGGGAACAATGAACGGCAAGTACAAGCAATCGTTTCCGAGATCCGTGATCAGGCTCACAAGAACGGTTACAAGGTACGCGGCATTGAGGGAGCAGACGAAGGACGCTGGGTGCTTGTCGACCTGGAGGATGTCGTCATCCACGTATTCCATCGCGAAGACCGCGAGTTTTACAATCTCGAGCGGCTGTGGGCCGAAGCCCCTATCGTCCAATTTGGAGAGGAAGGCTGAGGTAAATGGCGTACGGGCAAATGGCGGCTGTCTACGACAGGCTGATGACCGACTCCCCTTACGATCAGTGGCTCGATTGGGCAGAGGGTGTCTGGACCAGGAAAGGGAAGCCGCGTCAAGTCATTGACCTCGGCTGCGGGACCGGAAGCATCGCCATTCCCCTGGCAAAAAGAGGGTATCAGGTGACAGGAGTTGATCTGTCTGCTGACATGCTTGCAGTAGCGTACGACAAGATGAGGCGGGAGCAGGCCCAAGTCAAATGGGTCGAACAGGACATGCGCGAACTGGCATTGCCCAAGACAGACAGTGTCTTGTCCTTTTGCGACTCGCTCAGCTACTTGACGGAAGAAGAGGACGTGAAACGGACATTTTCTCTCGTCTTCGAGCATCTGCATCCAGGCGGGACCTTTTTGTTCGACGTGCACAGTCCATACAAAATCCTGCACGGTTTTGGAGACCAGACCTTTACTCTGGCCGAAGAGGAAGTTTCGTACATTTGGCAATGTTTCTGCGATCCGCTGCGGCTCGAGGTAGCGCATGAACTGACCTTTTTTCTGCGGCAGGAAAACGGCTTGTACGAACGTATCGAGGAAGTGCATGAGCAGAGGGCGTATCAGCCATATGAGCTTGCTCGCTGGCTGATGGAGACCGGCTTTGTCGATGTGGAAATAACGGCCGATTTTAGCGGCCAGCCACCGCAAGAGACGAGTGAGCGTTTGTTTTTCTCGGCTTGCCGTCCGCGAGATTGACAGCATTGGCATTGATTGTCTATAATCGAAAGTACAACCACAAACAAGGAATGCGTTGATGAGGAGTAGTACGAAAGTGAAACGGCAAAAGAGAGTTGACGGCAGGTGAAAGTCAACCCGTCCCTTTCCGAACTCGCCTCGAAGCACTCTGCCTGAAGACCGTCCAGTAGGAGCGGTTGCGTAAGGGGGAGCGTCTATCCACGATACGGATTTTTCAAGCGGGTGAGCTTATGATTGCAAGCATCAGGACTTCTGCTTTCTGTGAAGCAAAGCGATGATCGGTGTGCCGTCTGTTCACCAATGTGGGTGGTACCGCGGGAGCGTATATAATCCTCTCGTCCCTTTTCGTTTCGCGATTGGGGGCGGGAGGTTTTTATTTTTTATTGAAGTGGCCCTCTTCTTCTTAATGGGCGAAGCATCTGTTTGTTTTCATGAATCTACGATAGGAGTGCAAATCATGGCTTACAATCATCAGGAAATCGAAAAGAAATGGCAGACGTATTGGGAAGAGAATAAAACCTTTAAAACGCTGGATGATCCGAGCAAGAAGAAGTTTTATGCTCTCGACATGTTCCCGTATCCATCCGGAGCAGGCCTTCACGTAGGACACCCGGAAGGCTATACCGCGACGGATATTTTGTCCCGGATGAAACGGATGCAAGGCTACAATGTCCTGCACCCGATGGGATGGGATGCGTTCGGGCTGCCTGCTGAGCAATATGCGCTGGACACGGGCAACGACCCGGCAGAGTTTACGGAGCGCAACATCAATACGTTCCGCCGTCAAATTAAATCTCTTGGTTTTTCTTACGATTGGGACCGTGAAATCAATACAACCGATCCTGCTTATTACAAATGGACACAGTGGATTTTTACCAAGCTGTATGAGCATGGCCTGGCGTATATCGACGAAGTTGCCGTGAACTGGTGCCCAGCATTGGGAACAGTTCTGGCCAACGAAGAGGTAATTGACGGGAAAAGTGAGCGCGGAGGACATCCGGTAGAACGCCGTCCGATGAAACAGTGGGTACTGAAAATCACCAAGTATGCTGATCGTCTGCTGGAAGATTTGGAGGAGCTTGATTGGCCGGAAAGCATCAAAGAAATGCAGCGCAACTGGATTGGCCGCTCTGAAGGCGCTGAGGTTGTCTTTTCCGTTGACGGCCACGACGAGACCTTCACTGTCTTCACGACCCGCCCGGACACTTTGTACGGCGCTACCTTCGCAGTGCTTGCTCCGGAGCACAAGCTGGTGGAGAAAATTACAACACCGGAACAAAAGCAGGCAGTTGAAGACTACCTGGAGCAAGCCAAACGGAAAAGCGATTTGGAGCGTACAGACCTGGCCAAGGAAAAAACGGGCGTGTTTACAGGTGCGTACGCAATCAATCCGGTAAATGGAGAAAAACTGCCGATCTGGATTGCCGACTACGTCCTGATCAGTTACGGTACCGGTTCTGTAATGGCTGTTCCCGCTCACGATGAGCGCGACTATGAATTTGCGCAAGCATACAATCTGCCGATCAAGGAAGTAATCCGCGGCGGAGATGTATCCAAGGAAGCGTATACGGGCGATGGGGAGCACATCAACTCCGGCTTCCTGGATGGATTGAACAAGGAACAGGCAATCAGTAAAATGATTGAATGGCTGGAGGAGAACAACAAAGGAAAACGAAAAGTAACCTTCCGCCTGCGCGATTGGCTGTTTAGCCGCCAGCGTTATTGGGGAGAGCCGATTCCGATCATCCACCTGGAGGACGGAACGATGAAGGTAGTGCCGGAAGCAGAGCTGCCGGTCGTCCTGCCGAAGACGAAGGAAATCAAGCCTTCCGGAACAGGCGAGTCGCCGCTGGCCAACATCAGCGAGTGGGTGAACATCGTCGATCCGGAAACGGGGATGAAAGCCCGTCGGGAAACCAATACGATGCCACAGTGGGCAGGTAGCTGCTGGTACTTCCTGCGCTTTATCGACCCACACAACGACAAGGCATTTGCCGATCCGGAAAAGCTGAAGGAATGGCTCCCGATCGACATTTACATCGGCGGTGCGGAACACGCGGTTCTTCATCTGCTGTATGCTCGTTTCTGGCACAAATTCCTCTACGATATCGGCGTTGTACCGACGAAGGAGCCGTTCCAGAAGCTGTTCAACCAGGGCATGATTTTGGGTGAAAACAACGAGAAGATGAGCAAATCCAAAGGCAATGTCGTCAACCCGGACGAAATCGTTCACAGCCACGGTGCCGACACATTGCGCCTGTACGAAATGTTCATGGGTCCGCTCGACGCCTCTATCGCTTGGTCGACAAAAGGGCTCGACGGCGCACGCCGCTTCCTTGACCGCGTCTGGAGATTGTACGTAGATGACAATGGCGCGTTGAACACGAAAATCTCTCCAAAGGCTGACCTGCAACCGCTTGAGCGGGTGTATCATCAGACTGTGAAAAAAGTGACGGAGGATTACGAGAACCTTCGTTTCAATACCGGTATTTCGCAGCTGATGGTCTTCATCAATGAAGCGTACCGCGCTGAAGCTCTGCCAAAAACCTACATGGAAGGCTTCGTGAAGATGTTGGCTCCGATTGCTCCTCACATTTGTGAAGAGCTGTGGGAAAAACTGGGCCACAAGGAAACACTGTCCTACGAGCCATGGCCAGAATATGATGAGTCCAAGCTGGTAGAGGATGAAGTGGAGATCGTCCTGCAAATTAACGGTAAAAACCGGGAAAAACTGCTCATTCCAGCTGATGCGACCAAAGAGCAAATGGAAGAAATGGCTGGAAACAATGAGACGATCAAAGAGCTGATCGAAGGCAAGACAATCGTCAAAGTAATTGCAGTACCAGGAAAACTGGTAAATATCGTCGTTCGTTAAGAAAGTGCCAAGGAAGAGGAACGGAGCCATTCAAAAGGCTTCGTTCCTTTTTCTATGCTTCAAGACGAAGGGAGGCCGTTGCCATTGGCTGGCGGTACTGTTCGCAACTGGATTTTCACCATTTCCACGTCTTCTGCAAATTTGGAATGGGTGCGTCGGAATACCTCGCGAAAAACGCCGGGAATGCCGTTCTGAAGGGCTATAAGACCTTCGCCTGTAATCCCTCCGGGTACACAAACACGCTTTTCGAGAGCCTGGAAGGAGAACATCTCCTTTTTAAACAACTCCCCCATTCCAATGATCATTTGCATGGCCAAATGGGAGGCAGCTTCTTCCGAAATGCCGGTCTCTTCCATAGCGTCATTAATCATATGGCGAAGAATGTAGCTGACAAAAGCCGGGCCGCAGCTGGTAATATCGGAGGCCACCCGCAAAAATGGCTCTGGCACCTCTACCGGTTGACTGATGCTAGAAAAGAGATGAAGGATCTTGTCACGCCACTCGGGGGTAATGCGCATGCCGAATTCGCATAAACTGACGCCGCTGCCTGCGGCATTGGTAATGCTGGGGACCACTCTGGCAACCGGGCAGGGAACGAGCGACTCCAAATGCTCCAATGAAACAGGGCTCGTGATGGTGATTAAAAGATGATCCGAAGTCAACCAATCGCGGAGTTCAACAAGGACCTTGCTGTATTCAGACGGCTTGATGCACAGCAGCAGCACGGCGGCTTCCTTTGCCACTTGGGCATTGCTCGTGGCGACGACCAGACCGGGGTGACGGTCGGCAATTTTTTCTGCTTTGGCGACCGTCCGGTTGTAAGCGATAAATTGGCTGGGAGACAAGGCTTTGGCCGCAATCAGGGCATCGATCAATAGACTGCCCATGCTGCCCGTTCCAACAACGCCGATCCTTTCCATAGGAATTTCCTCCCTCTACTCATTCTCCCCCCATTCTATGAGATGACGAGCCCGTTCATGCTCCTTCTTACTGGATGCGGATCTGATCCTTCATCCGCTCGTAGATTTTCGCCCCGATCCCGCTGATTTGCTTGAGCTCATCCGGAGAGCGGAATCCTCCCTTTTTTGTTCTGTATTCCAAAATGGCCTTTGCGCGAGATTCACCGACACCTGGCAGCGTCATCAATTCCTCCAGGGTGGCCGTATTCACATTGACCCCCTTGCCGGCGGCGGAAGGAGAGGCGCTTCCGGAGCTTGAGCCCGAAGCGGAAGCGGAGGCAGAGGGGGAGACGGCGGAAGCCACATCTTGTTGTGAACAAGCAGAGGCGGCTCCTTTTACAGGAATGAGAATGGCGCTTCCGTCAGTCAATTTTTCCGCAAGATTGATTCGTTCCACGTCTCCGTCGGGAAGTGTTCCTCCTGCTTTTTCGATCGCGTCCGCCACTCTTGCTCCCGGCTCCAAAGCATAAAGCCCGGGGTGCTTTACTTTTCCTTTGACATCTACATAGAGGAGAGGAGGGGAAGCGCCAGTCCTCCCGCTGCCTTTGGAGGAAGCACTTGCTGAAGGAGCACCGCCAGAAGAAACGCTCCCTGAAGAGGTGCCGCCTAAAGAGACACCTTCTGACGAAGCACCAGCACCCGATAACGCCGTGTATGGACTGCCTGCCCGGTTCACCCCCATTTCTGATACAACTCCGCCTTGCTGTTGGGGATTGGAGACGGCAGCAGGCAGTAACGACTCGGATGAAGCAAGCGTTATATCCGATTCGTTGGCCGACGCCACCTCCTGAAACGGACTGCCCGCGTGCACCGTATTTTGTTGTGCTCTGTAGATCCAAAAACTTACTCCTGCAAAGACAACCGCGAGACTTATGAGTATGTACCGGCG
>k87-349313_pt1 | contig 12164 bp, 13 predicted proteins | sample MGYA00084031_6733416 | MGnify analysis MGYA00084031
CGTGACGAACCGTTCGGTGAGGCCTGCGCCGGGGTCGAGGTGCATGGGGCGGCCTTTCACTTGTTCCAGCACGGCGGGTGGATGTCGGACCACAGGCCGGCGCGCTCCAGCTGCGCGGCAAGGGCCAGAACCTGGGCATCGTGGCGTTGCCGGCCGACAAGCTGCACTGCCAACGGAAGTCCGTCGGCGTCTTGATGAGTCGGAACGGTGACGGCGGGCTGTCCGGTGTAGTTGGCCCACGGCGTGTAGGCCGACCACGCCAACATGCGGTCCGGTACACCCTCGACGTCGTCGTCCTCGTGGTAGTAGCCGATGGGGATGGCCGGGCCGTTCGTCGTAGGGGTTACGGCGATGTCGTACTCGTCGAGTGCGGCGAGGAAGGTGCCGGCGAAGTTGGCTATGACGGCTTGGGCCTGGACGGCCTCCGTTCCGGAGAGCTTCCTGCCGAGGGAGTCCAGGTAACGGTTGTACGGACGCAACAGGTGGCGCTGTTCCGGAGGAACGGACGTGTCCACGGCGGTGGCAACGGTGAAGCCGAACCAGTTCACGATGGCGTCCCGGACGGACTGGTCGTAGCGTGCGGGCAGTGCGACCTCGTGCACCTTGTGGCCGAGGTCGCGCAACGCGCTTGTTGCTCGCCGAAGTGCGGCCTCGGCCTCCGGATGCGGCTCACCGACTCCAGGATCGGACCACACGGCAATCTTGAGCCTGCCGGTGGGCTCGCCGAGCGTCGACGTGAAGCTCCGCTTCGGCCGCCATCCGTACAGATCGCCGGGCGCGGGCTGCGCGAGGACGTCCAGCAGGAGCGCGGCGTCCTCGACGGTTCTGGCGATGGGGCCTTCCGTCGAGGCGGAGAAGTAGGGCACTGCCGGTGCGGAGCTCACCAGACCGCGGCTGGGTTTGACCCCGACGAGGTGACACGTCGCCGCGGGCGTCCTGATCGAGCCGGCTCCGTCGCTGGCATGCGCCAACGGCAAGAGCCCGCCCGCCACCGCCGCAGCCGCGCCGCCACTCGAACCGGAGGCGTAGCGCTCCGTGGCATACGGCGTGACGGACGGGTGTGGCGTCACGTCGTTTTCGGTGTAGCAGGTCGAGCCGAACTCCGGGGTGTTCGTCTTGCCGACGATGACCGCTCCGGCATCGCGGAGCAGTCCGACGGTCCAGGTGTCCGCGGGTGGCACGAAGTCCTTCAGGGCTGCTGAACCGAACGTGGTGCGCAGGCCCTCGGTGGCGAAGAGATCCTTGACGCCGATGGGAAGGCCGCACAGGGGTGGCGCGTCGCCGCGGGTGAGGAGTTCGTCGGCGTGGTCGGCTTGGCGGAGCGCTGCGTCGGGGTCGACGGTGACGAAAGCGCCCAGGGTTTGATCATGCCGCTTGATGCGGCTCAGGTAGTGCTCGGTGAGCCTGCGCGCGGTGAACTTCCTGCGGCGAAGTGCGCGCAGCTGCTGGGCAGCGGTGAAGTGGTGCAGCCCGGTCATGACCGCACCGCGGACGAGGTGAGGAGCAGGTGGGCCGACGCAGCGATCACGTCGAGGTCCTCCGGAGCGAACGGCTCGCCGGTGAACAGGCGCCGGTGCAGCAGGGGGCCTTCCAGCAGGTTGCCGAGCAACGACGGTTCCGGCACCTGGCTGATCTCGCCACGGCGGACCGCCCTGGCCACCGCGTTTACCAGCGGCTGTGACCTGTTGACGCTCATCGCCCGCAGCTTCTCCTCGGCGTGCGGGTCCGAGCGCACATCGGCGAGAAACCCGGCGATGCCGTTCGCCCACGGCTGCGCCCATGCTGCTGCCAGGTCGTCGAGAAAGGCGCGCAAGTCCGACAGCAGCGAGCCGGTGTCGACGTCTCGTGCGGGCGGAATGTGTATCGCCAGGACGTCTGCGACCAGCGCTGCCTTGCTCGACCAGCGCCGGTAGACGTCGGTGCGGTGGGCCTTGGCTTCGCTGGCGACGTCGCTGAGTGTCAGGCCGGTGTATCCGCGGCTCTGCAGGAGCGACCATGTGGCGTCGATCAGTCGGCGTTCCAGCTCCGCGTCCCGGGGGCGTCCGGCCATTGCTTTCGCCTTTCCGCTACATCGTGTAGCGGAATGCTAGGCCGTGGCGGCGCCGCGGGCAAGCGCGAATAGTGGGGCTCCCCCCTTGCGCAACCCCGGGATGAGATTCGGTAATCTAATGCTTGGCCGGGCATCGACCCGAGCCACGGCAGGTTACCCAAGCGGCCAAAGGGATCTGACTGTAAATCAGACGGCTCAGCCTTCGGGGGTTCGAATCCCTCACCTGCCACTCGAGGCGAAACGCCCCGCTGACCAGTGAGAACACGGTCAGCGGGGCGTTTCGCTGTGTCCGGCTCCGTCCGGCTGTCTCTGCCCGATGCCTACCCAGACCCTCGCCACTCGACGGGTGACTGCCGGCCCAGGGAAGGAACCCGCTCATCAAGGCAACCGCAGGAGCTGGACGCAGATCTGCTCGACTGCTTCGGGCACGTGTGGGTTGCGCCGGAGGTGCGGAGTACGCGCCACATCGTTGGCGACCGACAGCGCCGCGTGCACTGTGATGCGCGCGGTCACCGGGTCCAGATCCGGTTGGACCGAACGCAGCAAATGCACCCACTCGTCGATGTAGGTGCTCTGAGCTTGCCTTGCCTGGCGCCGCCGATCCTCCGGCAAGTGCTCGATCTCGGTCGTCTGCAGGTCGATCAGGTGGGGGTGATCGACGATGAACTGGACGTAGGTGCGAGCAAGCTTACGCAAGATCGCATTTTCCGACGGCTCGATGTAGGCACCGGACAGGTGGAGGTACAGGGCTGCCGTCCCGCGGTCGAAAGCCGTCTCCAGGAGTTCGAGTTTGCTGCCGAAGTGGTTGTAGATGCTGGCTCCTGCGATGCCGACAGCGGCACCGATGTCGTCCAGGCTGACGCTGGTGAAACCCCGGACGGCGAACATGCGAATGGCCTCGGCGAGCAGTGCTTCCCGCCGGGAGCTGCGCCCTACGGAGGAGTGCGGGGCAGCGGCGGTGCTCGGGAAGTCGGGGGGCACGTCCGCGTACATGATCCGCTCGAGCAGGTCGGCGAGCAGAGGTGAGGCGCCCCGCTGGTCCCGTTTGCTCGGGCTCAGCGGGGCGCCGTCTTATCTCCGGTTCCCCCAGGGCGCCGCGGCAATGCCGCGGCGCCCACCCCCAGCGATCTGGTCAGCGCAGGTGTGACCAGAAGCTGCACTGGTGCGCTTCGGCGAAATCGATCTGCCGGATTTCGCCGTCCCCCGGGGCGAGCTGCTGGGTGCCTGCGGACTGCCCGGGACGCATGCGCGGCCACGGCACGCCACCCTTACCGTTCGGGTCGCCGGATGCAGCGAACGATGTCCAGTAGTCGATCATCTGCTCCGACAACTTCTCCTGGTCCGCGGTGAACGGTGGCGCGACCCCTCCAAGGTCGAAGAACGACCACAACTCCGAGGCATGCTGCGCGCCGGTGGGAATCTCCGGCTCGGGCCCGACCGGCGGCGGTGCCGGATCAGCGAACTCGTAGTGGTGAACCGGAACGTGCTGGGCCAGCTCCTGCGAGACCCGGTACTGAGTGCAGGACCACGAGTCGTCGGTGACGATGGCCGCCCATGCGTGGGCCGGGGTCGGGTAGTTCTGCAACGGGTACCGCTTGCTGACCTTGCCCGCCTCGTCGCCGAAGGTCTCCTTCAGCACGGTGCGGTAGGTCTCTTCGCTCATCGGCTTGCCCTGGTCGTAGACGGCGGTCCACGCCATGGCTTCTTCCTTGGTGCTGCCGGACAACACCGGAACCCGGTGGAACTGTCCTGACTTGACGGCCTTCTCCGGATGCAGCGGCAAGGTCGGGGTGTTGTACGCCGGCTGGATGAAGTACTGCTGCACCGGCATCAACTTGTCCACCGGGAGATCCCGCAAGCACCTCAAGACATCCTGTGTGTCGCCTTCGCAGCCCAGCTGCGCGGCAGTCTGCGCGCCCCGCTCTCGCATGACGGAAACCGGCTGGTAGATCGACGAAGCCTGCTCGTTGAGGTAGTGGTAGTGGTTCCGCCATGTGTACCCGCACGAGCCGCTCTGCATGACCGCCTTGTCGAACAGTCCCCGTGCCGACGGCGAGGTCAACTGGGCGCAGACGCTCATCGCGCCCGCGGACTGGCCGGCCACGGTGACGTTGCGTGGGTCGCCACCGAACGCGGCGATGTTGCGACGCACCCACTTCAGCGCCGCCTGCTGGTCCTGCAGGCCGAACGTTCCTGATCCGGCAAGGCCGGGATGCGCGAAGAAGCCGAAGATGCCGAGCCGATAGTTGACGGTGACCACGACCGCGTCGCCACGAGTGGCCATCCGCTGGGCGTCGTAACTGCTGCCGGTGCCCATGTAGAAGCCGCCGCCGTGCATCCACACGACGACCGGACGCGGCTTGCCCGAATCCTTCTTCGGCGCCGTGACGTTGAGGTACAGACAGTCCTCGCTCGTACTGCCTTCGGGCAGTTCGCCCGGAACCTGTGCGCAGGGCGGCGCAGGCTTGGTCGCGTCACGCACGCCGTCCCACGGCTGTGGCTCTGCCGGCTTCCGCCAACGCCGGTCCCCCGTCGGCGCGGCGGCATAGGGAATGCCCTGGAAGACCGTCGCGTTCTCGTGCGCGGTGCCGCGAACCTTGCCGTACTCGGTGGTGACGATCGGTTCACTCGTCTCGCCCGGCTGCGCGACCGCCAGCGGAGAAAGGCAGGCGAGCAGCCCCGCCGTCCCCGCCAAGGCGAGCAGCGCCCGCCGTCGTCGACTGGTCATTGTTCGTCCCCCTCGGTTGGCTCTCTCGTGGGCGCTCTCGAGTCCACCGCAGAGGAGGCCCCGCCGGATACCTGCATTGGAGGACAACCTGATCAACGAAAGTTGCACGGCACGGGCCTGACGTGCATCTTTGGTGGTCGATTACGGCGGCAACGGCCCACGACGCCGCCGACGCACATACGGTGATCGGCATGGCCATGGCGACGACATGCGAGCCGGCCGAGCCCGGGCGGTTCGGCCGCTGGCGTACGCGTGGCCAAGTGATCCTTGACAATGCGGTGCTGGCGGTGGTTACGGCACTGTCGGTGCTGGTCCCATTGCTGCTTCCGGCAGGGGAACCACGCGCCAATCCCGGAGCGGGGACGCTCGGTTTCCTGGTGGTCGCGGTCGTGTTCCTCGCGGTGAGATCTCCGCGCGCACGGGTACAGCTCGTGCTCGCGGGGTGCACCGTGGTGATCGTGACCGGCGCGGTGCTCGCCGTTCCCGGAGTCCTGGCGACGTCGAACGACCTCACCAATCTGTGGATGCCACTGGCTCCGCTGGGGCCGACCTACGGTGCCTACTTGTATCAGCAGGACCGTTGTCGCGCGTGGTTGATGATCGGTGTGTTGACCGCTGTGGCGACCCGGCCGTGGGAGGCCTCGGTGCCGATAGCTGCCACCGGGCTGCTGTACCTGACGGTGCCGATGCTCTTCGGGTTCTACCTCTCCGCCCGGCGAGCCTTGGTGGCGTCGTTGACCGAGCGGGCGCAGCGTGCGGAGCGCGAACGGGAGCTGCGGGCCGAGCAGGCTCGTGCGGAGGAACGGGTACGGCTGGCGGCCGAGTTGCACGACATCGTCACCCATCGGCTCAGCCTGATGGTGTTGCACGCGGGGGCGCTCAAGGTGTCAGCGGCGGACGAGCCGACCCGGGCCGCTGCCGAAGAAGTGCGGGCGACGGGAGCCAAGGCGCTTGACGAGCTCCGAGACCTGCTTGGGGTGCTACGACACCCCGCTGCCCGACCGGATGGGTGACGTCGCGATGGGGGAAATGGGAGCCCGGTCGGGGGATCCTTTCGACATCGCTGCCGCCGTGATGGCGTTTGTGGTGACGGTCATGGCTATGAGCGCTTTCGCGGCGTACAACGTGGTCGGAGTAGGTGCAGCGATCGCCGCGGTGCTGGTACAAGCCCCTGCGGCATTGCTGGTCGGGCTCCGCAAGCGTCGGCCGCACCTGCTGGCGGCCGTGCTGCTCGTCGTCACCGTTGCGCTGCTCGGATTGGCGCTTGCCGGGGACACGGCGGATCGCCTGATGCGAAGCGTCCTGGTGCTCGTTCCGGTGATCACCCCTGTCGCTGCCTACGCCGCAGTGGCCTATTCGAGCCATCCGCGGCGGGTCGCGCCGGTGTTACTGGCGTTGTTCGTGGTGGCCGCGCGCCCATGGGATCCGGATCCAGCGGTGATCACGGTAGCCGGCGTCCTGATCGGCCTACCGGTGATGCTCGGCCTGTACGTGGCGGCTCGTCGCAGGCTGATCGCCGAGCTGACTGCGCGGGCGGAGCAGGCGGAGCGGGAGCAGGAGATGATGGCCGCGCGGGCGAGGGCGGACGAGCGGGCCAGGCTGGCAGAAGAGATGCACGAGGTCGTGACCGACCGGGTGCGTCAGATGCTCGCCAGCGCCGAGAGGCTGGCCGGGGAGCCCGCGAGGCAACTGGCCGAAGCGGGCCGGCAGGTACTTGCCGAGCTGGAGGACTTGGTCGCCGCTCTGCGCGCAGACATCCCTGGCGATCAGGCAGCGGTCGCGGCGCCGTCGCTCGAGCAGTTGACGGAGGAATCCGCTTCCGTCGGGCTGCCGGTGGAGCTGGTGCGCGACGGTGACGTCGATGACCTGTCACCTGCGGTACTGCGTACGGTCCAACGCGTGGTGCAAGAGTCCTTGACGAACGTGCGCAAGCACGCGGCCGGCGCCAGTACACAGGTGCGAGTCAGCCGGTACGACGGTCGCGTGCGCGTCGTCGTACGCAACGCCCCGTCCGGCTCACGAGCAGTGGACGCTGAGCTCGCCGCCACTGGTTCGGGGCTTGGTCTGCAAGGGTTGCGACATCGCGTCGAGCTGGTCGGCGGCACGTTGCGTGCCGGCCGGGAGCCGGACGGAGGGTTCGCCGTCGATGTGGTCCTGCCCGACTACGTGCCTGCTCGTGCCGCCGAAGAAGGGCGCGAGCAATGATCCGGGTGCTCACCGTGGACGACGAGCCGATGGTGTGCGCGCACCTCGGCACGATCCTCGGGTCCGCGGACGACATCGACGTGGTGGCGTCCGCGCACGACGGGCAGGCCGCCGTGGAGGCGGTCCGTCAACACCGGCCGGATGTCGTCCTGATGGACCTGCGTATGCCGGTCATGGACGGGTTGGTCGCCACCGCGCGCATCCGTGACATGCCCGAACCGCCGGTGATCGTCGTGCTCACCACGTTCGACGCCGACGAGTACGTGTTGCGCGCACTCCGAGCGGGGGCAGCAGGCTTTCTGGTCAAATCCACTCCGCCGGAGGACCTCATCGATCTGGTGCGGGTCGCGGCCAACGGGCAAACCGTGTTGTCTCCGCAAGCGGCCCGGCGCCTGCTGACCGCGTCGTCTGACGACGAACGTCACCGCCGGCGCGCACGTCAGCTGGTGAGCGGGCTGACCGAGCGGGAGGTCGAGGTATTGCGATGCCTCGGTGAGGGTTTGTCCAACGCCCAGATCGCTCGCAGCCTGCACTTGTCCGAAACGACCGTGAAGAGTTACGTCTCGCGCATGCTCGTGAAGCTGGACTGTGCCAACCGGACCCAAGCCGGTCTGCTCGCCTACGACGCCGGGCTGGTGAAGCGCACGGAGTGACCGGTCAGGTGGCGGACTCGCCGGTGGCGATGTCTTCACCCGCGCGCCAGAACTGCGTGCAGCTCCACAAGGCCGTGACCAGGAGCACGGAGCCGCCGACGAACAGAACGTTCGTGAAAATCGTCGCCTCCGCGATGTCCTCGGCGTCGCCGAACTCCTCGGGCGGCAAGAGTTCCAGGTGCAGCCAGACGAACGCGGTCCAGGCCAGCGCCAGCGTCGCAGTTCCGCACAACCACAAATCCCACCGCCACCGGTAGGAATACCAGCGCCAGAACGCTTGCGGCTTCGGATTAGGGCGGCCACCGTGCTTGCGCAGCCAGCGCGCGTAGAACGTCTTCCGGACCAGTGAACCCAACACGACGCCGTCCACCGCGGCCAGGATCGTGCCCCACAACAGCCAGGTGAAGAAAATCTCCGAGTCCCAGTCCATCGTCACGGGCAACCCGAACAAGGCAACGGTGAGCGCTGCGAGTGCGACGGCCCACGCCACGTGCAGCGGTGTCGACAGCATCCGAATCCGTGACTCGAACGTGCCGCCCGGCTGATCCGGCGCCAGCTCGCGTGTGCTCACGCCGATGGAACCACGTCGGGTGTACTCCAGGATCCACATCGCGCACAGCAGCACCATGCCGCCGATGGCCAGCCAGTACGGGTTGTTGATCACCTCGACGAAGCCGTTCGACAGGTCGGCGTAGGTTCCGTCGGAGTGCCAGGAGATCAGCATCAGGGCGCCGGGCACGAGCGTGGAGAAAAAGAACAGCACGCACAGCACGAACGTCAGCCACCACCACTTGGTGGGGCGGGACGACCCGCCGCCGAGCCTCCCGCGCTTTGCCATGATCCGGAAGCCGATTTCGTTGCCAGGACTGGGACGTCCCATCGCGTTCCTTTCGCCCGGCACACGATGTGCGAGAAAGATCAACGAGTGCAGCGTATGCGATCGCCGCCGTTCGCGCGTCGACACGGCCGAGGCGCCGCGTGAGCTGGCGTGGGTGCCGTAGTCACGAAATGTTCAGGAACAGACTGAGCACGGCGACCGTAGTGGCGATGATGGTCAGCGCGAACAGAGTGCGCTGAAGTCGCAAATTCGACACGGCTTCGCGAAGTTGTGACGATGCGCTGATGCTCGCAGTCGTCGCCGCGACGTCGTCGATGACGTGTCTGGACAAAATCCGAATCTGCTGACGAATGGACTCCGCGACCGACGCCGGGGAATCGGTTCCCTCTTTCCCTCCCGTGGCGCGACCACGGTTCACCGCAACGCTGGTCGATTCGAGCTGGGAGAACGATCTCGGGGGATCGATCGCGAGCCGCTCCAAATGACGACAGACACTGGTGACGTCCACTCCGTCGCGCATGATGTAGCGGTCGAGGGCTTTCGCGGTCGCGATCGGCCGCCGACTCCGCACGGCGCGTTCGCGAAAGCTGCCGACCTCCGCCGCGTAGCTTTCCAGCAGCCTAACGACCGTCAGCCAGGAGAACAGTGGGCCAAATCGGTCGACAACTTTGTCCGATATCGCCGACGACAAATTCTCGGACTTGGCTCCGGGAGGCGCGACGTCGTCAATGCTCGCGGCGAACAGAAGAACTTCTTTCTGGTCGGAAAATCTGCTCTGCTCGATGGAGAAGAACCAGGGCGAGTTGCCCTCCTCGTCCCTTCTGCGGCTGCGCCACGCTCCTCGACTCCGATAGATGCCCAGCACCCCGAGCGGCGGGTAGTCCTCGGCGAACGGCTTCCGCCCCTTCGTCACGTAACCCCGGCCGACTGGTCTCGGCACGGCGTCGCCGCTGGAGAACTTGCCCGGCAATCTGGCGGTGAACCACTCCTCGCAGGCGTGCTCGATCTGCTTCACGCGCTCCATGCAGCGCAGCCGCTTGTGTTCAAGCAGCGCCGGTTGCGCATCGCCGTCGTGCTTCCTCCGCTTCGCCCACGCCATGAGCTTCCGAACGCGGCCCGAGGGTCGCTCGGCGACTGGCTGGGGTTCTTCCTCGGTCGCCAAGGATTTCGACTGAAGAAGCTCGGTCAAATCCCCCGCCGACCCGTTGATGACGAAAGTGGCCGTCAATATCGTCAGGTCAGGGCAGGGAGTGTGCACATCGATTTCCACGTAGTCGACGGGCGACGGGAGCGTGTCAGTGGCTTGAAAGTCCAGCGTGTTCGGCACGTCATTCCGTGAACCCGTTCGGTGAACTTTCGCGAACGGTTTGCGCTCCCGGCCGAGCAAGCGCTGTCGATCGCGCGCGATTTGAGTGATCAGGTCCGCCTTGTCGTCGGTGTGTAGGAAAGGAAAGTCTTGAATCGCCCGGTAGAGTTGCTCGGCCGTCGCAGGGGTATATGCCTCGGACAGTATCAATGCTCCGAAATGGACCCGTTCGTCCGGTTTGAGCTGGAACTGTTCGTGTTGGCCGGTGTGTGAGGCGGCGCGGAGATTGCGAAAGAAGGAAGCTGCCTGCTCGTACCGCCACTTGTTGCTCACGGCCTCCCCTTCCCGGTCGAACGAACGTGACTATGAAGTTGCCACAACTCGACCGATTTCGGCTGGGAATGTCGACTTCGCGCCAGTTCGAGCCGACAGGTGGCACGGTTGTCCCTCATACAGCCGACCGGCGGGTGCTTCGCCGGGGTGACGGTCCGGCGGCGCGGGTCCAGGTGGGCTGACGGCCCGCTCCCTCACGGAGTTGTGAATCCCGGCGGGCCAGGGGTTTCCGCGACCTGAGCTGCGAACGTCCGAGCGTGGCGGCCTTCTCCTGCGTCGCCGTCGACGCCCAGTTCATGGCGGACTCCGCGCTCGTGGTGGAACTGTTCGCCTGAGTGTCGGTTCCGCCCGCTAGATTCCATGATCGACTTGTCGGTGGATGCGCGCCGGAAAGCCGCGGCCGGACAAGTCGGAGTGGGCGGCGGATGCGCGCCGGAAAGTCGGCCTGCGCGGACGCGCGTCGGCCATCAACGGGACAACACGGAGTGAGGCTGTGCGGATACCGAAGACCTCGAGGTTCGAGCTCGTCGCGGGGAGCCGCCGATGATGGGTCGCACCCACGCGCTGACCGGATGGTGCGCGGGTCTCGTGGTCGCTCCCATGGTCGGCGCGGAGGGCGCCCACCAAGCGGTCGCCTTCGCCACGGTCACGTCCGGGTTCGCGCTGCTGCCGGACCTCGACCACCCCGGTGCCAGTGCGTCCCGCCTGCTCGGGCCGATCACCAAAGCCGTCTCGTGGCTGCTGCGCAAAGCGTCCGCCGGTCTCTACGCGCTGACCAAAGGGCCGCGCGACGAGGACTGCAAGGGCACGCACCGCCACCTGTCGCACACCGTCGTGTTCGCGGTCCTGCTCGGTCTGCTCACCGCGGTGGGCACCGAGAAGGGCGGCCCGTGGGCTGTCGCCGGGGTTGCGATCTTCGCCCTGCTCCTGGCCGAGGATGCGCTGGGTGACTGGCTCCTACCGGTGGCGGCCGCGGCGGTGACCTGGTGGGCGACCTCGACCCCGGACGGTCTCGGCGAACTCGCGCCGCTCGCCGGCTGGCTGGGCTACGCGGTGGCGGTCGGGTGCATCGTGCACTGCCTCGGCGACGCGCTCACCAAGTCCGGCTGCCCGTTCCTGTGGCCGATCCCGATCCGGGGCGAGACCTGGTACGAGATCCGCCCGCCGAAGGCGCTGCGCTTCCGCACCAACGGTCCGGCCGAGAACTGGGTGATGGTGCCGGTGTTCTCGATCCTGGCTGTGGCCCTGCTCCCCGGCGCCACGGATTACGCGCTCGATGTGGCCGCACAGGTGGTGGGTCGCTAGTTCGACAGTCGCGGATAGGCCTTTTCGAGCGCTTCGGTCGCCGCCTGGCAGGACTCTTCGTCGTCGGACTTCCACGACTCGGCGATGGCCAGCAAGTAGTGCTGATCGTCCAGCGGGACCGCCACCGAGCAGCCGGTGCTCGGACGGGTCTGCAGTGCTTCCTTGCCCGCCACCGTGACCTTCTCCGCGTCCTCGTCGCCGCCCATCGCGCTGGACTGATGGATGGACAGCAGCAGGTACGCCTTGCCTTCGCCGGCGCCGTACCGGCACGCGGGCAGCGAGTTCTGCTGTTCCCCACTCGCGGTGAGTTCGTCCGTCGTGATCGGTTTCATCGCCTGCGACGCCTCGTCCACGGTCAGCAGCTTGCAGACCTCTTCGGGCTTCATCGACAGATAGTCCTTGTCGCCGCCTTCACCGGTCGCCCCGTCCGACCCCTGACCGCACGCGGCCAGGGCTGCCAGGAGTCCGCCCATGGTGAGCAATCGCAGTGTGCGCATGAGACCGCACTGTAGACATTCCCGCGCTGCCAACCCAGCCCCGCTGCCCTCGTGTCCGGGTGAACCACGGCATAGGTGACTCACGTGCCGTGCTCGAACCGCGGCACAGGTGACCCACGGCCCGCACGATCCCGCAAGTCCGCGGGTCGGCGACCGAGCCCGCCTAGGCGACCGTCTCGAACGCGCTCATCATGGCCATGTCCTCGTGCTCGAGGTTGTGGCAATGCAGCATGTACCGGCCGGTGTAGC
>k87-541664_pt1 | contig 12158 bp, 5 predicted proteins | sample MGYA00084031_6733416 | MGnify analysis MGYA00084031
TGGCGACGACGAGGTCGGCCTCCGCCACCCGCGAGTGCTTGCGGATCTTGCGCCGCACCTCCGACCCGGGGACGTGCCGGGCCCGGCGGCGCAGGACCTCGACCTCCTCCTCGGGCATGAAGGGGCCGGTGACGAAGAGGAACTGCGCCCCGGTGTCGTGGTGCACCTGGCCGGCCGCCTCGAGGACGGCCGAGAACATGGGGTAGGCGTCGGCGCCCCCGCCGGCCATGACGAGCACCTGCGGCGGGCGGTCCGCGCGCCACCGCGACGCCAGGCCGCGGTGCCGGTCGGGCGGTGCTCCGCAGACGTAGCCGCAGTAGGTGAGGCGGGCCGCGGCCGACGCGGGCCAGGAGTACTCGCGGGCCACGTCGAGGACGTCCTCGGAGCCGTAGACGAGCACCTCGTCGTAGAACTCCTCGAGCGCCTCGTAGGCGCCCTCGGCGGTCCACCGGCGCCGGACCGTCTCCGGGGCGTCGAGGATGTCCCGCAGGCCGAGCACGACCCGCATCCGCCGGCCCCGCAGCGCGCGGAGGGCGGGCACCAGCTCGCCCATCGCACCGTGCGGCATGTGGTCGACGAGGAGGATCTGCGGGTCGTAGGACTCGACGGCGCTGGCGATGAGCCGGCTGCGCATCCGGAGCACGTCCTCGAACCCGGTCGACAGCGAGACCGCCTCCCAGACGCCCGGACCGGTCTTGCGGATGCTCGGCAGCTTGAGGAAGTCGTGCCCCTCGGCGGTGGCGAAGAACTGCCCCAGCGGGGAGTCCGACAGGGTGAGCGCGCTGGCGCCCGGGACCTGGTGCAGGAACTCCTGGGCCAGCAGCGACGTCCGGCGCATGTGGCCCAGACCGAGACCGTCCTGGGAGTAGATGAGCAGCCGGGGCTCGTGGCCGTTCATCGCCGTGCACCACTCAGCTCGGTGCCCGCCGCGGTGCCGTTGGCCGAGGGGGCCGGCCGGGCGGACGCGTCGGGGGAGCGCAGGGAGCGGTGCCAGGCGACCTGGTGGGCCAGGCCGGTGGCCAGGTCGGTCGTGGACCGCCACCCGAGCACCTCCGCGGCGGCGGTGGCGTCGCCGTGCGTGCAGTCGGTGTCACCGGGGCGGTGCGGGTGGCGTTCGACGACGAGCTGCCCGCCCACGGCGGCCTGCGCCATCCGCAGCACGTCCGGGATCGCCACCGGGTGCCCGTTGGCGATGTTGAGGACCGTGCCGGGGACGACGTCGGCCTCCAGGGCGGTGACCACCGCCCGGGCGACGTCCTCGACATACGTGAAGTCGCGCAGCTGCACCCTGGTGCCGTACACCTCCACGTGACGCCCGTCGAGCAGCGCCTCCACGAAGCGGTGGATCGCCATGTCCGGCCGCTGCCGGGGTCCGTAGACGGAGAAGAACCGCAGCGAGACCGTCGACAGGCCCTGCTCGTGGGCGTAGGAGCCGACCAGGCACTCGCCGGCCAGCTTGCTCACGCCGTACGGGCTGAGCGGGGCGAGCCGGTCGGACTCCCGCATCGGCCGGTTCGTCGGGCCGTAGACCGACGAGCTCGAGGCGTAGACGAAGCGGGCCACCCGCCGGGCGGCGCACACCTCCAGGAGGCGCTGCGTGGCCAGCACGTTGCGGTCGACGTAGCTGGCGAAGCTCTCCCCCCAGGACTTGCTGACCCCCGGCTCGGCGGCCAGGTGGATGACCCCGTCGGTGCCCGCGACCAGGGAGTCGAGGTCGGCGGTGGTCAGGTCGGCGTGGACGAAGGTGAAGCGCGGGTCGGCGGTCAGCGGCGCCAGGTTGCGGAGCTTGACCGCCGGGTCGTAGTTCTCCGTCAGCGCGTCGATGCCGATGACGGTCCACCCGCGCCGCAACAGCAGGTCGGCGACGTGGCTGCCGATGAAACCGGCAGCACCGGTCAGCAGGATGGTGTTCACGAACCAAACCCCCCTCAGGGCTGTGCGTCGTGGTTGGCGCTGTTCACGGGGCGTCAACAGGGTGTTAACCAACGTAGGGACGGCCCTGACCGGGGTCTAGGCGACCGTCCCCCGAAAACTGTTAAAAGTTCTTGACAATTCGCATGTCAGCGGGCTGTGGCGCGGTGCGCGGTCTACCGTGCCCGGTCTCCCTGCGCACCCCGCGCCTTTACCGACGACGAGGGCGAGGGGTCGCGGGTGATACCAGCCCTTCACCGTCGGTTCACGCTCGTGGCAGGGTGGCCGGGTGGAGCAGTGGTCGTTGCGTCGCCGGCGCCGGCACCCCCGGAGCCCGGTATGACGCGGGTGACGCGGCGCTGGCGGGTGCGCCGCCTGGGGGCGGACGGCTCGGTGCGCGAACGGGCCGACGTCCTCGCGGGGGAGGAGCCGCTGGAGGTCCGCCTCGGCGGCCGGTCGTTCACCGTCACCATGCGCACCCCCGGCCACGACTTCGACCTCGTCGTCGGCTTCCTCGTCGGTGAGGGCGTGGTGCGCGGCCCGGACGACGTCGTGCAGCTGGACTACCGGGCCTCGGTGGCACCGACGGGGGAGCGGGACTACAACGTCGTCGACGTGCACCTGGCGCCGGGGGTGCCGCTGCCGGACACCTCGATGGAGCGGCACGTCTACACCTCGAGCAGCTGCGGGGTCTGCGGGACGGCGTCCATCGAGGCGGTGCGCAAGACCTCGTCGTTCCCGGTCGACGACGACCGCACCACGCTGCGCCTGGACCACCTGCTCGCCCTGCCCGACCGGCTGCGGGAGCAGCAGGAGGTGTTCGGCCGCACCGGCGGGGTGCACGCCGCCGCGCTCTTCGTCGCGGATCCCGGGGGCGCCGCGCCGGAGCTGCTCTGCGTGCGGGAGGACGTCGGGCGGCACAACGCCGTCGACAAGGTGGTGGGCTGGGCCCTGCGCGAGGGCCGGCTGCCGGTGCGCGGCGGGGTGCTCCAGGTGTCCGGCCGGGCCTCGTTCGAGCTGGTGCAGAAGGCCGCGATGGCCGGGATCCCGGTGCTCTCCGCGGTGTCCGCCCCGTCCGGGCTGGCCTGCGAGCTCGGCGCCGAGCTGGGGCTCACGGTGATCGGCTTCAACCGCGGCGACCAGCTCAACGTCTACACCCGGGCCGACCGGGTGGTGGGGCTGCCCGCCCCGGTGGGCCGCGAATGACCACCCACCCGGTCGTCAGGGCGCGCCGGTGGGACGCGACGTCGGCGTCCAGCGGCACACTGGTCGCCACCTGACCGCACACCGGTCGCCACCTGACCGATCCCACCGTCCAGGAGGACCCGTGGCCCTGCGGATGCACCACGTCACCGTCGACTGCGCCGACGCCGCCCGGCTCGCCGCGTTCTGGGCCGCGGCCCTGGGCCGGGAGGTCTCGCCCCGGGCGAGCGAGGTGTTCGCGGCCGTCGAGACCCCGGACCGGGCCGAGGGCCCCGGGATGCTGTTCTTCCAGGTGCCCGAGGGCAAGACCGCCAAGAACCGGATGCACCTCGACCTGCTCGCCGACGACCTCGATGCCGAGACCGAGCGCCTCGTCGCGCTGGGTGCCCGGGTGCTGCACGAGAAGCGGGAGTGGGGGGCGCACTGGCGCACCCTGGCCGACCCGGAGGGCAACGAGTTCTGCGTGGTGGCCGCCCGGGGCTGACCGGTCGCGGCTGTGGACGGGCGCCGCCCGTCGGCGCCGCGGCATACGCTGGGCCCATGCCGGCGGACCTCGACGACCTCCTGCGCGCGGCGGTCGCGGCCGTCGGCGGCACCGAGCGCCCCGGTCAGGTGACCATGGCGCGGGCGGTGCGGGACGCCGTCGAGGACGAGGAGCACCTGCTCGTCCAGGCGGGCACCGGCACCGGCAAGTCGCTGGCCTACCTCGTGCCCGCGATCGCCCACGCGGTCGCGACCGGCAAGCCCGTCGTCGTCGCCACCGCGACGCTGGCGCTCCAGGCGCAGATCGTCGACCGCGACCTGCCGCGCATCGCCGGGGCCCTCGCCCCGCTGCTCGGCCGGCGCCCTACGTTCGCCCTGGTCAAAGGCCGGTCCAACTACCTGTGCAAGCACAAGCTGGTCGGCGGCTTTCCCGAGGAGGACGAGGACTCGCTGCTGTCCGTCGGCCAGGTCGACCGGGAGCTGTCCCGGCTCGGCGCCGAGGTGACCCGGCTGCGGGAGTGGGCCGAGGTGACCGAGTCCGGCGACCGCGACGAGCTGGTCCCCGGGGTGAGCAACCGCGCCTGGCGCCAGGTCTCGGTGACCGCGCACGAGTGCCTCGGGTCCACCTGCCCGATGGTGGCCGAGTGCTTCGTCGAGCAGTCCCGGGAGGTCGCCGCCGACGTCGACGTGGTCGTCACCAACCACTCGTTCATGGCGATCGACGCCTTCGAGGGGCGCTTCATGCTGCCCCAGCACGACCTGCTGGTCATCGACGAGGCGCACGAGCTCACCGACCGGGTCACCTCGACCATCACCGACGAGCTCACCGCCGGCGCGGTGACGGTCGCGGCCCGCCGGGTGGGCCGGCTGGCCGACACCAGCGCCCTCACCGAGGCCGGCACCGTGCTGCAGGAGGCGCTCGACGCGCTGCCGGAGGGGCGGCTGCGCGGCCTGCCCGACCGGCTGGTGCTGGCGCTGACCACGCTGCGCGACGCCGCCCGCGGCCTCCAGACCGAGCTCAAGCCCGCCAGCAAGGAGGAGCTCGACGGCGCCCGGCAGGTCGCGCTGGCGGCGGTGGACGAGCTGTTCGACACCGCCGAGCGGGTGCTCGCCGAGCGCGAGCTCGACGTCATCTGGGTCACCCACGAGACCCGCCGCGGGGCGGTGCTCCGGGTCGCGCCGATGAGCGTGGCCACGCTGCTGCGGGAGAAGCTGTTCGGCGACCGCACCGTCGTCCTCACCTCCGCCACCCTCGAGCTGGGTGGCACGTTCGACGCCGTCGCCGGGACCCTGGGCCTGCGGGGTGAGGGCGCACCACGCTGGCGGGGCCTGGACGTGGGGAGCCCGTTCGACTACCAGCAGCAGGCCATCGCGTACGTCGCCGCGCACCTGCCCCCGCCCACCCGGGAGGGCACCTCCGCCCAGCTCGACGACGAGATCGAGGCCCTCGTGCGCGCCGCCGGGGGCCGCACCCTCGGGCTGTTCAGCTCCCGCCGCGCCGCCGAGGGCGCTGCCGAGCGGCTCCGGGAGCGGCTGGCCGACACCGACATCACGGTGCTGTGCCAGGGCGACGACCAGACCCCGACGCTGGTCCGCCGGTTCGCCTCCGACGCCCGGACCTGCTTGTTCGGCACGATGTCGCTCTGGCAGGGCGTGGACGTCCCCGGCAGCGCCTGCCAGCTGGTGATCATCGACCGCATCCCGTTCCCGCGCCCGGACGACCCGCTCGCCTCCGCCCGGACCGAGGCGATCGGGCGGATGGGCGGCAACGGGTTCATGGCGGTCTCGGCCACCCACGCCGCGCTCAAGCTCGCCCAGGGGGCCGGCCGGCTGGTGCGCACCATGGACGACCGCGGCGTGGTCGCCTTCCTTGACTCGCGGATGGTCAGCGCCCGGTACGCCGGGTTCCTGCAGCGCTCGCTGCCGCCGTTCTGGCCGACGACCGACCGTGACCTCGTGCTCCGGGCGCTGCGCCGCCTCGACGAGACCGCGGCGGATCCGCTGCCGGTGCAGGAGCCGGGGCTGCGCGGCGTCGGCGGCGCACCGCTGGCGCCCGCAGCGGTGGCCGGGCCACCGCCCGTCGCCCGGTCCCCGCGCACCGCGGTCACCGGCGGCCACGCCTGGACCGAGGAGCAGGACGAGGAGCTCCGCGACGCGGTCGACAGCGAGCTGACCGTCGAGGAGCTGGCCGAGCACCTCGACCTGCCCCCGGACGTGGTCACCGCCCGGCTCAACCAGCTCGGTCTCCGGCTGGCCGACCCGGCCCTGATCCGGAAGGAGTAGGGCGGTGCGGGTCAGCCGGCTCCACCGCGACGGCCTCGTGCTCGACGTGCGCGACGCCGGTCCGGAGGCCGGGGAGCCGGTCGTCCTCCTGCACGGGTTCCCGGCCGACAGCTCCTGCTGGGACCTCGTGGCGCCCCGGCTGCACGGGGCGGGGCTGCGCACGCTCGCACCGGACCAGCGGGGCTACTCGCCGGGGGCGCGCCCCCGGCGAGTAGCCCCGCTGGTCCGGTGCGAGCGTGCGCAGCCCCGCCCCGTGCAGCCGGGGCGCCACGAGGTCCCAGCAGGAGCTGTCGGCCGGGAACCCGTGCAGGAGGACGACCGGCTCCCCGGCCTCCGGACCGGCGTCGCGCACGTCGAGCACGAGGCCGTCGCGGTGGAGCCGGCTGACCCGCACCGCCCTACTCCTTCCGGATCAGGGCCGGGTCGGCCAGCCGGAGACCGAGCTGGTTGAGCCGGGCGGTGACCACGTCCGGGGGCAGGTCGAGGTGCTCGGCCAGCTCCTCGACGGTCAGCTCGCTGTCGACCGCGTCGCGGAGCTCCTCGTCCTGCTCCTCGGTCCAGGCGTGGCCGCCGGTGACCGCGGTGCGCGGGGACCGGGCGACGGGCGGTGGCCCGGCCACCGCTGCGGGCGCCAGCGGTGCGCCGCCGACGCCGCGCAGCCCCGGCTCCTGCACCGGCAGCGGATCCGCCGCGGTCTCGTCGAGGCGGCGCAGCGCCCGGAGCACGAGGTCACGGTCGGTCGTCGGCCAGAACGGCGGCAGCGAGCGCTGCAGGAACCCGGCGTACCGGGCGCTGACCATCCGCGAGTCAAGGAAGGCGACCACGCCGCGGTCGTCCATGGTGCGCACCAGCCGGCCGGCCCCCTGGGCGAGCTTGAGCGCGGCGTGGGTGGCCGAGACCGCCATGAACCCGTTGCCGCCCATCCGCCCGATCGCCTCGGTCCGGGCGGAGGCGAGCGGGTCGTCCGGGCGCGGGAACGGGATGCGGTCGATGATCACCAGCTGGCAGGCGCTGCCGGGGACGTCCACGCCCTGCCAGAGCGACATCGTGCCGAACAAGCAGGTCCGGGCGTCGGAGGCGAACCGGCGGACCAGCGTCGGGGTCTGGTCGTCGCCCTGGCACAGCACCGTGATGTCGGTGTCGGCCAGCCGCTCCCGGAGCCGCTCGGCAGCGCCCTCGGCGGCGCGGCGGGAGCTGAACAGCCCGAGGGTGCGGCCCCCGGCGGCGCGCACGAGGGCCTCGATCTCGTCGTCGAGCTGGGCGGAGGTGCCCTCCCGGGTGGGCGGGGGCAGGTGCGCGGCGACGTACGCGATGGCCTGCTGCTGGTAGTCGAACGGGCTCCCCACGTCCAGGCCCCGCCAGCGTGGTGCGCCCTCACCCCGCAGGCCCAGGGTCCCGGCGACGGCGTCGAACGTGCCACCCAGCTCGAGGGTGGCGGAGGTGAGGACGACGGTGCGGTCGCCGAACAGCTTCTCCCGCAGCAGCGTGGCCACGCTCATCGGCGCGACCCGGAGCACCGCCCCGCGGCGGGTCTCGTGGGTGACCCAGATGACGTCGAGCTCGCGCTCGGCGAGCACCCGCTCGGCGGTGTCGAACAGCTCGTCCACCGCCGCCAGCGCGACCTGCCGGGCGCCGTCGAGCTCCTCCTTGCTGGCGGGCTTGAGCTCGGTCTGGAGGCCGCGGGCGGCGTCGCGCAGCGTGGTCAGCGCCAGCACCAGCCGGTCGGGCAGGCCGCGCAGCCGCCCCTCCGGCAGCGCGTCGAGCGCCTCCTGCAGCACGGTGCCGGCCTCGGTGAGGGCGCTGGTGTCGGCCAGCCGGCCCACCCGGCGGGCCGCGACCGTCACCGCGCCGGCGGTGAGCTCGTCGGTGATGGTCGAGGTGACCCGGTCGGTGAGCTCGTGCGCCTCGTCGATGACCAGCAGGTCGTGCTGGGGCAGCATGAAGCGCCCCTCGAAGGCGTCGATCGCCATGAACGAGTGGTTGGTGACGACCACGTCGACGTCGGCGGCGACCTCCCGGGACTGCTCGACGAAGCACTCGGCCACCATCGGGCAGGTGGACCCGAGGCACTCGTGCGCGGTCACCGAGACCTGGCGCCAGGCGCGGTTGCTCACCCCGGGGACCAGCTCGTCGCGGTCGCCGGACTCGGTCACCTCGGCCCACTCCCGCAGCCGGGTCACCTCGGCGCCGAGCCGGGACAGCTCCCGGTCGACCTGGCCGACGGACAGCAGCGAGTCCTCGTCCTCCTCGGGAAAGCCGCCGACCAGCTTGTGCTTGCACAGGTAGTTGGACCGGCCTTTGACCAGGGCGAACGTAGGGCGCCGGCCGAGCAGCGGGGCGAGGGCCCCGGCGATGCGCGGCAGGTCGCGGTCGACGATCTGCGCCTGGAGCGCCAGCGTCGCGGTGGCGACGACGACGGGCTTGCCGGTCGCGACCGCGTGGGCGATCGCGGGCACGAGGTAGGCCAGCGACTTGCCGGTGCCGGTGCCCGCCTGGACGAGCAGGTGCTCCTCGTCCTCGACGGCGTCCCGCACCGCCCGCGCCATGGTCACCTGACCGGGGCGCTCGGTGCCGCCGACGGCCGCGACCGCCGCGCGCAGGAGGTCGTCGAGGTCCGCCGGCATGGGCCCAGCGTATGCCGCGGCGCCGACGGGCGGCGCCCGTCCACAGCCGCGACCGGTCAGCCCCGGGCGGCCACCACGCAGAACTCGTTGCCCTCCGGGTCGGCCAGGGTGCGCCAGTGCGCCCCCCACTCCCGCTTCTCGTGCAGCACCCGGGCACCCAGCGCGACGAGGCGCTCGGTCTCGGCATCGAGGTCGTCGGCGAGCAGGTCGAGGTGCATCCGGTTCTTGGCGGTCTTGCCCTCGGGCACCTGGAAGAACAGCATCCCGGGGCCCTCGGCCCGGTCCGGGGTCTCGACGGCCGCGAACACCTCGCTCGCCCGGGGCGAGACCTCCCGGCCCAGGGCCGCGGCCCAGAACGCGGCGAGCCGGGCGGCGTCGGCGCAGTCGACGGTGACGTGGTGCATCCGCAGGGCCACGGGTCCTCCTGGACGGTGGGATCGGTCAGGTGGCGACCGGTGTGCGGTCAGGTGGCGACCAGTGTGCCGCTGGACGCCGACGTCGCGTCCCACCGGCGCGCCCTGACGACCGGGTGGGTGGTCATTCGCGGCCCACCGGGGCGGGCAGCCCCACCACCCGGTCGGCCCGGGTGTAGACGTTGAGCTGGTCGCCGCGGTTGAAGCCGATCACCGTGAGCCCCAGCTCGGCGCCGAGCTCGCAGGCCAGCCCGGACGGGGCGGACACCGCGGAGAGCACCGGGATCCCGGCCATCGCGGCCTTCTGCACCAGCTCGAACGAGGCCCGGCCGGACACCTGGAGCACCCCGCCGCGCACCGGCAGCCGGCCCTCGCGCAGGGCCCAGCCCACCACCTTGTCGACGGCGTTGTGCCGCCCGACGTCCTCCCGCACGCAGAGCAGCTCCGGCGCGGCGCCCCCGGGATCCGCGACGAAGAGCGCGGCGGCGTGCACCCCGCCGGTGCGGCCGAACACCTCCTGCTGCTCCCGCAGCCGGTCGGGCAGGGCGAGCAGGTGGTCCAGGCGCAGCGTGGTGCGGTCGTCGTCGACCGGGAACGACGAGGTCTTGCGCACCGCCTCGATGGACGCCGTCCCGCAGACCCCGCAGCTGCTCGAGGTGTAGACGTGCCGCTCCATCGAGGTGTCCGGCAGCGGCACCCCCGGCGCCAGGTGCACGTCGACGACGTTGTAGTCCCGCTCCCCCGTCGGTGCCACCGAGGCCCGGTAGTCCAGCTGCACGACGTCGTCCGGGCCGCGCACCACGCCCTCACCGACGAGGAAGCCGACGACGAGGTCGAAGTCGTGGCCGGGGGTGCGCATGGTGACGGTGAACGACCGGCCGCCGAGGCGGACCTCCAGCGGCTCCTCCCCCGCGAGGACGTCGGCCCGTTCGCGCACCGAGCCGTCCGCCCCCAGGCGGCGCACCCGCCAGCGCCGCGTCACCCGCGTCATACCGGGCTCCGGGGGTGCCGGCGCCGGCGACGCAACGACCACTGCTCCACCCGGCCACCCTGCCACGAGCGTGAACCGACGGTGAAGGGCTGGTATCACCCGCGACCCCTCGCCCTCGTCGTCGGTAAAGGCGCGGGGTGCGCAGGGAGACCGGGCACGGTAGACCGCGCACCGCGCCACAGCCCGCTGACATGCGAATTGTCAAGAACTTTTAACAGTTTTCGGGGGACGGTCGCCTAGACCCCGGTCAGGGCCGTCCCTACGTTGGTTAACACCCTGTTGACGCCCCGTGAACAGCGCCAACCACGACGCACAGCCCTGAGGGGGGTTTGGTTCGTGAACACCATCCTGCTGACCGGTGCTGCCGGTTTCATCGGCAGCCACGTCGCCGACCTGCTGTTGCGGCGCGGGTGGACCGTCATCGGCATCGACGCGCTGACGGAGAACTACGACCCGGCGGTCAAGCTCCGCAACCTGGCGCCGCTGACCGCCGACCCGCGCTTCACCTTCGTCCACGCCGACCTGACCACCGCCGACCTCGACTCCCTGGTCGCGGGCACCGACGGGGTCATCCACCTGGCCGCCGAGCCGGGGGTCAGCAAGTCCTGGGGGGAGAGCTTCGCCAGCTACGTCGACCGCAACGTGCTGGCCACGCAGCGCCTCCTGGAGGTGTGCGCCGCCCGGCGGGTGGCCCGCTTCGTCTACGCCTCGAGCTCGTCGGTCTACGGCCCGACGAACCGGCCGATGCGGGAGTCCGACCGGCTCGCCCCGCTCAGCCCGTACGGCGTGAGCAAGCTGGCCGGCGAGTGCCTGGTCGGCTCCTACGCCCACGAGCAGGGCCTGTCGACGGTCTCGCTGCGGTTCTTCTCCGTCTACGGACCCCGGCAGCGGCCGGACATGGCGATCCACCGCTTCGTGGAGGCGCTGCTCGACGGGCGTCACGTGGAGGTGTACGGCACCAGGGTGCAGCTGCGCGACTTCACGTATGTCGAGGACGTCGCCCGGGCGGTGGTCACCGCCCTGGAGGCCGACGTCGTCCCCGGCACGGTCCTCAACATCGCCAACGGGCACCCGGTGGCGATCCCGGACGTGCTGCGGATGGCGCAGGCCGCCGTGGGCGGGCAGCTCGTCGTCGAACGCCACCCGCACCGCCCCGGTGACACCGACTGCACGCACGGCGACGCCACCGCCGCCGCGGAGGTGCTCGGGTGGCGGTCCACGACCGACCTGGCCACCGGCCTGGCCCACCAGGTCGCCTGGCACCGCTCCCTGCGCTCCCCCGACGCGTCCGCCCGGCCGGCCCCCTCGGCCAACGGCACCGCGGCGGGCACCGAGCTGAGTGGTGCACGGCGATGAACGGCCACGAGCCCCGGCTGCTCATCTACTCCCAGGACGGTCTCGGTCTGGGCCACATGCGCCGGACGTCGCTGCTGGCCCAGGAGTTCCTGCACCAGGTCCCGGGCGCCAGCGCGCTCACCCTGTCGGACTCCCCGCTGGGGCAGTTCTTCGCCACCGCCGAGGGGCACGACTTCCTCAAGCTGCCGAGCATCCGCAAGACCGGTCCGGGCGTCTGGGAGGCGGTCTCGCTGTCGACCGGGTTCGAGGACGTGCTCCGGATGCGCAGCCGGCTCATCGCCAGCGCCGTCGAGTCCTACGACCCGCAGATCCTCCTCGTCGACCACATGCCGCACGGTGCGATGGGCGAGCTGGTGCCCGCCCTCCGCGCGCTGCGGGGCCGGCGGATGCGGGTCGTGCTCGGCCTGCGGGACATCCTCGACGCCCCGGAGACGGTCCGGCGCCGGTGGACCGCCGAGGGCGCCTACGAGGCGCTCGAGGAGTTCTACGACGAGGTGCTCGTCTACGGCTCCGAGGACGTCCTCGACGTGGCCCGCGAGTACTCCTGGCCCGCGTCGGCCGCGGCCCGCCTCACCTACTGCGGCTACGTCTGCGGAGCACCGCCCGACCGGCACCGCGGCCTGGCGTCGCGGTGGCGCGCGGACCGCCCGCCGCAGGTGCTCGTCATGGCCGGCGGGGGCGCCGACGCCTACCCCATGTTCTCGGCCGTCCTCGAGGCGGCCGGCCAGGTGCACCACGACACCGGGGCGCAGTTCCTCTTCGTCACCGGCCCCTTCATGCCCGAGGAGGAGGTCGAGGTCCTGCGCCGCCGGGCCCGGCACGTCCCCGGGTCGGAGGTGCGGCGCAAGATCCGCAAGCACTCGCGGGTGGCGGAGGCCGACCTCGTCGTCGCCA
>k87-1975579_pt1 | contig 12155 bp, 9 predicted proteins | sample MGYA00084031_6733416 | MGnify analysis MGYA00084031
AAAGAAACAACATTAAAAAATAAAAAATACAGGTATGTCTTAAATAAAAGTTCATTTCTTTTATCTTTAGGACATCCCTGTATAGTTGATCATTCACGTTTGATCATTTATTAAAATCTTAATTTTCTTTAATGCACCGGGCTCAACCTGTTCAAGTGCACTTGCAGCCATTTCTAAAGACTTGCCATATTCTGAATTTCGAAACAACATTTCGGCTTCAGAAAACGATGAGGAAAGCTGCTTATTACGACTTCTATACCTGTTACCATATTGGATGACTTGTTCCACGAGAAAGACTTGTTCAATAAGTTCCTCGGCAGTATTTTTAAATTCCTCCACCGTTTGTACCGTTTCCTCGAGTAATTTATTTACTGTAGTCATGTTCAATGGAATTTCTTCTAATTTCTCAGTAACCTTTTGGACCTCACGCTTAGCCTTATCTATTAGTTTAACGAAGTCTTCCGGTAAACCAGGAATATTGCTTTGCTGAACATTTCTAATCGTTTCTAGTAGGATTTGCTTTAAATGATTTAGACGCTCACGAGCCTCTAATTCGTCCTTCCTTAATGTTTGAAGCATTTCTCTATACTCATTATGTTCCTCAAACAGTTTATTAATTTGCTTTTCGATCTCTTCAAGCTCTTCTTTCATTATAGAATGTGCTACATGATCACTATCTAAACTTTGTTTAATATGTGCAAATTTCTTCTCTATTTGAGAAATCTGTTTTTCGATTAGTTTTTGCTTGTCTACTTCATTTTCAGAAAGCCGGTAACTTTGTTTTACTAATTCAGTTTCTTCTAATGTAGCCATTTTTTGTTCTGTTAATTTTGTTAATTTTTCATCGATAGTGCTTTTCTTTTGCTTTACAAATTGACTAGCTTCTACCTCTTTTTCAAGTAAATCATATATAGAATCGATTGCAATTTGCATTCCTTGAAGAGCCTCTGCAACTTCCTCTATCTCCGTTTCTTCAATTTGTTTACGGAATCCCTCTAATTGTTTTTTCATTCTCTCTATTTCTTGATCAACTTGGATATGTTCGAGAAAGTAACCATTTCCCACCATTTCTTTATAGCCATCTTCTAGCTCACTTAATAGATTAGGTTTTGTTATATTACAATCTGTTAAAAGCTTTGGTATTTCATTAACTTTTATTTGAAGAGCATTCAATTCTGATTTTAAACCTACTAATATTTTTCTTGCTGACAAATAATTTCCTTCATTTGTTTCTGAATCAAATTCCTTAAGAGAATCTGATATACCGGACAAAATTTGATCTAGCTTGTCATATGCTTTGCCAAATTGATGACTATGTGCCAATAACGTCTTTCTTAACTTTTTATATAATTCCTTTACTTCTTCACTTTCAACTTTATTTTTTTCTTCACTGGTAACTAGTTCATTAATTTCCTCAATAATTTTATCAATATTTTCATCTACAGTTATGAGAACATTTTCAATATGTTGAAGAACCTCTTTGGATTTTTTGAAACGATATTTATCAGCTAATTCCTCCGCTTCATAAAGAAGTTCCTCTACTTCTGGTAATTGGGTTGTAATGATTTCATCCCACTCACTTCTCCATTGTTCAAATAGTTCTTCAGCTTGACCAATCATTTTCAATTCTTTTACCTTGGATAATTCGTCAATAATTGACCTGTTCATAATTTCGATTTTCCAAGCTTCTAATCGGTCCACATCTTTATAAATATTTCTTCGTAATATGTATCCAACACCAAACAATATACATAAAAGAAGGATAAGTCCAATAATAACTTCCATAATGAGCCCCCTCGTTGTTACACAAAATCGTCATGACAGGAAAAAAACTCCCCACTGATGAAAGTTTCAACATCATGCTGATAAGCGTTATCGTGTCTATTATTAAAGATCATTTCTATCTCATTTATCGACTATGTTAAACACTTATTTACCGTTTCTACAAGTGTTCGTTTAAATCCGTAAAGTACTAATTCTATTAGTAGCTCCAATAGCCTCTATGTTTAATGAAGTTCGTCTAATAACTATATTAAATAACTACTTTGATTTAATATAGTTTCGGATCCATTCCGTTCTAAGAGATATGTACAATTTTTTAATGTTATTTCAATGTATTTATGATACCATGTAAACGACAATTTTTGACCAGAAATTTAATTTTTTTTGCATAATTTGTCCTACAAACTGGGAGAATTTTATTTTTTTTATTTATTTGAGAGCCTCTTCATTTGGAAATTTGATTTATCTAAGGTTTTAATCTATTTTTGCTGAAGGAGGAAACAAAGTATGAAGAAAGATGGGCATGTACACACTCCTTATTGTCCGCACGGTACAACTGATTCACTAGAGGCATACATTGAACAAGCAATTCAACTACATATTGATTCCATCACCTTTACGGAGCATGCACCTTTGCCAAATACGTTTCACGATCCAACCCCTAATCAAGATAGTGCAATTGAACTAGAAACAATGGAAGAATATATTGAAAAAATACAATTGTTAAAGAAAGCTTATAAAAATGAAATAACCATTAATCTTGGTTTAGAAGTTGATTATATTAAAGAGTATGAAGAGGAAACAACGTCATTTTTAAACACATACGGAAAATATTTAGATGATAGCATCCTCTCAGTTCATTTTTTAAAGCTCCAAGACAAATATTATTGTATGGACTTTGATGAGCACACATTTAAACATATGATTGATCAGATTGGATCATTGGAAAAATTACACCATATTTATTATCAAGAGGTTCTTCACTCAATACAAAGTGACTTAGGGGAGTATAAACCTAAACGTATTGGTCATATTACATTGGTTAATAAATTTCAAAAGCTATTTCCTGTTACATTTTCAGTTGATCAATACATCCAAACTATTTTATTTGAAATAAAAAACAGAGGATACGAATTAGATTATAATGTCGCAGGATTGAGAAAAGAGTTTTGTGGGGAAACCTATCCAGGATCAGCTGTTGCTAAAATGGCACAAGAACAAAAAATCCCTTTAATCTATGGCTCTGATGCCCACAGCGCAAGGGATGTCGGAAAGAATTATACCTGTTATCAGCAATTAACGAACGGCAATTAGCTTCCCTTCAACCATTTTTGTCTGATTATCTATAAGCAATGAATTCAGCCAATTTTTTAACTCTTTATAGTATTGATGTACAAAGTAAGTTTCATGAGGCTGTATATACAAAACTTCACTCATATATTGCGGTTGTAAATAAGGCATATGCAAAAGACTTCTTAATTGAATAATGATATGTGGGATAAACCCTTTACGAAATATCCCCTCTTCAATTCCTTGTTCGAGAACCGCTTGTAGATAATATTTTTCTTTCATTAAATATGTGGTCATTACTTCACGTATAAGGACTGAATCTAATGTGACTTCCCGGTAGACCAATCGTGAAAGTTGACGATTCGCATGCTGGTAATTTAATATATCTAGTACCATTTTATTTAATATAACGTGAGCGTTTTTGTATGTTAATTGTGCATAGTTATCTTCAATTACTTGAATATACTCTTCATAATATTGTGACACTAAATATTCAAGCAACCCACCTTTCCCTTTAAAATAATAGGAGATATGCGCAATATTCACATTTGCCCGACTTGCAATTTCCCTCACAGATGTTCCTGTAAATCCTTTTGAATGGAATAAATAAATGGCTGCCTGTAAGATTTTTTGTTTAGTTTCACTTAATGGTTGTTGAGTCATTTGATTCACCACCCTCTCTTTTCTCTTAATTTCCACGATTATTGATGAATTCCTTCATTAATCGCTCGACAATGTTCTGGTGGATGTTGTTAGATTTTAACTAAAGGTAGGTAATTGCAATGTTTCATGTCGAAAATTATAAAGGTAGTAGAAATGAACAGTATAAATTAGTGATAAATCAATTAAAGGCTTTACTAGAGGGTGAAAAAGACACAATCGCGAACCTAGCAAATGCATCGGCATTATTGAACCAATTTTTATCAGATGTAAACTGGGTTGGATTTTACCTTTTAAAAGAGGATGAGCTCGTTCTTGGACCATTTCAAGGAATGCCGGCATGTGTAAGAATTCCTATTGGTAAAGGTGTTTGTGGAACAGCAGTAAAAAACAAACAAACACTACGCGTCGAAGATGTTCATCAATTCCCTGGCCATATTGCCTGTGATGCAGCTTCAAATTCTGAAATTGTTATCCCACTAATCGTAAATGAAAATGTAGTTGGTGTATTGGATATTGATAGCCCACTTAAAAATCGCTTTGATGAGACGGACGAAGTATTCTTAGAGGAATTTGTAGCTACACTTGTAAACTATATTAATGCTGAGTAAAACTCTTAAAACAGAACTGCCCCGTAAATATTAGTTACAAACTAACATTTACGGGGTTTTTATTATGGCTATATACAGTAGGATACCGAAAATTCAGATCCTAGACTTAAAAATATTTGTCTAGCTTTATTAGAGCAGATTAAACAAGTTATTTTTTATGCTTGTATAATCACTTGATTCTTACCTTTGTTTTTTGCTAGATAAAGCGCTTGATCAGCCTTACTAAATAACTGATTGTAATTGATATGATTTTTCGCATCCCAGTAGGACACTCCACAAGAGAGCGTAACCATCGGTTCCGTATTCTCTCTCACCCGTTCTACAATTCTTTTAGCAATAGCAACACCTGTTTCTAACTCTACCTGTGGCAAATATAAAGAAAGCTCTTCCCCACCCCATCGAGCTCCGATATCTTTTTCGCGAATATTACTTTTTATAATCTTTGCGACCTGCACAAGAATTTTATCACCAATTTGATGACCATATGTGTCGTTAATCTTTTTAAAATCATCAATGTCAAAAAGGATATAGGTACCTTTCCGATCATTTTTCATTGAGTTCTCAATACATTCATTCATATATTTACGTGAGTATAATTGTGTTAAATGATCGGTCTTTACTAATGTTTCTAATTCTTCTCTTAATAATGAATTCGTTAAAGCTAAAGTCGAATGATGTATTAAAGATTGAAGTAATTTAAACATATCAAAAGTAAAATGATAAGGTCTTTTATGTAGCACTAAGGCAAACCCCTTTAAACTATCACTTTGGACCATAGGAACAGCCATTACAGATGGGAACATTGCATTTTCGATATGCGCTGTAAAATCTCCAATAAATATTCCTTCAAGATCCTTCTCTATCTTCTCACGGACATATCGAATATATTCCGATACCATCTCTGTTTCAAAAAAGCGTGTACTACCTGGCAAAATTTGAAGTGACCCATCTTGCTGAAAATAGAAAAAGCCAACTTCATTTGCATCAAATGAATCTGTAATACGCGATGACATATAAGTCATATTATCTGTTAATCTCAAGTTTTTATTTAGTTGGTGTGATGTTTCATTAATAAGCTGTAAATCCTTTATCAGCCTTTTAGACTGCTCATATAATTGGGCATTTTCTAATGCATTACCTGCTGCAGTTGATAGTAAGGTAATAAAATTTCGATTTTCATATGTCAAGTCAATCCCTTGATTTGCAACGACTTGTAATACGCCATAAACACCTTGCTTCCCTTTTAAAGGAGTATAAAAAACTGTTTCTTGTGATTGTTGATTGCTTGATAGCTGAGATTTCCCCGTCACAAAGGCTTCCATTGCCTTCTCATTACCAGTCTGTTCGTCAAAGCCAAGACTTTTAATGGGCAATTCCGAATGGTTTTCATTATCATGCGATAAAAACAAATAAAAAAGATAATGCTCATACATTCCTTGCAATGTAGTAATTAGCTCAACTAAAACATCATCTCTGTTCATAAAAGAATGGAATTTTTCTGTTAATCGATATAGTTGCTTATATTTTTGTTCTTTTTGAGATGCTTGATTTATCATTAACGCGTTGATATAAAAAGAGGAACAAGCTTGTACAATTTCATCTAAAGTGGAGCGATGAAAACGATCGTCTATTTCATTAATTAGAAGTAAGCCATGCAATTTATCTTCATGTATGAATGGAAAGATAATATCTTTTTCAACTTTATAACATTTACCATATTGTAATTTTGGTAATGCCTCTATCAAAATTTCATTATCGTTCGTATGTGGTGTAAAACTATCCAATTGCTTATTGTAAAAATAAAAAGCTGCATGCCTCACACACAGTTGCGTTTTTATTACACCTATCAAAATATCCACAATATCATTTATTGAATGTTGAAGGTGGTGTGAATTTAAGCTTTCAAAAAAGCTAATTTTAACCGCCTTTACAACTGATTGATCATCCATTAATTTTCACCCACATAATCGAATTACAAAATAAGACAATATTTTATTCCATTATATCATAAATCATCTCCCTAAATATTGTCGATGATAAGTTTCATTACAAACAGAATAAAATAGCAAATTGATTCTTTACATTTGTTATAACAAAGCTGATTGTTGATCCTATCACTTTGTTGAGTGTGTGTAAGACTCCTAAAAGAAGTGTGTCAAAGAGAGACTATTATAGGGAATTGAGCCAAGGTTGAACAATGGCCATCCGGAAAATAAACAACCAAGATTAATAGCACCTATACATCAAAAATCGTTTAGTTCCACAAGAACTAAATTTAATTGTGTAAAGGTTCTTGACTTTATATACATAAAACAATATAATGTTCGTTGTGTATAAAATATGCAGCCTATTGATGTAACTGTTTTGATTTCATTTTGTTCCCCTATCTTTATAGGAGGTGCATCGAGTAACTCTATGCTGCTGGGGCGAGGATGCATGAAAACAAAATGTGCAAAGCATGTGTAATCAGTTTGGTTTTTATTTTATGCAAAATAAAAACATAAAGGAGGAGTTCGCATGGCTCGTTATACAGGCTCTAGCTGGAAACTCTCTCGTCGTTTAGGTATTTCATTAAGTGGTACAGGTAAAGAATTAGAAAAGCGTCCATACGCTCCAGGACAACATGGTCCAGGACAACGCAAAAAATTATCAGAATATGGTTTACAATTACAAGAGAAGCAAAAGCTTCGTCATATGTATGGTGTAAATGAGCGCCAATTCCGTAACCTATTTGATAAAGCTGGTAAAATGGCAGGTATCCATGGTGAAAACTTCATGATCCTTCTTGACTCTCGTCTTGATAACATTGTTTACCGTTTAGGTTTAGCACGTACTCGTCGTCAAGCTCGTCAATTAGTTAACCATGGTCATATTCTTGTTGATGGTTCACGTGTTGATATCCCATCATACCAAGTTAAACCAGGTCAAACAATTTCTTTACGTGAAAAATCACGTAACCTTGATATTGTAAAAGAAGCTATCGAAGTAAACAGCTTCGTACCTGATTACCTAACTTTCGACGCAGATAAATTAGAAGGTACATTCACTCGTTTACCAGAACGTTCTGAATTACCAGCAGAAATTAACGAAGCACTTATCGTTGAGTTCTACTCTCGTTAATCTTAGCTATTTAAAAAAGCTCAAGGTCTTGTTTATACAAAACCTTGAGCTTTTTTTGTTCGATATTATTGTCACTACTCATCTATTCTTATTTTCATTTCAATCAAATAGTCATCCTGCGAAATTGGTCCATAATGAATCGGTGTAAAAACCTCATAAATGCTTCCAATTACTTGGAGATGATGACTATTTATATAATTTAATAATTTTTTAAGGTTATCAAAGTATTTTTCTGGTGAAAACCTGTCAGAGATGCATACATATTTTCCTGCTGGAATTTTTGTCTGCATAATATTTGGTGATAACAATGAAATATCTCTATGCTTCATAACCGGCATAAAAATATAGCTATATGAGATTTCATCTTCATCTTTATATGATTGAAAAGGAATAATCGCACCATAGCTATTATTCCATTCGCCTACCTCGTTCTCGACTGCATTCTTCAATTCACTATAAGAGGCATTTAAAATGTCAACAGGAGTTAAATGCCTTGCTTGAGTTTGTAAAATTAGTACCTCTTCCTCATATTGAATTGTCACTTCTCCAAACATTGAGTCATTTAGCTGCTTTTCCATCCGTACTTTAACATTAGCAAGAACCTGTTTTATATCTATTAATTTCTTCAATCTTTTTTCTATAATCCGTTCTTGCTTGTTTAAGAAATCTAACAGATCCTCCGTCTTTAAACGTTGCGCCTTTTTTATATCCTCTAGTGAAGTCCCAATATGTTTAAGTGATTTTATAATATCTAAATGATATAGTTGAGAATCACGATAATAACGATAATTTGTATTTGGATCAGTATATGCTGGTTTGAATAAGCCAATTTTGTCGTAATATCTAAGCGTTTGTACAGATATATTTGCAAGCTTTGCTACTTCCCCAATTGAATATAACGTTTCTTCCATAGCTATTTCTTCCTCTGTCATTTAATCGTCTTATTTTGCATTATTGAAAGAAGGTGCTTTATACTTATCAGCTCCCTTTTGCCCTTTCCATGAAAATGAAATTCCTACACCGACAGCTAAGAGGACTGTTGCAAAGTAAAACGGATAGTTTAAGTCAACATCAAATAAAATCCCTCCGATTATTGGCCCCAAAACATTTCCAATACTTGTAAACATTGAATTCATACCACCAACAAAGCCCTGCTCATTACCAGCAATTTTTGATAAATAGGATGTAATAGCTGGTCTCATTAAATCAAACCCAACAAATACGATAACTGTTACAAAAAGGATCGTGAAATATGAATGGACTACTGTCATCAGGAAGACTAATACAGCTGAAAAAATTAGGCTATAACGTACTAAACGTATTTCCCCAAGTAAATTCGTTAAACGATCGAAAAGTAAAACTTGCGAAATCGCTCCAACAATTGCCCCTCCAGTAATAATTATCGCTATATCCTTTGGAGAAAAGCTAAATTTATGATCGACAAATAGTGAAAATAAAGATTCAAATGCCGCTAAGCCAAATGCAGAAATAAATATAATTACGAAAGCAATCATATATTTTGATTCTAAAATACGTTTAAATCCGGTGATACGCTCTTGTGCATCCTCTTCATGATTTCGTTCTGGTTCCCGAAGCATGAAAATTGAAAAGAACGCCGCGAATAAAGCTAAAATTGATGCAGAATAAAATGGTATCCGATGTCCAAGCTCTGCTAAAAAACCTCCAATCCCTGGCCCAATAATAAAACCAGTTGAAATGGCAGCCGACATATATCCTAGCGCTTTAGGTCTAGTTTCGGAATTTGTAATATCTGCAATAAATGCTGTAACAGCTGGCATAATAAATGCTGCACTAAATCCACCTAACACCCTTGATATAAAAAGAATCTCGATTGATTCACCAATAGCAAATAAAAACTCTGATAAACTAAAAATAAGTAATCCGAGTGTAATCATTTTTTTTCTTCCAAAATCATCAACCCACCTGCCTGCTATCGGTGAGATAAGTAATTGGGCTATTGCAAATGCAGCAACTAAATATCCGACAATTGCCCCTGTTAAATTTAGTTCATTCATGATTGTTGGCATAACTGGTATGACAAGGCCAATACCTAAAAATGCAATAAATAAATTTGTTAATAATATAGCCAATGTCACTTTCTGCTTTTTCATCCTTATTCTCCTTATACTGTTAAAAATATTCTTCTAGATTCAATATAAACCCTATAGTAGCTATAGAGTCAATATTTTAGTATCTAAGTCAAATCAATCATAAATGGAAATTTAGAATTCCCCCTAATGTGCCTTTAAATAAAAAAGGCCGACATTCACGTACATACACTATACGATAAATGTCGGCCTTTATATATTCTTTCGTGTTTACCTTATTTTATTACATTATACATAGCGAATAAGAAAATATTTTTTCTTTCCTCTACGAATAACTGTAAATTGCCCGCCAATTTTGTCTTCAGTTGAGATGATTTTTTCTAGATCTTGAACTCTTTCCCCATTAATATAAATTGCGCCATTTGAAATATCCTCGCGAGCTTGTCGTTTTGATGGAGAAATTTTTGCTTGAATAAGCAAGTCAATTAAGCCAATTTCCGCCTCTTCAACTTTTGTTGAAGGTACATCCTTGAATCCCTCTAATATTTCATCTGCTGTTAACTGTTTTATATCACCGCTAAATAGTGCAGCAGAGATTTTTACCGCCCGTTCTAAAGCATCTTCCCCATGAACAAGCTTTGTCATTTCTTCTGCAAGTGCCTTTTGTGCCAAGCGTTTTTCAGGTGCCTGCTTAACCTCTTCTTCCAACTGTTCAATTTCTTGTTTAGATAGGAAAGTAAAGTACTTTAAGTATTTAATGACATCACGATCATCAGTGTTAATCCAAAATTGGTAAAATTCATATGGAGATGTCTTTTCTGCATCTAACCAAATTGCCCCACCTTCCGTTTTACCGAATTTTGTACCATCTGCCTTCGTAACTAACGGAATTGTTAAACCAAATGCTTTTGCATTTTCCTCTGTTTTACGGATTAATTCTAAACCAGAAGTTATATTCCCCCATTGATCACTACCACCAATCTGCAGCTTACAATTATTGTTTTGGTATAGCTTTAGGAAATCATATGATTGTAAAATCATATAGCTAAATTCTGTAAACGAAATACCTGATTCAATTCGTGTCTTCACTGAATCTTTAGCAAGCATATAATTAATGCCAAAGTTTTTACCAACATCACGTAAGAAGGAAATAACATCAAGACTGCCTATCCAATTGTAATTATTTTCAATTATCGCTGGATTTTCCTTTGCATCAAAGTCCAAAAATCTTGAAAGCTGACCTTTAATTCGATCTGACCAATCTTGGACGATATCAGTCGTATTTAATGTTCGCTCAGCTTTTTTGCCACTTGGATCACCAATTAAACCAGTCGCTCCACCTACAAGCGCGATTGGATGATGTCCATTTAATTGAAACCGCTTAAGAGTTAATATTGGTAATAAGTGACCAATATGAAGACTATCTGCTGTCGGATCAAATCCAGCATAGAGATTAATTTTCTCTTTTTCTAAAAGCTCTGTTAATCCTTCTTCATCTGTAACCTGATTTACTAAGCCTCTAAATTGTAAATCTTTTAATAGTTCACTCATGTTCTTATCTCCTTTTTAGCTATTTTATTTTGAATTGTATAGACTAAAACGCAAAAAAGCCCCTTCATTACTGAAGGGGCGAAAAATCGCGGTACCACCCTACTTAGGATCTTACTATCAAAATCCTCACTCGGTTATATAACGGTTTACCCGTCTTTTTCTAATCAGATAAAATCCTTTCAAAAAAGCAGCTCATGGACGTAATTCATGAAAAGCCTGTATGCTGATTTCCACCAACCATCAGCTCTCTATAATAGGGAGACCTTCACTACTTAAACCAATCTTAGCAATTTCCTATGTAGTTTTAATAAATGAAATTTAACCATATTGCTCATTAAATGTCAAATACAAAAGCGAGTTATGAACAAAAGCATACAATTATTTCTATTTCCTATGGTATAATAGGAAACGATTCAGGGGGGATAGCATATGGAAAAAAAGGAAACCAAACTGAGGCGCTACTCTCCTTTTAACAAAGATATATCAAAAAGATTAGGTATTGTCTATCAAGTTGTTAGTAATCTTATTTTATTATTTATCGTTATTGGCCTAATTGGTATATGCTTTGCTGGAGGAGTAGGAGCTGGCTATTTTGCCTCATTAGTTAAGGACGAACCAATTCGTTCATATCAAGTAATGAAAAATGAAATATACAATTATGAGGAATCGTCAGATGTATACTTCGCGAACAATGTTTATCTCGGTAAACTCAATTCAGACATTGAACGTGAGGAAGTACAACTAAAAGATATTTCTAAACATTTAATTAATGCCGTTATTGCTACTGAAGATGAACTCTTTTATGAGCATGACGGGGTCGTTCCGAAGGCAATTATGCGTGCGTTATTTCAAGAATTTACAAATGCATCAGTACAAACAGGTGGTAGTACCTTAACCCAGCAATTAATAAAAAATCAAATCTTAACAAGTGAAGTATCCTTTGATCGAAAAGCAAAGGAAATATTACTTGCATTAAGATTAGAAAAGTTTTTTGAAAAAGATGAAATACTTGAAGCTTATTTAAACGTGACTGATTTTGGCCGTAATTCAAACGGAAGAAATATTGCAGGTG
>k87-873452_pt1 | contig 12149 bp, 11 predicted proteins | sample MGYA00084031_6733416 | MGnify analysis MGYA00084031
CAGCAAGGAAACATTCGGAGTCCTTTGCACGGAGTACCAATTGCTGTCAAAGATATGGTGCAGACGAAAGATATTCTTACCACTGGGGGTTCAAAGATTTTTGAGAACTGGGTGCCTGATGAGGATGCCGCTGTGGTTCGAAACTTGAAAGAGGCAGGGGCCATCATTATAGGCAAAGCGAACTTGCATGAATTTGCCATGGGAGCCACCACGGAAAATCCCCATTATGGGAGTACCAGAAATCCTTGGAATGGGAAATACATTCCGGGCGGTTCCAGTGGAGGATCGGCGGTTGCAACTGCGGCGGGAATGGCATTCGGTGCAGTAGGGACTGACACGGCGGGGTCCATACGTCTTCCTGCAGCTATGTGCGGAACAGCAGGAATCAAACCTACCTATGACTTGGTCAGCCGCGAGGGCAGTATTCCTTTCAGCTGGTCACTTGACCATGTAGGACCAATGACCAGGACCATCAAAGACTCAGCCATCATGCTTGAGGCAATGGTTGGATCTAATGGGCAGACATCTGCTTTTAATGAACGGGATGATCTAAAAGGTATCAAGCTGGGTTTCTATGAGTCTTATATGTATTCAGGTATTGATTCGGATGTGAAAAGTGTCATCGAAAAAGCTTTTCAACAATTGGAATCATTGGGAGCCGAAATCATTCCCATTGATCTACCTTTTATCGATAGTGCTCTTGAAGGATTGAAAACGATCGCTCAATCCGAGGTCGTCGCCTATCATGAACCCCTGTTAAAAAAACACGGAGATCTATATGGAGATGATCTAAAGTATCGTTTTCAGTATGGACGGGATATATCGGCAACTTCTTATATTCATGCACAAAGGGTTAGAAAAAAGTTCATTCAATCAACACTCACGCAAATGAAGGGGATAGACGCTCTCATTGGACCGACAAATGTACAGCCTCCGTTTGAAATTGGAACGATGGTTCCCGAGCAAGCCATAAGCAATATGTTTGTACTTGGAAAAACTCCGTTAGCAAATATTTTGGGTTTTCCGGCGTTGTCTATTGCGTGTGGATTTACGAAAGATCACTTCCCTGTAGGACTTCAAATGATAGGAAAACCTTTTTCTGATCATCACATAATGGAAATCGCCGATTGTTACGAGCGGTCGGAATCGTGGACGGCAGCTTTAAAAGAGAATAAGAGTTACCTAGAGTTAAATCACTCATAAAGGGGAGAACGTGATGAGGTTCATAAAGAAAAAGAAATTCCTTATTCTTTTCATATGTTTCATGGTATTTCTGATGGCTGCCTGCGGCAACAAAGAAACATCGGGAGATAAATCCGGAGGCAAGGACAGCATTACCCTGTCTTATGCTTTTTTTGCACCTGACAATACATTTCCTGCAGTTCAAATGAAAAAATGGGCGGAAGAATTGGAGTCAAGAACTAATGGTCAAGTCAAAGTAGAAATGTTTTTCGGCGGAACACTCCTTGAAGCCAGCAACATGTTTGACGGGGTTGCCAACGGCACCGCTGATATAGGTCTTACCGCGACAACTTATGAACCCAAGCGTTTTCCATTATTAGAAATATCAGACTTGCCTTCCGGTTATCCCAACTCGGAAGTCGCGAGTCAAGTGGTACATGATTTGATCAAGGAGTATCCACCTGAAGCCTTGAAAGATTTTAAAATCATAACAGCCTTTGCCACAGAGCCGTCCTACATCCAAAGCAAAGAGGCCATATCCAGTCTGAAAGATTTATCGGGAAAACAGCTGCGAATATCCGGCGGGTTGACTCCGGTCATGGAAAAGCTGGGAGCGGCACCGGTCGGAATGTCACAGAATGAAGCCCCTGAAGCGTTACAGACCGGTGTCATTGAAGGGAATATTTCTTCGAGAGAGGTATTGAAAGACTTGAAACTTGCTGAATCTGTCAAACATGTCACTGACTATCCGTTGACGATTACTTCATTTGTGGCAGTAATGAACAAGGATAAGTGGGATGCCTTGCCAGAGGATGTGCAGAAGGTCATTGAGGGATTAAGCAGTGAAATGAGTAAATTCACCGGAAAGTATCTGGACGAGCATGTTCAAGAGGCGATGAAATGGAGTGAGGAAGAGGAAGGATTAAGCGTAGTCTCACTGTCTGATGAAGAGAAGTGGAATGAGCTATTGGAGACCACGCAGAAGGAAGCGGTTGAAAAGGCAGAGGCAAAAGGCCTGCCGGCAAAAGAGTACCAGAAAAGGCTGTACGAACTGATTGAGAAATACAAAGGAAAATAAAAATAGGGGGGAATCCACATGGAAATTGCAGTGCTTGGAGGCGGAAACGGCTGTTATGCTGCAGCGGTTGATCTCACAGAACAGGGACACAGGGTGAGGTTATGGAGAAGAAATCAGGAATTGTTCAAGGGTGTATTGGACAAGCAGGCCATTACTGTGAAAGATCGAAAAGGAACGCGGGAAGTTCAGCTTCATTTGGCGACCAGCGACTTAAAGGCTGCAGTACAGAATGCGGAATTGATAGTTATCCCATTACCCGCCACCACTCAGGTTTCGTTGGCAAAAATACTGGCTCCCGTACTTGAGGATGGCCAGGTGATATTTCTTCCGCCAGGTACCTTTGGAAGCTATCTGATGTCAAAAGCGTTAGCAGAAGAAGGATGCCAAGCACATGTCGCTTTTGCAGAAACTGGAACCTTGCCTTATTTGAAAAGGAAATATGATGAAGAAACAGTTTCGATCTCAGGGCGTGCAACGAGGCTCCCGACAGGTGTCTTTCCTTCCAATCAGTCAGATAGGGCTTTTCACATTTTAAAACAGGCATATCCATCGGTTGAGCCTATACAGGATGCATTGGATGGGGCGCTGATGAATGCCGGTCCGATCATTCATCCGCCTCTTATCATTATGAATGCAGGGCCCATCGAGCATTTCGACAGATGGGATATCCATGATGAAGGGACGCAGCCATCAGTCAGGAACGTCCATAAAGCCCTAGATGCAGAGAGAATTAAAATCCGCGAGGCGCTGGGATATACAGCTCCGCACTTTCCTTTGGATGACCACTACAACTTGGATGGAGACGAATGGATGTATGGGAATGGGGCCCATGAAGAGTTGGTCGACGGGGAAGATTGGTATGAACCGCTCGATTTGAAGACGCACCGGTATATGAGGGAAGACATTGCCTGCGGTTTAGCGTTTCTTGTCTCCCTCGGTGAATGGCTGAATATACCGGTTCCGACAGCAGCTGGATTGCTTTCTATTGCAAGCAGCATAGTTGGAGAAGATTTAAGAAAAACAGGGCGGACAATGGAAAACATCGGCCTGTCGTCTAAAACAACAGAAAAGCTGAAAATGTTGCTGCAGAAAGGTTTAGTTCAATATGAAGTCAATTAGGGGCTGTATCCTGATTGCCGGCGCAGGGAGAATGGGCAGGGGAATTGCTTTGACATTTGCCTATCAGGGGTATGAAGTTAATTTGGTTGACTTTAAGCAAAGGACCCATGGGGAGTTTGCGCAATATGTAATTGACGCAAAGCAGGAAATCAAAGGACAGTTGTCTATTCTGTCTCGCAGTGGTGTCCTGTCCGAGGAGTCCGTCGAGCTGGTTTTGGACCGGATACATATCCGTCCGAAGGATGAGAAATGTGGATGGGAGCGCGCAGATATAGTATTTGAGGCGCTGCCGGAAATAGCGGAGGTAAAAAGAGAGGCTTTTGAATTTATCTGTCTTAAAGTTCCTCAAGAGGTGCCGATTGCATCCACATCTTCCGCTTATTCTGCTAACGAACTGGCAGAAATGGTCACACAAAAAGAGAGGTTCTTAAATACTCACTGGCTGAACCCTGCCTATCTTATTCCGTTGGTGGAAGTAAGCCCGGGCACCGAGACGAGTGGAGAGGTTCTGGGTGAGGTCTTCCAACTCCTTGAGCGAATTGGGAAAGTGCCGGTCAAGTGTGCGCCATCTCCAGGATATATTGTCCCCAGGGTTCAGGCGCTTGCCATGAACGAAGCTGCCAGACTGGTTGAAGATGGAGTGGCTTCTCCAGAAGACATTGACAAAGCTGTCCGAGTCGGGTTTGGCCTGCGATTTGCCGTTCTGGGCCTTCTGGAGTTCATTGACTGGGGCGGGGCAGACACACTTTACCATGCAAGTAACCATCTGCAATTGTCATTGGGAACAGACAGGTTCACTCCTCCTCAGATCATTCAAGAAAAAATAGAGCAGGGGGACATCGGATTAAAGTCCGGAAGAGGGTTTTATTCCTTCCATGAAAAAAGGATGGATCAGTATCAACTGGAAACCATTCAAAAGTTCATTGATTTATTGGATCATTTGGGACTAATACCGAAGCCGGCTGTTGAGCCATTAGTGACTAAGGAGTAACATATGCGTTCAGCTCTACCCGAGAGCTGAACGTTTTTAATAAGACTCCTTTACAATATCGAATCCCTGCTTCAAATAAATATTGCGCAAAAAAGGTGGTTATATGAAAAAACTACTCGTTGGTCTTTTATTGTTGTGCATGATTTTTATCAGCGCCTGCGGCAATAAAGAGGTAACCGGGACATCCGGTAAACAACAATCAGAGTCTGTCACTTTTACAGCAGTCAGTTTTCTTCCGAAAAATGATCCTCTGACCATTACTTTAAATGAATGGATCGAAGAAGTTGAAACAGTGACAGAAGGAAGGGTCAAGATTGATTGGAAGGGCGGAGCCAATATCATCCCGGTAAACCTTCAGTTTGAAGGATTAACATCAGGAATTGTCGATGTGCTCTTTACATATACGGGGCAATATCATTCACAAGCTCCCGCAGTCTCTGCTTTACCGCTCTCACAGCTTACTCCTTGGGAGGAAAGAGAAAATGGATTATACGATGAAATGGTCAAGGAGCATCAATCACTCGGAGTCCAATATATTGGCAGATGGCTCTCAGGCTCCCCGCGGATTTGGCTGAATGAACCGATTGAAGAATTAAAGGAGTTAGAGGGCATGCAAATCCGCTCCGCACCCAACTATCGGCGTTTTTTTAATGACATAGGGATATCTTCCGTCATGGTTGCCCCAACGGAAGTCTATACTTCTCTACAAACAGGGGTGGTGAAAGGCTTTGTATACGGCGGGCTTGTAGGACCCCGGAGAAATGGATGGACAGATGCTTCTAAATATGTGCTGGATCATCCGTTCTGGAATCAAAACTGCACCATTTTAATGAATGATAGTAAATGGAATGAAATATCACCGGAAGATCAGCAGGCGATCATCCATGCCACAGCCGCTTATGAAAAGAAAATGGTTGAACATTACTTGAAAGAAGATGAGGTTGAGAAGGAAGAATTGCTCAAGGCAGGAATTGAGTTTATTCAACTGTCTTCAGAGGATGGAGAAAAGTTTACCAACCAGGCCTACGAGGTGGAGTGGAGATATCTGGAAGAAAAGGTGCCTGATAAAGTGGAAAAACTTCGGGAACTTACGACCACGGAATCATAGCTAAAGGAGTAATCAAAGGAGGCAGAGGATGTTGAGAAAAGCAGTAAATCGTATGACGGATGTATTTGGCATGATCGGCATCGTCCTTATTATCGGGTTGTGCTGCCTGGTGATCATTGAAATCATCAACCGGAATTTTCTCTATTTGGGGATGGACTGGACGATTGAGATGACAGAGTACATGCTTGCTTTTATAACTTTTTGCGGAGCTGGTTGGCTATTGAAAGCGGATGGCCATATCAAATTCGATTTAATTACGGATAGATTGTCACCTAAATATAAAAGGGCTGCAAACATTCTCAGTTCATCAATAGGATTTTTGATCACTGCCTTACTGACAATTTTCGGTTTTTATAAAGTGGTGGGCTTAATATCCCGGGGGATTGTGACAGAGACAGTCTTGGAACTGCCCCAAGCGCTGCTTATCGGTATAGTGCCGGTGGGCCTGTTCATTGCCTCACTGCAATTTTTGTTCAGAATGATTGACTCCTTTAATGAGCTCCCTGCCGAACAGAAAGGAGAAAACTGATGGAATGGTATATGGTGTTAACTCTCATATTTATAGGATTGGCATTCTTGTTTGGAATCGGTATGCCTGTTGCCTTTGCCTTCTTGGTGGTAAATACGATCGCCGTTTTTATTCTATGGAATGGGACCAACGGGGTGGAATTACTGACTATGGATATGTTTCAATCTGTCAGTCTGTTCTCTCTGCTCCCTATCCCCATGTTTATTTTAATGGGAGAGATTATGTTCCGGACGGGTATCGGGGCCTATGTGTTTGAAGCGCTTGGCAAGTGGCTGGGTGCGCTGCCGGGTCGATTGAGTCTGCTGGCGGTCGGAAGCGGGACGCTATTTTCCGCTTTGAGCGGGTCAAGTGTGGCGAGTACCGCCTTGCTGGGATCACTTTTAGTCCCTGAAATGGAGAAAAAAGGGTATAGTCACAAGATGTCGATTGGACCCATATTGGGGAGTGCAGGCTTAGCCACAATGATCCCGCCGACTGCGCTTGGCGTCATCCTTGCTTCTCTAGCGGGAATACCTGTCGGGCATTTCCTGGTGGCCATCGTGATTCCCGGATTGTTGTTAGCGTTAATTTTTGTTATTTATGTCACTATACGTTGTGCTCTACAGCCGGAGTTGGCTCCTACTTACCATGTCGAGAAGGTGTCTTGGGCTGAAAGGATAAAAGATACAATGAAATACATCATGCCTATTGGCCTTATTGTAGCCATCATTGTAGCTTCAATCATGTTAGGGATCGCTACACCGACTGAATCGGCGGTCCTCGGAGCAGTTGCCGTTGTACTCCTGGCAGCCTTCTATAAAAGATTGACGTATAAACTGCTGTTGGAGTCCCTTCATGGAACATTAAAAACAACTGCTATGATTTTAATGATCATGGCGGGAGCTTCCATATTCAGTCAGGTTCTCAGTTTTACAGGAATTACGGAAGCTCTTATCCTGTTTTTCAGCGAGCTTTCAATACCTCCTATTCTGGTGTTGTTCATATTACAGATCTTGCTCATTTTTCTTGGCTGCTTTCTGGAGCCTGTTTCCATTATGATGATGACCCTGCCATTACTCATGCCCATAATAGGAGCAGTTGGATTTGATAAAATCTGGTTTTCGGTCATTTTACTGCTGAATATGCAATTGGCAACGATCACACCGCCGTTTGGAATGGACCTGTTTGCGATGAAGGGCGTTTTGGCCGATAAAGTAAGCATGGGGCAGATATACAGTGCAGTCACCCCGTTTATTATATTAAATGTTGTTTGTATGGTATTACTTATCATGTTTCCCCAGTTAGTATTATGGCTGCCAAGCTTGATGTGAGACAGATACAAGGGGAATCGTATGGTTTTTCTTCGTTTTTTCAGCCTATTGGTATGTTGTGAGAGCTGAAAAGTAAATTTAAAATTAAAAATATACACTCATTTCAGTTTGAGGGAGGGATTGACTTGCAGGAGGACAAGGAAGTACGTGATATTACGATTATTGGCGGAGGGCCTGTTGGGATCTTTGCGGCCTTTTATGCTGGACTGAGACAGGCAAGTGCCAAAATAATCGATAGCCTTCCGCAATTGGGCGGACAATTAAGCGCATTATATCCCGAGAAATATATATACGATGTTGCTGGCTTTCCAAAAGTACGGGCACAGGAGCTTGTGGACAATTTGATTGAGCAAATGAACATGTTTGAGTCCAATACATCTATCTGTTTGAACCAGGCTGTCCAATCTATCCAAAAAGAGAACGGAATTTTTAAGATCGAGACGAGTTCCGGTCTTCACTATTCAAAAACGATTATTATCACAGCGGGAAATGGAGCTTTCCAGCCGCGTAAATTAAAGTTGGAAGAGGTAAGTCAGTTTGAAGATTCTAATGTTCACTATTTTATTACTGACCTTGAAAGATTCAGAGATAAGCGTGTAGCCGTTTTCGGCGGAGGGGACTCAGCCGTAGATTGGGCTTTAATGCTCGAACCGATTGCCAAACAGGTTACCGTTGTGCACCGCCGGGATAAGTTCAGAGCTCATGAACACAGCGTAGAGCTGCTAAAGCAATCTTCGGTGGAGGTTTTGACGCCGTTTAATCCTATTCAATTCCTAGGCGATGATCGTGTGAAGGAAGTGATTTTGCAAGAAGCAAAGAGTGACTCCGAAATCACGATCCCTGTAGACGACGTCCTCATCAATTATGGGTTTGTATCCTCCTTGGGCCCTATTTTGGAATGGGAATTACACATCGAGAAGAATTCGATTGTAACGAACTCCAAAATGGAGACAAATATGGAAGGGATTTATGCAGCGGGTGATATTACAACCTATCCGGGCAAGGTGAAGTTAATCGCTTCCGGGTTTGGAGAAGCTACTACAGCTGTAAGCAATGCCAAGGTATTTATTGACCCTGCTGCAAAGGTACAGTCGCTTCACAGCACAACCATCATGGAAAAAAGGGAAAGGGAAGAAAAGCAGCCAATGACCTTATGACGGTCGGTACTGGAAAAGTATACAGACCAAATTTCACGCGAGGAGGAAAAAATTCCGATGCCCAAATATACAATTGTTGACCAAGACACCTGCATAGCATGCGGAGCTTGCGGGGCTGCTGCACCCGATATATATGATTACAATGAAGAAGGGCTGTCGTTTGTTTTATTAGATGACAATAGCGGGAATACACCTGTTCCTGAGGATCTGATGGATGATTTGGAAGATGCCCATGAAGGATGCCCGACAGAATCTATTAAAATATCTGATGAACCATTTAATGGGGATCCGTACAAATTTCCGGATGCCGGAGGCTTTTAGTTATAGGAATGTCGAAAAATGGGGGACCTGATGAGAGGGTTCCCCTTGTTTTATAAAGTATTTAGCCTATTCATATGGCTATTTCAAATATATTAGTAGGATTATGCGGTACAATACATAACTAAATATTGTTACAATTTGAATAACTTGATTCTTTCGTGCTAGAGTTATAGGTAGCTGGTCTATCATTTAGTGTATGAGTCTATTCTTATCTTTCTTGTTTTATACATATACACTGTAATGTAATCGCTATCTTAACAGCGAGATCTAACCTGCTTCAAAGCACAAGATGAAAGTAAATAGTTAACTTGGAGGTAATGATCTTGCAGAAACAAGTAGTGAAAAAGAACGAGCGTGTCGAAGAAGTGTTTAATCTATTTATCTCGCATATGCAGGAGTTTTTGAAAGAAGCAAAGTTGAACCACGAGGAATACACCAATTTCGTCAACTGGGCGGATCGACTTGGAAGAGCTGGAGAACTTCCTCTTTATGCGGATGTGTTCCTGGAGACACATGTATTGAGAGCTATGTATACGGACAAGCCGGGCACTCAGCCTTCCCTCTTGGGACCTTACTTCATTGAAGGCTCGCCGGAAATAGAAAAGGAACCGGGCAAACCCTACACTTTGACTCAGCGGCCTGATGAAGCAGGAGAGGTTTTGATTTTCAAAGGAAATGTAAGCAATACGGATGGTATGCCGCTCGCAAACGCAAAGGTGGAAATGTGGCAAAACGACAGTACAGGAAAATATTCAGCCTTTGATGCCGATGCACCCAGATATAACTTAAGAGGGCACTTTTTCACAGATGAAGACGGGAACTTTGAAGTAAAATCCATTGTTCCGCTCCCTTATTCAATTCCGGATCAGGGCCCTACCGGGGAGTTCCTGGAATATATGGACCAGCATCCGATGCGTCCGGCGCACCTCCACTTCATGTTTGAAGCCGACGGCCATGAAACACTGATCACCCAGGTGTTCTTCGAGGGCGATGAGTGGCTGGAAACAGACGTAGCAGACGGCGTACGAACAGAACTGGTCACCAAGCTGGAGGATAAGGGCGATCACAAGGAAGCTTCTTTAAATTTTGTTATGCGCCGGGAATAACCTCCGGCTGCCGGGGGCATAAAAACTGTCCCCTTTTTTCTTTGCCTGAAGTTCTTTATAAGTACAGGAGGAGATTTTCCGTGACAACCTTGCGAATTAAACGCATTACTACAGAATTGCTGGACATCCCCATTAAACGACCCCACCAGTTTTCGACCGAAAAGGTGGCCGCCAAAAGCTTCGTGCTCATCCGAATGGAACTGAGCAACGGTGTCGTGGGTATCGGAGAAGGCACAACGCCGGGAATCTGGTGGAATGGTGAGAGTGTGGAAACGATGAAGCTCGTCATCGACCGGTACGCCGTCCCCCTGCTTCTGGAGGAGAATCCTATTTATATTGAAAAGATCATGCAGAAGCTGAACCGGCAGATCCGTGCGAATCCATTTGCGAAAGCCACGGTTGAAATGGCGCTCTATGATGCACTTGGAAAAACGTATGACGTACCGGTCCATCAGCTGCTGGGCGGCCTGCATATGGAAAACATACCTGTTCGCTGGGCCCTTGCTTCCGGAACTCCCGAAGGGGATGTCGAAGAAGCAATCGGCCACGTGGATGCCGGACGCTATGCCAACTTCAAAACGAAGTCCGGTAAGGAGAGTCCTGATGACGATGCCATGCGCAATATAAGGATCGCCGAAGGCATCAGAGGCAGGTCCTCCATCGGGATCGACCCGAACGGTTCTTGGGATAAGGTCACTGTGATGAAATGGATGGACGCCTTCTTCGAAGCTGGCATCGACTTCCTTGAGCAGCCGCTTCCACCTGAAGACATCCGGGGGCTTGCTCAACTGGCTGCCATGAAAAAAGTACCCATTATGGCCGATGAAAGCCTTGCCACCGTCCAGGATGCCCTTCGCCTGGCGGAAGAAAAAGCGGCGGATATTTTTTCCCTGAAAATACATAAATCCGGTGGAATGAAGAACACGGTGAGAATTGCAGGAATCGCCCAAGCAGCCGGCATCTCCTGTTTCGGGGGAACGTCACTGGAAAGCTCCATCGGAACCGCTGCCTGCGTGCATGCCTATGCCTCCATCCCGAATCTTGATTACGGCAGTGAGTTGTTCGGTCCTGACTGGCTGGCCGATGATCCGGTGAAAAGCCCGCTGACCATCAAGGACGGTTCCATTCTGGTTCCTGATGGCCCGGGCCTTGGGGTGGAGCTGGATGAAGCAAAAGTGGAAAAATATCGAAGAGAAGAGAAAGGAGTGCTGACCCGATGAGACATTTGCCTGCCCCCTCCCTTTCTTTTTTATGTGATATGGAGTTGACCGTCGAAGGGGCCCATCTGCCTGGAAAGACCCCGATCGGCAATCGGCGGATCATCCGCGTTACCGGTGGTGCCTTGCGAGGCGACCGGCTGACGGCTGAGGTGATTCCCGGCGGAGATGACTGGATCACTGTCCGGGAAGACGGCACCATCATTCAGGACGTGAGGATTTTACTGAAAACAGATGACGGTGAGCTGATCATGATGTCCTATAGAGGCATTCGCACCGGAGAGCCGGAAGTGCTGCAGCGACTGGACAACAATGAAGAGGTCGACCCGGATGAGTACTATTTCCGGACCGCCCCTATCTTTGAGACCGCGTCTGCCAAATATGACTGGCTGAACCGCCGGCTGTTCGTTTCCAGAGGCATCCGGCTGCCCGGGAAAGTGAACTATTCCATCTACATCGTCGATTAATACGTAGAAAGCGGGGATATGAACAATGGGACAGTACGTGACAACCAAAAAAGGACGTACCTTTTATATCCATGAAACGCCCGGGGAGCGCGGAACGATCATCGGCTCCCACGGGCTCACCGGCAACCATAAGCAGCTCCATTATTACCAGAAGGCCCTCTCCGACTACCGGTTTATCAGCTACGACATCCTCGGCCGCGGAAACAGCGATCCGGCTCCGAAGGACAGCTCGATTGACACCCATGCGGATGACCTGCTGGACCTGATTGACACACTTAAGATTGAGCATCCCATCCTTTTGGGCTATTCCATGGGCGCGTACATCAGCGCGATTGCCGCCAGCAGGCTGGATGGGGCAGAAGCGTTGATCCTTCTGGATGGGGCTGGTAAAGCGGACGAGGCGACCAGGAAGCTCGTCCTCCCTTCCCTGGATCGTTTGAAAAAGACTTTCGCAAGCCCGGACCACTATGCACAGGAGGCGAAAAAGCTTTATCCCGGGCTTGGTGTCGACTGGGGACCGCATATGGAAGAGGTGGTCCGCTATGAAATCAAAGAAGACGGCGG
>k87-22054_pt1 | contig 12143 bp, 8 predicted proteins | sample MGYA00084031_6733416 | MGnify analysis MGYA00084031
CTTCCCCATCGTGGTGTCGATGGCGCTGTCGGGGTCGTCGGCCGCCACCTGGCGCTCCCACTCCTCGCGCAGCCGTCTGCGGAGCTCTCTGCGTTCCCGCCGGATCGAGCTGCGCACGCCTCGACGGGCCCGCACGCCCGCGCGGTATCCCTCCTCGGCGGTGACGCGGCGCGCCTGGGCGCGCTCCTCGAGGATGCGGAGCCTGGCCTCCTCCCGCGCGGCCCTGGCGATGACCCTGCGGTCCTCCTCGTCGTCGCGTACCTCGTCGTCGCCCGTGACCTCCCTGCTGCGGTGGGCCAGCGACAGCAGGAATGCGACCAGCGCCAGCGTGATGACGATGGCGGTGAGGATCACCACCTGCGGCAGCGGGTCGTTCATCCGGCCGACCGGCGCCCTGCCGAGCAGCGGCGGTTCCCCGGCGGCTCCGCCCGCCGCGATGATGAGCAGGTTGACGCCGTTGCTCGCCAGCAGGATGCCGAGGATGATCCTGGTCAGGCTCCGCTCCAACAGCAGGAACACCCCGGTGGAGATCAGGACCGCCACCGCGATCAGCAGCGTCAGGTCGGAGCCGCTCATGCCGTCACCACGTCCTCGCTCTTCTCCTCCGCCCGCCGGTCGATCTCGCCGCCCAGGGAGCGCAGGATGTCGAGCACGACGCCGACCACCACCAGGTAGACGCCGACGTCGAAGATCGTCGAAGTGAGGAAGTGCACCTCGCCGAGGACCGGAAGGTGCCAGGTCAGCTCGGTCTCGGTGAGCACCGTGCCGGTGAACGCCAGGCCCGCCAGCGCGGTGCCGGAGACGATCGTCAGGCCGATCCCCTGGCACACGCCCGGCCCGACGGGCAGCGCCTCGCCCAGTTCGTACCTGCCGCCCGCGAGGTAGCGCAGCGCCAGGGCGAGTCCGGCGACGATGCCGGCGGCGAATCCGCCGCCGGGCGATCCGTGCCCACTGAAGAGCAGGTAGAAGGACAGGAGCACCATCGGGTGGAAGACCGCTCTGGCGACCACCTCGAAGACGACCGAGCGGCGCTCCGGAGCGAGGGTCTCGCTGCCGCGCAACCATGTCGGGGCCTGCTGCACCTCTTCCTCGGCCTCCACCGCGCGGGCTCTTGAGGTGGACCAGACACCGCCCGTCGCCTCCTCCAGCCGGGGCCGCTCCGGCCTGCGGCTTCCGAAGATCAGTCCGACCATGCCGATGGCGGCGACCACGAGCACCGTGCTCTCGCCCAGCGTGTCCCAGGCCCGCAGGTCGACCAGCGCGGTGTTGACGATGTTCGTGCCTCCGGCCTCCCTGGTGGCCTCCGGGTACAACCGGGATGCGGGCGGCGCGGTGCGGGCGTTGACGGCCGCGTACACCATGCTCGCCGCCACCACCCCCACCGCGATGGCGATCACCGCGTTGGCGGCGCGGGTCACGATCAGCTGCCGCGCCCCGAACCGCGGCGACAGCCTGCGCAGGGTGAGCGCGAACGCCACCAGCGTGACCGTCTCAACCAGCAACTGGGTCAAGCCGAGATCGGGGGCTCCGTACAGGACGAACAGCACGGCCGTGCCGGTGCCGGTGACCCCGGCGCAGACCGCCGCGCTCAGCCGTCCGGGTATGAGGGCGACGGCCATCGCCGCCATGCAGATCAGGGCGACGACGCCGATCTCGCCGGGGATGTCCCACAGTTGCGCGGTGCCCGCGGGACGCGCCCCGGCCACCAGCGCGCCGCCCGGCACGAGCAGCAGCACCGTCAGGACGACCCGCAGGTAGGCGGGGAGGGAGCCGCGCTGGGTGAACCGGGTGGCCTGTCCGGCGGCGAGGTCCACCCCGCGCATGAGCAGGCGGTAGGCGCGCTCGGCGTCGAGTCCCGTGTGCAGGAACGTCTGCACGCGGGACACGGTGGCGCGGGCGGCGAACAGCGCGGTCCCGCCCGCCACCACCAGCGCCGACATGGCCAGTGCGGGGGTCGGGCCGTGCCACAGCGCCAGCGGTTCGGCGTGCGGGCCCGGCGGGTACAGCCCGGCGTACTCCGCCACGACCGGGTTCAGCCACGACACGGCCAGGCCGAGCACAGGACCGGCCAAGGCCAGGATCGCCGCGGGTGCGGCGAACGCCGGTGCCGTCCGATGCGCCTCGGTGCGCTCCGCCTCCGGTTTGCGGGCGAACGCGCCCCAGAGGAAACGGGCGCTGTAGGCGAAGGTGAGCACGGATCCGAGGAACACCCCGGCGAGCACCCAAGGGTCGCCGGCAAGGGCGGTGAAGGCCGCCTCCTTGCCGACGTATCCGAGGAACGGCGGCAGCCCCGCCATGGAGGCGGACGCCAGCGCCGCCGTCGCGAACACCGCGGGCATCGCTCCGCCCAGACCGCTCAGTCTGCGCAGATCTCGGGTGCCGGTCGCGTGGTCCACGATCCCGACCACCATGAACAGGGCGGCTTTGAAGGCGGCGTGGGCGAGGAGCATGACGACCCCGGCCAGTGCGGCGGCCCGGCTGCCCGTTCCGAGCAGCACGACGAGGAAGCCGAGCTGGCTGACGGTGCCGAAGGCGAGCAGCAGCTTCAGGTCCACCTGGCGCAGCGCCCGCCATGCGCCGAGGAGCATGGTGGCCGTTCCCACCGCCATCACGGTGATCCGCCACGGCGGAACGCCGGCGAACGCGGGCGCGAACCTGGCCACCAGGTAGACCCCTGCTTTGACCATCGCCGCCGCGTGGAGGTACGCGCTGACCGGCGTGGGCGCCGCCATCGCGGCGGGCAGCCAGAAGTGAAAGGGGATGAGGGCCGACTTCGACAGCGCTCCCACCAGGATGAGCGCCAGCGCCACGCTCACCGCCGCGCCGGACGGCGGCTGGGCCAGCACCTGCGACAGGCGGAAGGTGCCCGCCGCCAAGCCCAGCATGATCAGGCCGACCAGCATCGCCAGGCCGCCGAAGGTGGTGACCATGATCGCGGTCATGGCCGCCCGCCTGCTGTCCCGGTCTTCGATCTTGAAGCCGATCAGCAGGTAGGAGAAGACGGTGGTCAGCTCCCAGAAGATGTAGAGCAGGATGAGGTCGTCGGCGAGCACCAGGCCGAGCATCGCCCCGGCGAAGGCGACGAGCAGCCCGGCCAGGCCGGGGGTGCCCGGCTGGCCGGGCGGGAAGTAGTCGCGGCAGTAGAAGAGCACCAGCGCGCCGACGCCCGCGACCACCACCACCATGAGGAGGGCCAGGGTGTCCAGGCGGAAGGCGAGGGCGAGGTCGTAGCCGGGTACCCAGGGGACCGCCTCGGTGAGCGGCGTTCCGGCGATCACCGGTCCGGAGGCGGCGATCGCCCAGACGGTCGTCGCCGCGGGGACGAGCGCGGCGACCCGGAACGCTTCGCCCCCCAGGCGGCGCACCAGGGCGGGGGCGAGCATCGCCATGAGGAGGTGGGCGAGCACGGCCGCCAGTACGCTCACGTCACCCTCGCTCCCAGGTCCCGACCTCCGCTCCCCCGGCGAGTGGCGGGACAGGCTGTCGTTCGCCTCCGCGGACGGTGCCCGGAGACTCGCCGGGTCGCCGTACGGTTACCCTCGCGACCAGCCGGGAAACCGATCTTTTTCGTTCTCGGGAGGACGGATAACGCTTCCCATCACCTTCCCAGTACCGTGGGACGGTCTGCCCAAATAGTGAAACGGCTACCGTTACATGGCACGTCAGTGCAAGATGACAAATCAGTGAATAACTCTCACGAGGGGAGATATCAGTGCCGAACGGGGTGCGGCATCTTCTCGGGGTGCTTATAGGGGTGGTCGCGCTCCCCTGCGTCTACCTCGGGCTCACCTATGGACCGGAGCAGACTGTGCGGCAGCTGCAGAACTTCGCGTCGCCCGCGTCCACCTGGCCGTGGCTGCTGGCGCTCGCCGCCGCCGCTCTTCTCGTGGGAGTGCTGGCGACCTGGCGGTGGGTCTCGCCGCTGGCGTCGCTGGTGACCGGCCTGCCGCTGATCGCCCTGGGCCTGGCGTGGGTGTTCATGCCCTCGTTCGCGACCGACCTGACGAACACGCTCAACGTCTTCGCGGCGACGCTCGGCGGCGTCTCCGGCTCCAGCGGCCTGTACCTGGCGGTCGGGGTGGTCCTGCTGCCCGCCTGCGTGTCTCCGGCGCGCTGGCGGGGCCGTACGCGGCGGGCTCCGGCGCACGCCGCCCCCTCCGGGAGCGCGGCGTCCAAGGCGAGCACGGCGTCCGCCGACGAGGACAAGCCGGACTCTCCCGACCAGTCCTCGGGACCGTCCACTCAGCCGTGGACCGCGATCAGTCCGGGCAAGGCGCAGCCCGCCCCCGCTCCGCAGCAGGAGACGACGGCGGGCTCGCTGTTCCAGCCCGCGCACAACCAGCCGGCCACGCCGTCTTCCCCGCCGCCGCTGCCCAAGCGCCGGCCGTCCTCCTCCAGCAGCTGACCCGCGGCCGCCGCGGGCGTGCCGCGATCGGTCCCGCACAGCGGCCGCTCCTTACCGGAGCGGCGGGAACCCCGCTCCCGTCCCGTCGCTCACGGCTCACGCCTTCGCGGGGGAGAGGCGGATGATCGGCGAGGCGCGGGGTCGGCCGGGTCGGCGAAACGGCCCGGCCCGCCGGGGGCATCCGGGCCTCGCCGGGGACTCGAAGCACGGCGCTCGCGCGGGCCGGGACCGACGTTCTCATGAACGTGTCGACGACCTGTGCGGGAGCGCGGCGCCTGCGCGGGCCGGAACGGCGGAAGGCTCGGCCCGCCGCCGGTCATCTGCCCTCGCGCCGGGGAGGGTAGTTGTCGAGCCAGTCGAGTTCCGCGAGGAGACGATCGGGAGGACCGGCGAGAGAGGGATCGCCGAGGGAGAAGTCCAGCACGTCGCGTGCCGCCTGGTAGCGGGTGGCGGTGAGGAGGCGGGTGCGGGTGACCGGGTCACGGGCGGCCCCCGCCTGGATCACGATCGTCCGCGCGTCGGCCGCGAGGCCGGCGGCGATCATGTGAGCGCGGCGGAACCGGCGGCGCCGTCCGACGGCCAGCACCCACCTCAGGCTGGACAGCACCTCGCCGGGATCGCGGTGGACGGAGGCGAGCCGACGGAGCACGCCGAACAGCGCGCGCCCCAAAGAGGCGTTCGCGGCGCGGCGGCGGCATTCCGCCTCCAGGGCGGTCAGGCGGTCGATCCGGGCGCGCAGCCGGACGAGGAGGAGCCGGGAGTACATCTCCACGGTCTCCTGATACCGGTCGACCAGCCTGGGCTCCCATTCGGTGCCCCGCTTCAGCTGCGTGTCCTGACCGCTGCCACCGAAGACCATCTCGTGGGCCTGAACGTTGCATGCGTAATTGAGGGCTAGAGCGACGTCTCGGTTGCCGCGGTTCGTGTTACTCATGAGTCTTCGAAGGGTTCGTTACTGCGGACATCGACGTGATACATGGCCCTCCTGGGGGAAAGCTGCTGCTTGGACGGCCCATCGCGGTAGAGAGACCCGCTAAGGGAAGTATCTCAGGTATTGGACGCGACCGCAGGGCTAACTTCCCTAAACCCCCCAAAACCTCCCATCCCTCCCCCTTGTTGCGATCGCCGCCGACCGGCCGGCGGAGTTCTCCGCACCACGAGCGGACCCGCCGATCCCCGGCCCGGAACGCACGGCGGGGCCGCCCCGGCCGCAGCCCGCAGCGGCACCTCCTCCCCGCCCCTAGCCTGCGCGGGCCTCTCCGAGGCGGCGGCTGATCGAATCAATCGACCTTCACGCCTAATCACCGCGAAGCCGGGTACTTGGGGCGCGGAAGGAGCGATGTCATGCGCGCACTGACGGTCCGGCCGGGACAGCGGGGCTCCCTGCGGGTCGAAGACGTACCTGATCCGCGGCCGGCCGAGGGGGAGATCCTGGCCGAAGGGCTGGCACTGGGGATCTGCGGTACGGATCGCGAGATCGTGGCGGCGGGGTACGGCGAGGCGCCGCCAGGCGACGACCTGCTCATCCTCGGCCACGAATCCCTGGGCAGGGTGCGGACCGCCCCCGCCGGCTCCGGCTTCCAGCCCGGCGACCTCATCGCCGGCGTGGTGCGCCGTCCCGACCCCGTCCCATGCCCGGCATGCGCCCACGGCGAGTTCGACATGTGCCGCAACGACCGCTACACCGAACGCGGCATCCGGAAGCTGCACGGTTACGGCAGTGAGCTGTGGACCGTCGAGCCCGAATACGCGATCAAGATCGACCCGGAGCTGGCGGACCTCGGGGTACTGCTGGAACCGGCCAGCGTGCTGGCCAAGGCGTGGGACCACATCGAGCGGATCGGCTCGCGCGCGTGGTTCGGGCCGAACCGCGTGCTGGTCACCGGCGCGGGACCGATCGGCCTGCTGGGCGCGCTGATGAGCCGTCAGCGGGGTCTCGAAGTGCACGTGCTGGACGTGGTGACGTCCGGCCCCAAACCCGAGCTGGTGCGCGCGCTCGGCGCGACCTACCACTCCACCTCGGTCAAAGAGGTGGTCGCCGAGGCCGAGCCGGACATCATCATCGAGGCGACCGGCGTCGCCTCGGTGGTCTTCGACGCGATGGAGAACAACGCCCCCGCCGGGATCGTGTGCCTGACCGGGGTCTCCCCCGTCAACCGGCACCTGCGGGTGGACGCGGGAACGCTCAACCGGTACATCGTCCTGGACAATGATGTGATCTTCGGCACGGTGAACGCCAACGTCCGCCACCACGAACTGGCGGCCCACGCGCTGGCCGAGGCCGATCCGGGATGGCTGGAGGGGCTGATCAGCCGCCGTGTCCCGTTGGAGAAGGCGCCCGAGGCGCTCGAGCCGCGCGAGGACGACGTGAAGGTCGTCGTCGGCCTCTCCGAGGAGGTCCTCACCGCCTGACCCGCCCCCGCGCCGCGCGAGATCCGGGTAAGGGATAAGACTTGGATGGGACGCGCATCCCACACGATCACGCGCAGAGACGGCAAGGAGCCGAACGACATGGCGGAAAAGGCAGTCATCGGGGTCACCGGCCTGGCGGTCATGGGTCGCAACCTGGCGCGGAACCTCGCCAGGCACGGGCACACGGTCGCCGTGCACAACCGGACCACGGCCAGGACCAAGGCGCTGGTGGAGGAGTTCGGCCACGAGGGCACGTTCATCCCCGCGGAGACCGCCGAGGAGTTCGTCGCGTCCCTGGAACGGCCACGCCGGCTGGTCATCATGGTCAAGGCCGGTGCCCCCACCGACGCGGTGATCGATGAGTTCGCGCCGCTGCTCGAACCCGGTGACATGATCGTGGACGGCGGAAACGCGCACTTCGCCGACACCCGCAGGCGGGAGGCGGCGCTGCGCGAACGCGGGCTGCACTTCGTGGGCACCGGCATCTCCGGCGGCGAGGAGGGGGCGCTCAACGGCCCGAGCATCATGCCCGGCGGCTCGGAGGAGTCCTACCAGGCGCTCGGCCCGCTGCTGGAGAGCATCGCCGCCAAGGTGGACGGCACGCCGTGCTGCACGCACGTCGGCCCGGACGGCGCCGGCCACTTCGTCAAGATGGTCCACAACGGCATCGAGTACGCCGACATGCAGCTCATCGCCGAGGCGTACGACCTGCTGCGCAACGGCGCGGGCATGAGCCCGGCCGAGATCGCCGAGGTGTTCCGGACGTGGAACGCCGGTCGGCTGGAGTCCTACCTGATCGAGATCACCGCCGAGGTGCTCGCGCACGTGGACGCCCGCACCGGCAAGCCGTTCGTGGACGTCATCGCCGACCAGGCCGAGCAGAAGGGCACCGGCCGCTGGACGGTGCAGACGGCGCTGGATCTCGGGGTGCCGGTGAGCGGCATCGCCGAGGCGGTCTTCGCCCGCTCGGTCTCCGGCCACGGCGAGCTGCGCCGCGCCGGGCGGTCCCTGCCCGGGCCGAACCGGTCGGCCACCGTGAAGCTGTCCCCCGATGACGTGGAGAAGGCGCTCTACGCCTCGAAGATCATCGCCTACGCGCAGGGCTTCAACCAGATCCAGGCGGCCAGCGCCGAATACGGCTGGAACATCGATCTCGGCGCGATGGCGACGATCTGGCGCGGCGGGTGCATCATCCGGGCCCGCTTCCTGGACCGCATCCGCAAGGCGTACGACGCCGACCCGGCCACGCCCACGCTGCTCACCGACGACCACTTCGCGCAGGCCCTGGGCGAGGCGCAGGACGCCTGGCGCGGCATGGTGGCCACCGCCACGCAGCTGGGCGTGCCCGTACCCGGTTTCTCCTCCGCGCTCGCCTACTACGACGCGCTGCGCGCCGAGCGGCTTCCGGCAGCGCTCACCCAGGCGCAGCGCGACTACTTCGGCGCGCACACCTACCGGCGGGTGGATGTCGAGGGCGTCTTCCACACCCGCTGGGAGGCCGGCGCCGTGGAGGTCGAGGCGTAGCCGCCCCATGGCGGAGGACCACCGGATCCGACCGGAGGTGAGGCGGCGGGCTCATCCGCCGGCATGATCCGCCGCATGAGGCGCCGTGTCCGCTGAGGCGGGCACGGCGCTTTCGCATGTCCGGACTTTCATGGACTCGGCCGTTTCCCCCACCGGTAGCCCCACCTGACCCTTCAGCACCCGGCACCGCACGCAAGAGAGTTCACCGCAAGCGACCTGCAAGCCACACCAGATACGGTCTGCCCTAATTTGAGGATTCAGGGGGTTGGATGAGAGCCCGTATCGCGGGAGTGGCCGCTTATCTGCCCGACCAGACGCTGAGCAGCGCCGAGGTGGAGCGGCGGATCGAAGGGTACGCTCCTCCGCCCGGGACTCCGGAGCGCCTCACCGGCATCAGGTTCCGGCACGTGGCCCGGCCCGGCGAACAGGCATCCGACCTGGCCGTGATGGCAGCCCGCGAGCTGGATCTCGACGGCATCGACCTGCTGATCTTCGCCTCGGCCTCCCAGGACATGATCGAGCCGGCCACCGCGCACATCGTCGCGGCCAAGCTCGGTCTCTCCTGCCCGGTGTTCGACGTCAAGAACGCCTGCAACAGCATGCTCAACGGCATCCAGGTCGCCGAGGCGCTCATCCTCACCGGCGCGCACCGCCGGGTGCTGGTGTGCACGGGCGAGGTACCGTCACGGGCCGTCCGCTGGCGGATCAGAGACCGCCGCTGGCCGCCGTCGCGGAGACCGTCTACCGGCTGCTGCGCAGCCCGCGCCCGCCGCGACTGACCCGGTACGCCATCAGCCACCTGGCCATGGAGCGGACGCTGGACATCTCCGCGGCCGTGCGGACGCTCGGCTACCGGCCCGCTCCCACCTCGTTCGCCGGGGCCGCGGACTGGTGAACCCCCGGTGACACGCCGATGGGGCGCCGGGTGAGACGGGCGTTCCGGCACCGATGGCTACGCTGACAGTCATCATTGTCACGCGTAGTGACCGACGGGGGAGTCGGACGAACATGGCGGACGGGGAGGACAGAGAGGAGCCACGACGCTTCGGGGCGGTCGCCGGCATGGCTCTCACCGTGGGCTCGGCCGCGGTCTGGGGGCTCGCCCACCTCGCGACCGGCCGCCGCCGCATGGGATGGACGCTGCTGACCATGCAGGCGTCGCTGGTGCTCATCGGGCTGCTCGCGTTCATCGTCGGCCCCAACTGGCTGCTGGGGCTCGTCGTGCGGGCGGGCTGGTTGACCGGGCTGACGACCGTGCTGCTGGGGCTCGGCGTCGGGTGGGCCGCGCTCGTCATCCGCTCCCACCTGATGGTCCGTCCCATCAGGCCGGGCCCGGTGGCCCGGATCGCGGGCAACACGCTCGCGGCGGCGCTGTGCGTGGCGGTCGCCGCCCCCATGGCGTACGCGGCGCGGGTCGCGTCACTGTCGCGCGAGGTGGTGGAGAGCGTCTTCGCGCAGGATCCCCCCGGTTGGCCGAAGCGGCCCGAGGACCCGTGGCGGAACAGGTCGCGGGTGAACATCCTGCTCATCGGGGCGGATGCCGCTCCCGGACGGCCCGGCGTACGCACCGACAGCATGACCGTGGCCTCGATCGATCCGCGCACCGGCCGTACGGTGCTGTTCGGTCTGCCGCGCAACCTCGCGCACCCGCCGATGCCGCGCGGCCCGGCGCGCGAGCGTTTCCCCTTCGGCTTCACCGGTGACGGGCCCGGCTCTCCCGGCATCCTCAACGGGGTGTACCAGTACGCCGAGGACCACCCGGAGACCGTGCCGGAGGCGGACGCCGGGGAACGCGGGCCGTCGCTGCTCAAACGGACCGTGGGCCGCATCCTCGGCCTGCGCGTGGACCACTACGTCATGGTGGACATGAAGGGGTTCGCCGCGATCGTGGACGCGATCGGCGGCGTCACGGTGACCGTCCGCGCCCCCGTCGTGTACGGCAAGTACGACGAGGGCCACATCTCCCCGGGCACCCAGCGGCTGTCCGGCGCGGCGGCGCTGTGGTTCGGCCGCTCGCGCACCGGCGGCGACGACTACATCCGGATGAGCCGGCAGAAGTGCCTGTTGAACGCGCTCGCCCGGCAGGCCGACCCGATAACGGTGCTGCACCGCTTCGACCGGCTGGCCCACGCGACCAAGCGGGCGGTCTCCACCGACATCCCGCAGAGCCTGCTGCCCGACCTGATAGAGCTGGCCGACAAGGTGCAGCGGGCGAGGATCGAAAGCGTGCAGTTCGTGCCGCCGCTGATCGATCCCGCCGCCCCCGACTACCCGATGATCCGGCGGCTGGTCCGCGATGCGCTGGTGAAGGGGAGCGGCGAGCGGCGGAGGAACCGCCACGAGCCCGGTCCCCAGCCGTCGTTCGGCCCCTCCGCCGGGCCCCGGCCGGTCTCCCTCGACGACGCCTGCCACTGACGGACGGCCCGGCGGCGGTCCGGCGCACGCCCCGGAACGTTCCACTGATTTGACACGGTATGTCGGCACCGCCGTCAACCTCGGAGGCTCCGATCCGGCCGATCTCCCGGCGAGCGACCCGGGGTCGTGGCATTATGACGCCCTGGACAGTAGAAATGATTTTCATAATCAGATTGGATTCAGGGCGTGAGAGTAGCCTTCGTCGGCAAGGGCGGCAGCGGCAAGACCACCCTGTCGGCCCTGTTCTCGCGGTACGTGGCCGGTCGCGGCGCCCCCGTGGTGGCCGTCGACGCGGACATCAACCAGCACCTCGGCATGGTCCTCGGGGTCGAAGAGCCCGACCTGCCGCCTCCCATGGGCGGCCACCTCACCGAGATCAAGGACTATCTGCGGGGCGACAACCCCCGCATCCCCTCGGCCGAGGTGATGGTCAAGACCACGCCGCCCGGACGCGGATCCCGCCTGCTCACCCTCGGCGAGCGGACCGACCCGCTGCACCGGCGCTTCGCCGTCCCCACACCCGAAGGACCCGAGCTGATGGTCACCGGGCCCTTCGAGGAGAGCGACCTCGGCGTGGCCTGCTACCACTCCAAGGTGGGAGCCGTGGAGCTCTACCTGAACCACCTGGTCGACGGCGCGGGAGAGTACGTCGTGGTGGACATGACGGCCGGAGCCGACTCCTTCGCCTCCGGGCTGTTCACCCGCTTCGACATGACCTACCTGGTGGCCGAGCCGACCCGCCAGGGCGTGAGCGTCTACCGCCAGTACCGCGACTACGCGTCGGAGTTCGGCGTGCGGATCGCCGTGGTCGGCAACAAGGTGCACGGCGAGCAGGACGTCGCCTTCCTCCGCGACCACGTCGGCGACGACCTGTTGACCTGGTTCGAGCACAGCGCGGCCGTCCGCGCGTTGGAACAGGGCAGGCCGTTCGCGCTCGACGATCTGGAACCCGCCAACCTCGACGCCCTCGGCGTGCTGCTCAAGCAGCTCGACGGATGTGAGAAGGACTGGCGCCGGTTCGGCGAGCAGGCGATCGAGTTCCACCTGCGCAACGCCGCCGCGTGGGCCAACCGCGCCACCGGAACCGACCTCGCGGCCCAGATCGACCCCGAGTTCGTCTTCGGTCCCGCCGCGCTCGCGGAGCCGACCCCGTACGCGAGTGTCGCTCCGCGGCCAATGGAGGGCGGCGGATCTCCGCTCTAGCGTCCTGAGTGACCCCTTTCCGAGAGGAGACAGCAGCATGTCGCTGACCGTTCCGAACGACCTTCTCGACCAGGCACAGCGGGGCGAGGTGGACGACGCGGCGTTCGTCGCCTGTGTGCGCGACTCCCTGCCCTACGCGTGGTCGCTGATCAGCGGCCTGGTCGAGGAGCGCGAGAGGACCGGC
>k87-464358_pt1 | contig 12138 bp, 10 predicted proteins | sample MGYA00084031_6733416 | MGnify analysis MGYA00084031
CCCGTAAAGATACCGTTGCTTTTCGGGTCATAAATAGAAAAATGATGATAAGCATGGCCTGGTGTATCCAAAAACGTAAGTATACGGTCATGACCAATTTCCAGCGTTTCCCCATCCCGTTTCACGATTAAACGATCTTCCGGAACAGGCACAACAGGTTCAAAAAACTCTTCGAATTTTTCGCCATATACAGCCTTTGCCCCTTGGATCAATCTCGATGGATCGATAAGATGTCGTTTCCCCTTTGGATGTACAATCACTTTTGCTTTCGGGCATTTTTCCAAAAGCAGTCCTGCTCCTCCAGCGTGATCGAGATGAATATGTGTCACAATGATGTATTGAATGTCAGCAGCCTTTAGCCCCAACTGTTCCAATCCCTGCAGAATATAAGGGATAGATGGACTTCCACTTGTTTCAATAATCGTCAATTTTTCTTCTTGAATTACATATGTTCCCGTTCTTTTTTCACGTCCTAAATCCCGTACGTCCAATAACGAAATCCCATGGCCCAAATATTGCGCACTTGGCATTGTATCCCCTCTTTCCAAATGATTCTCCCTCCCTAATACTACTAGTTTAACAGTTTGCGGAAGTAATGGAAAGTTCGGAAAAATGTTTCATTTTATATGCATGAAAAAAATCCGTTTTGAATATATAAATCGCAATGGCTGACACTCCAGCATACATTTAGGCTTGCAGCAACCTTTTCAAAATGTTTTGCGCCAAAAACATTGCATTTTCTTCTTTTACAAGCGAAAAAGCTGACGATCCTTTCATCGTCAGCTAAAACTTACTGGCTCTCTTTTTGAACTTCTACAAAAGTAGAAAAAAAGCAAGCTCCTCCTCCCATGTCTGCCAATTGCTGCGACGTTAAAACATTGACGGATTGGAATCCGGATTGTTCATCGTCCCACCAAAGTCCTTGAATGACGGCGGTTCCTTTTAAACAATCTTCTGTGACGTTTGCGAACAAACGGCAGCGCCCCCTCTGATTGTAAACAATGACCATATCGTCTGTTTTGATTCCGCGTTGTATAGCATCTTTTGGATGGATTTGCAGCCGAGGTTTTCCTTCAAATTTTTTTAATGCAGCTATATTTCCAAAAGTAGAATTTAAGAATTGATGATTTGGTCCAGAAATCAACATGAGAGGGAATTTTTTCTCCATTGGTTGAATAGGAGTAAATACAGGGACAGGCGGCAACCCCTCTTTTTTCATCCTTTCCGAGTAAAATTCCACTTTTTTGGATGGAGTGGGAATGTACTGCGGAAAAGTATTGTTTGCAGCGCCTACTTTGACATAGCCCTTTTTCTTTAATTCGTCATAATCGATGCCGATATCCTCTACAATTTCTTTTATCATCTCTTCTTCAGTAACACGAAATGCCACATCATCAAATCCCATACGCTCCGCTAGTTCCTTAAACAAGGTAAAATTCGATTTTGCTTCTCCTTGAGGAGGAATGACCGGCTCGTGAAGCTGCAAATACAGATGCCAGTATGATTTATACAGGTCCCAATTTTCGAAATGAGTGGTTGCAGGAAGAACGATATCTGCATAACGGCAAGTATCCGTAAGAAAATGATCATGAACAACGGTAAATAAATCGTCCCGCAACAATCCGGCTCTTACCTTTTGTTGATCAGGTGCTACTTGCGCCGGATTACTGTTATACACAAATAACACTTTAATCGGGCGAGACCGATCAAGCAGAGCATTTCCGAGCTGATTCATGTTAATGGTGTAGGCGCGAGGATTTTGATGGAGATCAGGACGCTGGATTTTATAACGATGGAAAGGGAAAAAACCACTGTTTCCTTTTAAAGCCCCTCCACCGCGAATTCCCCACTGTCCGGTTAAAGCCGGCAAACATGCGATGGCACGGACGGCCATCCCGCCATTTTCATGGTGCTGTAATCCATTTCCAATTCTAATAAAAGAAGGAGTGGTTTGACCGTATAATCTCGCCAATGAAAGAATCTCCTCCTCAGAAAGGCCTGTCCATTTTGCCGTGATGGAAGGAGTATAAGCTAAAGCCTCCTTTTTTAATTCTTCAAAGCCGATTGTATATTTTTGAATAAAATCTGTATCAATCAAGTTTTCTTGAATCAGTACATGCATCAAGCCAAGCGCTAACGCTGCATCCGTTCCGGGTCGGATCTGCAAAAACCAATCAGCCCATTTTGCGGTACGGTTGCGATGCGTATCGATGACAACAATTTTCGCTCCACGTTTTCTGGCTTCATTGGCATAGAGTACTTGATGCAAATTAGTGCTCACGGCATTGCAGCCCCAAATCAAAATGAGCTTAGAATAAATCGTTTCTTCTGGATCAATGCCTTTGTTTGCCCCCATCGTGTATCGAAATCCTTGCGCTCCGGCCGAATTGCAAATCGTCCGATCCAAAAAACTGGCGCCTAATTTATGAAAAAATCTCCGATCCATCCCTTCGCTGTTTAATATCCCCATATTTCCATAAAAGCTGTAAGGCAAAATGGCTTCACTGCCATAAGTTTGGATCACCCGCTGAAATCGTGTAACGATTTCATCATAAGCTTCCTCCCAAGATATCCTTTGAAAAGTCATCGTCCCCTTTTTTCCTGTTCTTTTTAACGGATAAAGAACACGCTCTTTGTGATAGGTTCTTTCCGGGAATTTTCGAACTTTATGGCAAATGACCCCTTTTGTCACGGGATGATCTTTGTTCCCCTCCACTTTTACAATTCTTCCATTTCGTTTTTCCACCATTAAACTGCAAGCATCCGGACAATCCAGCGGACAAACAGATCGGACCATTGTCACCTTGTCTTCCAACAGTATCTCCCTCCCATGATGAAAGCTTACTAGTGATTATAACAAATGTGGCATTTATGTTCACTTTCATTATATAAAAGTTTACTTATCAAATATCATGATGAAAAATCACCTTACATCAAAAAAACAAACATGATTTAAAGAATTTTCACTGATCGCTTTTCAATCAAAAAACTGCTCGTCCCAAATTTCAAAAACAATTGCTTCCTTGAACGAATCCATTCTTTTTTAGTACTACTCTCTAAAATTTTCCTTTAAAAAAGACCCTTGGATTCATCCAAGGGCCAGCGACTTCTAAAAATTGACGGGTCGTTTTTTTCTCTTCCGAACAGAGAGTTTGTATTTTTCCATCTGTTCATTCCATTTGTCCCATTTCTCTTGCTCTTCCAATTGCTTAAAATATTTGGCCAAATAAAACGGGACTATCAAAAACACGATGTAAACGCTTCCAATCAAAAATTTAATAATGGATAGCATATGCTCACCCAAAAATGCCCACATCCTTTACGCCTCCCTTTCTATTGGTATCTTATGAAATTTTTGTCTATTTTATGAATTTTATTTGTCTATTTCGTGGCAAAATAAAAAAATCCTGCATAAGCACCATATTTTTATTGAAAATTCAGAATATTTTCATGATATTCCTTCCAGCCTTATTGCTTCGATATGGATCGTCTCCAATAATTTTTTTACACAAAAGAGACTTTTCGTTTTCATGCTTACGGTCATTATCCATCCGCATCCGCCTTTTTCTATTTTGGGTTGATCTTTTGTCAAACTCCCTCCACGCATTTACATCACATTTCATCATTTTTCTATTAACTGGATATTATCTTTTTTCCAAAAGCTTGAGTTATACAAGTCTTTCTTTTGGAATAGAATCTTACGAGCAAAGAACGTGGAGGGTAGACTCAATGAGCGTCAGTTTATTTGTCAGTTATCTTCTTTTAGGATTATCGTTGGCGGCACCGATCGGACCGATTAATGCCGCTCAATTGGACAAAGGAATCAAAAACGGTTTTATGCACGCCTGGCTTGTCGGCGTCGGCGCTCTCATTGCAGACGCGTTTTATATGATGCTTGTTTATCTTGGTTTTGTCCGTTTTCTTGACGCTCCTTTCATCCAAGCCTTTCTTTGGTTGTTCGGATTTTTTGTACTTGTTTACACTGGCGTTGAAAGTCTTTTAACGGCCGGAAAAATTTCTGCAAATGTTCACCGAAGCAGCCAACCGCTTTTTAAAACGTTTATTTCCGGTTTTTTTATGTCTTTGTCCAATCCGTTAACCATTTTATTTTGGTTGGGGATTTACGGTTCGGTGCTGGCTAAAACAGCCACTACTTACGGAAAAGAGCAATTGTTCTTTTTGAGCGGAACCATCTTCGCGGGTATTTTTTTATGGGATCTAACGATGGCATTTATCGCTAGCAGTTTTCGCAAACTTTTGTCCACCAACTTTTTGTATTTGACTTCTTTTCTATCCGGTCTGTCGCTCGTCGGTTTTGGCTTTTATTTCGGTTTTCAAGGTATTATGACTCTCATCGCCCATTAAACAGGAGCCGGTTTTTGCTCCTTTTTCCAATTGGATCGCATTTTCAGCACTACAATGGCAACGATTCCGACAAACAATAAGCTGCCGAAAAAACCAAATCGACTCGTTTTTTCCAATAAAGTACCGCTAACCGCCAAAATGATGAGCACCATCCCTGACCATCTCTTTGTTTTGCCCCATGCGTTTAATTCGATCAGCCGCCTTGAATAGAGAAGAATAAAAAACCAATTATACAAAAGCATTAAACCGGCGGCAGTTGTAATATATTCATACACTTTATCCGGCATCGCGAGCGCCAATATAACGGAAGCGGCCATTCCTGCCGCCGTCAAACCCAGAGCTTTTACAGGAACTTTTAATTTCCATTTCCCATTTTTTGCTAACGCAGCAGGGGCATCTCCATCTTGCGCTAACATCACAAGCATAGATGTAATCGAAAACAAGGAAGCGCACATCGTGGAAAAACCGGCGATAATGAACGCTCCGTTAAAAATATGCGGGAAAAACGGCAGGTGATAGTCATTTAAAGCGATGACAAAAGGACTTTCCTTCGAATAAAAGGCCTTCCAAGAATCCATCATCACCGCCAAACCGAGAGAGAGGCAGTAAATGAGTGCCAGCAAAAAAAGCATGAAGCTTCCGGATTTTGGGGCATCTTCTTTTTTCCGCAAGCGAATCGCCAGTATTCCCATGATTTCAATCCCGCCAAATGAATAAAAGGCGTAGATGAGTGAAGCCCAAACTCCTATGACTCCATTCGGAAATAGTTGTTGGATAGTAGTTGGTACTCGAAAGCCATTTCCTCCGTCTAAAACTCCACATAATGCAAGCAAAGCGATCACAATAAACATCAAAATGGCGGAAACTTTCATAACGGCAAAAACATTTTCTAGCCTGTCAAAACCTTTCGTACCCGTTAATACAACCATAATCCCCAAAACGGCATAACCGGCTGCAAAGACCCATAATGGGACATTTGGAAACCAGAAACGCGAAAATATCGATAACGCAGTCATTTGGCTTCCCATAATTAACATTTCCGAACACCAATAAACCCACCCTGTGGAAAATCCAGCCCATCGTCCATAAGCTTTTTTGGCATAAGATCTAAAAGAGCCTTTTTGCGGGTCATTTTTTGTCATTTTTGCTAACGCATCAAAAACGATGTAAGTGGAAATTGCCGCAAGAATATAAGAAAGGATGACGGATGGCCCAGCATTGCGGATGGCAAGACCGGATCCAAGGAAATAGCCGGTGCCGATTATGCAGCCGACCCCGATTAAGGATAACTGCCACCATTCAAGCTGCCCCTCCTTAGAAGAACTTTTGTTTCTGTCCATGTCCATGCACTCCCTTTACTTCTTTTCCTACTATATTGTTCGTTAACGAAAGCGATTTATTCTGTCATTTCTAGTCTTGATTCATCTTCATCCATGCCTTTTCAAATTGGTCGGAACCCACCAAATGTGGTATAAAAAGAATGGAATTGCCTTTACTGACTGGCAACTTAAAGTTGATTCCAATATCCTTTTCAAGGAAAAAGAGGTGCATAATGAATGAAAGCTGCTTTTATCTCTGATATTCATGGAAATGCATTCGCACTCGAAGCCGTTTTGGACGATATCGCCAAAAAACAGATCGATCAAATTTATGTACTGGGTGATCTTTGCTTTCGAGGGCCGAATCCAAAACAAGCTTTAGACCTGATTCGTTCATTGAATGCCAATGTGATCAAAGGAAATGCCGACGAATGGGTGGTACGCGGCATTCAAAAAGGAGAAGTACCGGATAAGGCGCTGGATGTAATGAAAAAGGAACGAGAATGGACAGTCGCTCATCTAGATTCAGCGGATATCGATTATTTACAAAACCTTCCGCAAACTCTCCAAATCGACTTGAACGGTAAGGCAATCCTAGCGTTTCACGCAACTCCAAACAGCTTATTTGACATCATCCGTCCCGACACCGATGATGTTCATTTGGAAAAAAGGCTAATGGCCGAAAACATGGCTGATTTTTATATTTATGGTCATATTCATTTACCTTATATCCGTTTCTTGAACGGCAAAACAGTATTGAATATTGGCAGCGTCGGATTACCGTTCGACGGCCAAGCGATGGCTTCTTATGGTATCGTGGAAGCAGAAGATGGAAATGTACGCGTTTCTATTGAACGAGTAAACTATGATATTGAAAAAACAGTACAGCAATATATGGAAAACGATTATCCTAATAAAGCCATGGTTGATGTTGTGCGAAACGGTCGGCTGTAATATCCAACATGGTTCAAACGTGTCCTTCCCAAGAATGAAGGTTAGACATATACGGAGTATGTTTTGGTATTCTTCTTCAATGCGTTTCATCATAAGGAATGCCAAAGAAAAGGGCTGATCTTTAAATCAAGCCCTTTTCAATCAGTTTTGCCATATCACATGACTCTAATTTGAAGATGGCGTAATCCGATTGTTTTTACAATATTGTTCTACTAACTCCTCAATTTGATCAACATCCGGATATTTTCCCGAAAAATCAAATGTAATTTCATCCAGATATTTTCCATTTCGATACACATGGACAGCACCTTTTTGATAAGTCACACTGAACTCCGGCACAAACCGATATCCGTTCCGTTCAATCGCTCCCATTCGATCCCCCCTTTTTATTTTGCTCTTTTAGAAATCCAACGCTCCCTGCACTAAGCAAAAGGACAAATGGATCAATTCTCCCATTGTTCTTTATTGCTTCCTTATAGTCATGTCTTTTGCTCTTTGCTATCGAATTCTCACTATCCAATATTTGGTGAGAAGGATCATGGAGCGATAAGAAGTAGTCAAAACGATAACCACGGACTCTTCCTGTTTTTGTTACTGTTTTCAATTGATTTTCTTTTTCTCTTCCCTTTTTGATGCGCTTTTGATTAACTTTCCATCGAAACGATCGGGGGCTTTTCCCGCTCCAAGGGCTATGTTGGAAATTGGCAACTGTTCTAATTCTTTTCCGCTCGGCAAATGATTCACCTCCTTACTACATTGCAAGTTTTTTTAGTATACCCTTTGCCGTTTTAATTTACTGGTCGAGTGACCCCCATTTTGCGTCCATTCAAAATCTACATTTGTTTCTTTATGAACTCATTTTCTAATCGATTTTCTTTTTACAATACACAAGCTACATCCAACCATAAATATCAACCATCATACGGAAATAAAGTTCCACTGAACCGCCTTCACTTGTCGGAATAAACGCTGTGTTTTCTAGAAACAATAAAAAACGTTGGCTGCCCACTGTATCTTAAATTCGATACGTTGTTTCAAAACATCTTCTTTCCAAAATCTTTATTTCCAAAACATTCATCATCTAAGTCATTCATCTGGTTTCCAACATTCCATCATAAAAGAGCAACAGGACGACGGGGGATCGCTTTGATAAACAAGTCTTGGTTTATAGCCATCATAGGATTCATCATTTTTATCGCAGCCATTGTTTATTTTATAGATCTTGATTATGCCTATGTCCCTGATAAAGAGGACATCATCAGTTCTTATCGAAATGTAAACAGCTATGATTGGTACGGACAAACACTCAGTCTCTCTGAAGGAAATGCAAAAAAACTTTCAGAAAAGAATGGTGCGGTGAAAGTGGACCATGATTTGTTTGAAAAAGGAAGAGACGCTTTCTATAAAGAAACATTTGGAAACGAAGTATTCCTTACAGATATAATCGGCATTTTGGATGGGCCGTTAACGGCACCTAATTTGATGAAAGCCATCCTTGCTCTAAAAGGGGAAGGTACAACCAATTTAAAAGTAGAACTGGCAAAAGACGTTAAGATCGGCGGGCAATCATTCAAAAAAGGTCAGATGATTTCAACAGGACTTGATGTTCCAAAAGGTTCTTTTGCTCCTTTAGGTATGCCTGTTTCATTTTCTAAAGGAGAGTTAAAAGCTGGCATTAGCTGCGCGGCTTGCCACGCGACGGTCGATCAAGAAACGAAGCGTGTAGTGGAAGGCGCGCCCCCAACTCAGATTTAAATGCAGGTCTGCTCCTTGCTTTAGCACCCAATACAGCCGCCTATTTCACTCACGCGAATATTTCTAATTTTTCTCAATTCCTTCAAAAACAGGGGAATCTTAAACTTCCCAATAAAGAAAAATTAGAAGAGTCGGTAGACAAGACATTGCTCCTGTGGCCACCAGGGAATTTTGACTCCACGATTGATTTAAAAGGAAATCCAGCTCAAATCCCTTCCTCTTTTACCTTTCAAAATTTCCCTTATAGTTGGAGTGGATTTGGCATGGCTGGTTCATTCCACGGATTAACCGTTTTTAACAATAATGTTCATGCTCAAAATTCCGATTCCCTTTCACAAGCAGATATTGCCAAACCGCTCTTTGACATTGAGAAAGAAACCTATATTGGAACCATTTTGCAAAATGCGGCTAATCCAAAATTTCGGTTCGATCCAAGCAAAGGAAAAAGCCCTTCCGCTTTTTTCGCTGAAGTGGATCCGACGCCTGCAGCCCCAGGAATAAACGAAATGGTCAAACCTCCGACATTTCCAAACGTATCTCCGGTTGCCCCGGATGGTTTAATCGTCAGCAGCCCTGGGTTTCATTTTAATGAACAAAACAATGCAATGTCTGCTTTTCAAAATGCGCTCGTTCCACCTAAACCGAACATAACCATTAGCAAATCGGAAACCGATGATGGGTATAACGTTTTTTCGAAAGCAGGATGCATTAAATGTCATGCCGGCTCTTATTTTACTAACCATCAAATCGTTTCAGCGGACGAAATTGGGACAGAACCGTCAAGAGCAAAAGCTCTGGCCAAAACGGCTAAAATTTTTGCAGAGCCTCTTCTCTATTCACCGACTGAGAATGTGCCGATCAGAAAAAATGCACGTGTGCTGAAAATCCCGATGGACAACATTGACGAACAACAGCTGCGATTAGGTTTTGCACACGATGGAAAAGGCGGTTATAAAACGCCCAGCTTGATCGGCCTTTATTGGCAAGCACCTTATCTTCATGACGGTGGCGTTGCAGTAGGGTATGAACATAACTACGGCCTTACCGGCACACTTCTCAAAGGAAAACCGGTCGATCCATACAGAAGCATCATCGCGCTTGTGGATCGAAAAGAACGCCAAAAAGTCATAAAAGCGAATGCCCCTCTCCATTCCGTCCATATAACAGGTGATGGCCATTCTTTCTGGGTCGATCAAGAGAGCGGCTTTACGAAGAAAGAACAGATAGCTTTAGCGAAATATTTGCTATCGTTAAACAAAGGCCGGACGGAACAAAAATAAACGTGCTAAAAAGGATCTAATGATTTTATTCATCAGATCCTTTTAAATTGGTTTTGTGAATCATTATCCAAAATTTACCATTAATGTATTTGATTAAATTTTTCTCTAAGCTGAGAAACGCAAAAAAACTGATTTAAATTGATCCCAATTCTAATTTGAATCATTTTCAAAACTAGAAACATTTCCATCTGCTATTGACTATGAAAGATTACAAGCATATGAATTTAGGTTATAATGGGTTCCAGAGGTGATCATATTGAGCCAATCAACCTTATGTCCCAAATTTGAAAAAGCAATGAACATTATCAGCAAACGTTGGACAGGTTTTATCATACATCAACTGCTTTCAGGTCCACAGCGTTTCTGCACCATTGAATCTTCTATTCCGATCAGTGGTCGACTGTTATCCGAAAGACTAAAGGAATTGGAGCAAGAAGGAATTGTCAATCGAAAAGTATATCCAGAAACACCGGTAAGAATCGAGTACTCTTTGACGGAAAAAGGGAAAGCATTAGAACCCTTCATACGGGAGCTGGAAAATTGGGCAAACGAATGGGTGGTCATTGAAGATCACTGTGAACACGAGTAAGGCAAAGCTTCATTCATGGCTTTGCCGCCGCAACGAATCCCCTGCTTCCTGTGATATGAAGATGATCTGTTCCTGAAAAATGTAAGTCATTATGATCTGTTTATCGATGAAAGAACGACTCCTATTCGTTGTATTGTGAACCATCAAAACTTTGTTGTATTCTTCATTTTAAAAAATCTTTGAAATGAGTTTGTTTTCGCTTTTATTCAAGGTCATCACCGAAAGATAATTGGCCTCACACGAATCATCCCGACACCACTATTTCCCTTTTCAATTTATTCTGGATGCCGATGCGATTCTCGATCTCCTGCTCCTTCCTTTCAACTTTTTTCTACATACACAAGAATGGCTGTTTCATCTCTTTTATTGCCGTTTTATTTCTTTTAGTGATAAAATGAGCATTGTATCGTGAAACCAACGTTTTGAGGTGTTTAAAAATGAAAAAGCAATTAGAAAAAGCAACGTTCGCCGGTGGATGTTTTTGGTGCATGGTGAAACCTTTTGATCAATGGGATGGCATTCATAAGGTAACTTCCGGTTATACAGGAGGACATGTAGAAAATCCAACCTATGAACAAGTCAAATCCGGCAAAACAGGTCATTATGAAGCAGTGGAAATTCTTTATGATCCAACTGTTTTTCCTTACAGCAAAATTTTAGAAATTTATTGGCAGCAAATTGATCCGACAGATGATGGCGGACAATTCCATGACCGAGGAGACAACTACCGAACGGCCATTTTTTATCATACAGAAGAGCAACGAAAATTGGCAGAGGAATCAAAAGAACGCCTCGAAAAAAGCGGTAAATTCAAAAAACCGATTGTAACTAAAATTTTGCCTGCTTCTACTTTCTACCCTGCAGAGGACTATCACCAAGATTTTTATAAAAAAAATCCAGAAGAATACAAGAAAGACAGAGAAAAATCTGGACGGGATCTTTTTATCAAGGAACATTGGGGCAAATAGACAGTTTAACTTTCTATTTGGTCGTTTTTCCTTCAAACGATCATTTTGCTAGTGGCGTAAAATCATGAAATCAACATAAACAAGCAGACGGAAATATGTATCTGCTTGTTTATTTTTTGGGTTGGAATTGGTCATTCAGTATACCAGTTTCTTTCTTAGCCTTATATGCATACAATGCCAATGATCAATCGATGTCGAAACGACATTTTTAGGGAGCGAAATGACCACTCATTGATTTCATAACTCTTTTCCTTACTTCTATAGCGACTTTGATTGATACAGCTTGTTCGTCATTCGAGCGACTGCCGGTTATGCTCTAGTCAGTTCGGATTCCTTTTATTTTTCAATTTATAAGTTCATTTAAGTTGTCCATTTTTAAAGCTTCAGCGTGTCCATTATTCTTCAAAACAAATGAGTCGTTATTCATTGGTTTTTTAAGGGAGATGAAACATTTTCAAATGAGAGAGCTTCCAAAAAACCGTTCGACTATCTGCCGCGGCAAGTTTGACCATATTGTTCTCTACGTTTTTCAACAGTCCGATTTTGTCTGCTTCCTCTCCCAAATCAAAAACCACTAACGTTTCTTTGTATTTTTTTAATTGTTCTTCAAACGATCTAGCCAACGGGATGTTCAAAGGAACGACAGGAAGTTCTTTGCTGCTTAGCGTATATGGGGTGGATGGAACAGAGTATGGTGTAAACCACTTTAAATGGTGCATGGAAATAAAAATAGTTTTATAAACGGGAGAGTAAAATACGATGTAATCATTTAATACACTCGTAATATAACCATGGAGGGATTTGTTTTTGGCAGCGAATAATTCAAGAAAATGTCCTTTTGCTTTTAACAGTGTTTTTCGGTAAGAAAGTTCATGATCGTCATCTTTAAAGCCGACGGTCACAGGCGG
>k87-1575855_pt1 | contig 12135 bp, 8 predicted proteins | sample MGYA00084031_6733416 | MGnify analysis MGYA00084031
GCGAGAGTAGGACGCTGCCGGGCAATGGAAAAGGACTTGTGAAATGCGTTGTGTTTCACAAGTCCTTTTTGTTTAGGAGAACCACAATTTATGCCTCCATGATCCCCTTTCACTTTCAGGCGTTATTCTTTCCTATAGGGCTGACTGAGGAGGCATTATTTAGATATCTTTCTGCACCTATTGTTTTTTATCGTCGGATGGCATATGTATGATGTTGCATTTATTTTTTGCTTCCCCGTTTGAATATCCGCCATACATTTGCGAAATAACTCCTTCATAATATTCCAGCAGGGCACACCGGGATCTTCAAGGCAAAATCAAAAAAGAGAAAAAGTGAAGGAAATTGAATTTTAAAAACAAAGGGTTGCCTATTAGCAGGCATCCATTTTCAATCGTAATTGATGCAGGAAATGGGCAATAAAAATGGGCACCTTATGAGAAGAAATGGACATAAATTGAGTAATAAAAGGAAAGTCTTCATTTGGATTTGTTTTAATGAGTTCAAGCCACCATTCCGTTTCATATCTTGCAATCATACTAAGATTGTATAATAAGGCATAGTGAATGATTAATTCCGGAAGATAAGATTTTCTTTTTTCTGTAGGGCAGGCTAATGTTTGATATTCAAAATGATATCGAAGTGGCGGATACTCTAATTGATTGGTACGGAAGGAGAGCTGAAAAAAATGGTCATCATAATGTTGAATCACTAATTTCTCTCCCGCTTTAACGCTTAAATAATCCATAAATCTAGTTTCTGTCATATGGAAGTTGTTGATGATCTTTTTTGTTAATAAGAAGGAGTGATGGTGCTGCTTTTCTAAAAGGACGAAACTTTTTTTTCCTAAAAGAAAGTGAAAAGCATTAGAAAGTTCCGGTATTTCGAGCAGTAAATGTTTCATGATAAGCTTTTCTTCTTCTAGTTGTTTCACGTGAAACAATTTATTGGAAAAATGCATAAAAAGTCCGTTTCTTTGTATTTTCACTTCATCATCAAGAAATTGATAATTTTGTTTCTTTCTTTTTCTTGTAGAGAGTCCATGTGCAAGAACGGATGTATTTTCTGGATAATGGGGATCTACCGTTAATAAACAGGCTTTGATGAATTGAATGGTTCCGTAAAAAAGCAAAATGGGCTGTAAAGAAATAGGCGATTGTCGTACTTGTTGAAAATAAGAAATTCCATGCTCGATAAAGTGCATAAATCGTGTGCAGTTATGAAAACTAAGGGAGGTAGAATGTTCCAATTTTTGGGATTTATAACATTGAAAGAGAAAATTTTGAGAGGTGGAAGTCGATTGAAAATAATTTAAAATTTGATAAGAAGATAAGCAGTTGTTCTTCATTATAAAATGGCCCCCAAAAATATTTGAAAAATCAAAATTATTATGGATGTCTTGACAGTATTTTATCCAATTGATAACCTACTAATAATATTTTGGACTAGGAGGGCAATAAAAAATGTGGGAATCCAAATTTTTAAAAGAAGGATTAACTTTTGACGATGTTCTGTTAGTGCCTGCAAAGTCAGATGTATTACCGAGAGATGTGGACTTGAGTGTTTCTTTGACCGATACGCTGAAATTAAATCTTCCCATTATTAGCGCGGGAATGGACACGGTAACGGAAGTAGAAATGGCGATAGCGATGGCTCGCCAAGGCGGGCTGGGGATTATTCATAAAAACATGAGCATTGAGCAGCAGGCAGAGCAAGTTGATAAGGTGAAACGGTCAGAGAGCGGCGTCATTACGGATCCGTTTTTTTTAACGCCTGAACATCAGGTGTACGATGCTGAACATTTGATGGGAAAGTATCGAATTTCTGGGGTCCCCATTGTAAACAATGAACAAGAACAAAAATTAGTCGGCATTATTACGAACCGGGATTTGCGGTTTGTACAAGATTATTCCATCAAAATTTCCGAAGTGATGACGAAAGAGAATTTAGTGACGGCTCCAGTTGGTACGACATTGGAAGAAGCAGAAAAAATTCTTCAAAAATATAAAATTGAAAAGCTTCCATTGATTGATGAGAACGGGGTATTAAAAGGATTAATTACGATTAAGGATATTGAGAAAGTGATTGAGTTTCCAAACTCTGCCAAAGATGAGAAAGGGCGGCTTTTGGCAGGTGCTGCTGTTGGGGTTACGAAAGACACGATGAAACGTGTTGAAATGTTGGTAAAAGCGAATGTGGATGTTATTGTCGTTGATACAGCTCATGGCCATTCGCAAGGAGTTATCAACATGGTGAAAGAAATCAAGTCAGCCTATCCGAATCTCAATCTTATTGCCGGTAATGTGGCGACAGCTGAAGCGACAAGAGCTTTGATCGAAGCAGGGGCAGACATTGTGAAAGTCGGGATAGGACCTGGTTCGATTTGTACAACTCGGGTTGTGGCAGGAGTTGGCGTACCGCAAATTACAGCGATATATGATTGTGCAACAGAAGCAAGAAAATATGGAAAAGCCATTATTGCCGATGGCGGAATCAAATATTCCGGCGACATTGTAAAGGCGTTGGCTGCCGGCGGACATGCTGTTATGCTGGGAAGCTTACTGGCTGGAACGTCTGAAAGCCCTGGAGAAACGGAAATTTACCAAGGCCGCCGTTTTAAAGTGTATCGAGGTATGGGTTCGATCGGCGCAATGGAAAGTGGTTCAAAAGACCGTTATTTCCAAGAAGATGCAAAAAAATTGGTTCCGGAAGGCATTGAAGGTCGGGTTCCTTATAAAGGCCCGCTTGCTGATACGATTTATCAATTAGTCGGCGGTATCCGTTCTGGTATGGGATACTGTGGCGCCAAAAACTTAGAAGAGTTGAGAGAAAACGCTCAATTTATCCGGATGACAGGGGCCGGATTGAGAGAAAGCCATCCACATGATGTCCAAATTACGAAAGAAGCTCCTAATTATTCTATCTCATAAAATGATTAAGCAATTGGCTCTTAAGGTCAGAATCAAAAAGTTCTGCGGTGGCTGGGAAAAGAACTATGCCGCCGCTTAATTTTGCCGAAAAAAATCAAGTGCGATAACGAAAAGACAGGTTGCCAAAAAGGCCTGTCTTTTTTATTGAGACAAAGGGGACGTAAGGATGGAGAGATCCATTTTTTATTGGTATGGATTCGTTTATAATCAGTGGTTGTATTCTTTTTTGATAAAATGTTAAACAAGAGAAGAAAAATCAATTTCTCTATAAGCCCATTGGCGTTTACCAAAAAGGAGAATTCGAGCATGTGATCATGTCCATCAGCCAACTGTTATCACCAGGAAAACTAGTCTGATCCTCGTCTATTTTTTGTCATAAAAGTGTGATAAAATAACGAAAGTGTACATAGAAAGTTGGAGGGCTTTTGAGTGAGAAAAAAGTGGGTTTTCAAGGGTTTTGCCTATTTATTCAGTTTATTGCTTTTGATCGTTTCCGTTCAAACACCCAGCCAAGTTCAAGCAGAAGAAATACCGAATATTAACGCTGATGCTGCGATTTTAATAGATGCAGATAGCGGGAAAATTTTATATGCAAAAAATGCGGACAAACTTTTAGGAATTGCCAGCATGACGAAAATGATGGTAGAATATTTGCTCTTAGAGGCGATTAAAGAGAAAAAAGTAAGCTGGGACCAAGAGTATAAAGTAAGTGATTATGTGTATAAAATTTCCCAGGACAAAAATTTTTCCAATGTTCCATTACGACTGGGACAAAAGTATAATATACGAGAATTATATGAAGCAATGGCAATTTACTCCGCTAATGCAGCTACATTAGGTATTGCAGAAACTATTGCAGGCTCTGAAGAAAACTTTGTGAAATTAATGAATAAAAAGGCAAAAGAGCTTGGATTAAACGGCAAATTTGTGAATGCAACTGGTTTAAGCAACAAAGATTTAAAGGGACTGCTGCCAAAAAATTCACAACCAAATGGCGAAAATGTGATGACAGCTAGGTCTACGGCAAAATTAGCCTATCGGCTTATAAAAGATTATCCTGAAGTATTAAAGACAGCCAGCATCCCCAAAAAGAAATTTCGCGGCGGAACAGACGATGAAATCATGATGGAAAATTGGAATTGGATGTTGCCAACCTTAATTTTTGCTTATAAAGGCATGGATGGGTTAAAAACAGGGACTACCGATTTTGCAGGATACTGTTTTACTGGTACAGCGAAGCGCGGAAATATACGGCTTATTTCCGTGGTTATGAATGCAAAAGATCCAAACGGAAAAGGTTCCCACAATGCACGTTTTACGGAAACAAAAAAACTCTTGGATTATGGGTTTCATCAATTTTCCCGGGAAAAGATTTATCCGGCTAAATTACAATTAAAAGGATATGAAAAGATAAAGGTTGAAAATGGGAAAGACAAAGAAGTTTCCATTTATACAAAAAAGCCCTTTTATGACCTCGTGAAAAAAGGCGGCTCAAAACGATATACAGCTTCCTTTACGGCGGATACATCAAAAATTGGAAAAAACGGTGCTTTGAAAGCACCTGTTAAAAAAGGTGAAATTGTTGGATATTTAACATTCCATTCAGAAGGTTCCAATCACTTAGGCTATTTGTCAAAAGAAGAAGAAAAATATGCCCGCGTTCCTGTTGTAACGGCTAAAGCAGTCGACAAAGCCAACTGGTTTATACTTTCTCTGCGAAGTATAGGCAATTTTTTCGACGGCCTATTTCTCACTGTTAAAAGCTGGTTTTCCTAGTTTTTATACCTCTTGTATTGACAGGAGGTATTTTTTGTTGTTTATTAAATTCAAGGGAATCATATGATCGTCCAATCATATCAGAACACCCGGATATTTCTTAATTTTTTATCAAAATATAATGTAGACAAGACGATCTATCAAGGGGGAATTTACTAGTGAATACAGGTACAGATAGAGTCAAAAGAGGAATGGCCGAAATGCAAAAAGGCGGCGTCATTATGGACGTTGTCAATGCTGAACAGGCTAAAATTGCTGAGGCAGCGGGAGCAGTGGCTGTCATGGCATTGGAAAGAGTTCCTGCTGATATTCGGGCAGCCGGCGGGGTAGCAAGAATGGCGGATCCACGTGTTGTGGAAGAAGTCATGAATGCCGTTAGCATTCCTGTAATGGCGAAAGCGAGAATCGGTCATATTGTGGAAGCACGTGTGCTAGAAGCGATGGGTGTCGACTATATCGATGAAAGTGAAGTATTGACACCAGCGGATGATCAATTTCATATTAATAAAAAAGAATTTACAGTTCCTTTTGTATGCGGATGCCGTGATCTTGGAGAAGCTGCCCGCCGTATTGGCGAAGGTGCTTCTATGTTGAGAACAAAAGGAGAGCCGGGAACTGGAAACATTGTGGAAGCTGTTCGCCATATGCGAAAAGTGAATGCTCAAGTTCGGAAAGTCGTTCATATGAGCGAAGATGAATTAATGACGGAAGCAAAAAATTTGGGAGCACCTTATGAAGTGCTGCTTCAAATTAAAAAAGAAGGACGTCTCCCAGTTGTAAACTTTGCGGCTGGCGGGGTTGCTACACCTGCTGACGCGGCGCTTATGATGGAATTAGGAGCGGACGGAGTATTTGTTGGTTCGGGCATCTTTAAATCCGAAAACCCAGAAAAATACGCAAAAGCGATTGTAGAAGCAACAACCCACTATCAAGATTACGAATTAATTGCCGAATTGTCGAAGAATTTGGGAATTCCGATGAAAGGAATTGAAATCTCCGCACTTTCTCCGGAAAACCGGATGCAAGAACGCGGTTGGTAAGGGGTTAAACAACATGAAAATAGGAGTGCTAGGACTTCAAGGAGCTGTTAGTGAACATATACAATCTGTTGAAGCATGTGGCGAAGAAGCGGTTGAAATTAAAAAAGTTGATCAGTTGAAAGATGTGGACGGGCTGATTCTTCCTGGAGGAGAAAGCACCACGATGAGACGGCTGATGGATCGCTATGGATTTTTAGAACCTATTAAAGAATTCGCCAATAGTGGAAAACCGATCTTTGGGACATGCGCCGGTCTTATTTTATTGGCAAAGGAAATTGTCGGTTATCAACAATCCCACTTAGGTCTCATGGATGTGGCCGTTGAACGAAATTCGTTTGGAAGACAGCGGGAAAGCTTTGAGACCGAGCTTGATATTAAAGGCGTTGGCGAGTCTTTCCCGGCGGTGTTTATTCGTGCTCCACATATTGTAAAAGTCGGCCCTAATGTGGAAGTGCTCGCAAAACACGAAGATCGGATTGTTGCGGCACGGGAAGGGAATCTATTAGGATGTTCTTTCCATCCAGAATTAACAGATGATTATCGGCTTACTAACTATTTTTTGACCATGGTAAGAGAAGCAAAAAAATCTCGTGTATAAACTGCTTGCGAGAGGCCGTAAACTATAGTAAATTGGTGTTGAACATTATATGAGAGGAAAGCAATGACAGGAAATAGTAGCAAGACGTCCCTGGTATAGAGAGTCGATGGCTGGTGGAAATCGATCCGGGAAGCTTGCGAATCCATCCTGGAGTGGAATGCTGAAAGAATGAGTAGGCATTTCCGGTTATCGCCGTTATCTAGATGAAGCGGAAAGATGTGCATCTTTCAATTAGGGTGGCAACGCGGGTAACTCTCGTCCCTTTTAACAGGGATGAGAGTTTTTTATTTAGCTTCAACAAAACGGAACGTCTGGCTTTATGGTCAGTAAATCACCCACATAAACATGATTAGAAAGGAAGTGGCGATGATGTTGGATATAAAGTATTTGCGCAATCATTTTGAAGAAGTGAAAAAACGGCTGCAGCATCGCGGAGAAGATTTAACTGATTTTGAAAAATTTGAAACGCTCGATCAAAAACGGAGAGAGCTTCTTACGAAAAGCGAACAATTGAAAAGCAAAAGAAATGAAGTGTCTCAACGAATTGCCCAAATGAAAAGGGAAAAACAAAATGCTGATTCATTGATTTTACAGATGCGGGAAGTTGGCAAAGAAATTAAAGAGTTAGATCAACAATTGAAAGGCGTTGAAGAAGAGCTTCAACAACTGTTATTATCTATTCCCAATATTCCACATGAAAGCGTACCGGTTGGCGATTCAGAGGATGACAACGTGGAAATCCGTAGATGGGGTAAGATCAAAAAATTTGATTTTGAGCCGAAACCCCATTGGGAGATAGCTGATCAATTAGGAATTTTGGACTTTGAACGAGCTGCCAAAGTGACCGGAAGCCGGTTTGTTTTTTACAGAGGAATGGGTGCCAGACTAGAACGGGCTTTGATCAGTTTTATGCTCGATCTTCATGTTGAAGAACATGGATATGAGGAAATTCTTCCGCCTTATATGGTGAATCGAGCCAGCATGACAGGTACAGGGCAATTGCCGAAATTTGAAGAAGATGCCTTTTTAGTTGAAAAAGAGGATTACTTCCTCATTCCAACAGCTGAAGTGCCTGTCACCAATTATTTTCGAGATGAGATTTTGGACGGTGACCAACTTCCGATTGCATTTGCCGCTTACAGCGCATGCTTCCGTTCTGAAGCGGGTTCCGCTGGCAGAGATACAAGGGGATTAATCCGCCAACATCAATTTAATAAAGTCGAACTTGTCCGTTTTGTCAAACCGGAAGATTCTTATGCAGAGCTGGAAAAATTAACAGGGCATGCAGAAAAAGTTTTACAGCTTTTAGGACTTCCGTATCGAGTCATGAGCATGTGCACGGCGGATTTAGGATTTACAGCGGCCAAAAAATATGATCTTGAAGTATGGCTTCCAAGTTACAATACGTTCCGTGAAATTTCTTCTTGCAGCAATTTTGAAGCCTTCCAGGCGAGAAGAGCGAATATCCGCTTCCGCAGAGAAAAAAATGCGAAGCCAGAGCATGTTCATACGTTAAATGGATCTGGCCTGGCTATCGGCCGTACGGTGGCAGCCATTTTAGAAAATTATCAACAAGCCGATGGAAGTGTGTTGATCCCGGAAGTACTTCGCCCTTATATGGGAGGAAAAGAAGCGATTTACCCGAAAAAGTAAATGAACCATTGGATTTTATTGGCAGGAGGAGAAAAAGCCTTCTGCCTTTTTGTATTGGTTATTGACACAGTAAATTCATTATGATAAATTATTTTTTGTCCGTACGGAGGAGTACCCAAGTCTGGCTGAAGGGACCGGTCTTGAAAACCGGGAGGCGGGTTACACCGCGCGGGGGTTCGAATCCCTCCTCCTCCGCCATCACTCACAAGCGCATAATATTGGAGATTATTGTAGAAAATTCGTTACAAATATGTAGCGAATTTTTTTATGTCTAGTTTCCCCTAAGAAATTTTTTGGTTGAAGGAACAGAATCTTTCACTTGTTAAACCGTGTGCGTATGTCTAGCCTAAAGTGAATTGTCATTGGTTTTAAGCTGTCTGTCCTTTCTTAAGAGACATTGATTTATTTTTTTACGGGATTGAAATTGTCAGCTAGAAGAAGCCAATTTTGAGGGAAAGAAAGACCTAGTTTCCAATAACTCATTCCTCTTAAATTTAATTGTTTCAATAAATTAAATTTTGCTTGAATGGAACGGGCGTCTTCAAACCATACTTTGTGCCTTCGATTTTGCTCATCGGTATAGTCTATATACGGAGCTTGAGCCTGTTCGTCATAGTGAATGACGGCATTGTATCTGACCGCCAAGCGAATCGCCTCCTGAGGACTAATTGCTCTCGCTGTATCTCTTCCCGGAACAAATGGCAAGGTCCAATCATAGCCGTACAAATTCTGTCCCATTAATATTTTTTGCGAAGGAATTTCCGTAACGGCGTATTGAAGCACTTGGCGTACAGGCCCAATGGGAGACACAGGCATGGGAGGACCGCCGCTGTACCCCCATTCATATGTCATAATCACCACAAAGTCAACAATCTCTCCATGCGCTTTATAATCATGGCCTTCGTACCACCTGCCTTTCTGGCCTGCGCTTGTTTTAGGAGCAAGAGCGGTCGAAAGAAACCATCCTTGTCTCGAAAACCGTTCCTTTGCTCTTCTTAAAAATTGATTGTAAGCTTCCCGGTCTTCGGGGCGCAGGTATTCAAAGTCAAAGTGAATGTCTCGAAAGCGGTATCTATTGGCGATCGCGGTAATATTATTAAAAAAGCGATTTTGAATTTGTTGGTCATTTAGCAAAATACGCCCCAGTTCGGCACTGAATCGGCCTTGTTCTTGATTGGTGATGACCATCACAAGGATATTTCGGTTTTGCGAAGCAATGGCGGGCAAATTGCCCAAGGGCGGCTCGTCTAAGGTTCCATCCCGTCTTGCTCGGAAGCTGAAAGGAGATAAATAGGTCAAATAGGGAGCGGCTTCTCTTGCACTGGATTCGAGATCATGGGAAATGGTCGTTCCAAAAGGTTCTATATAACCGTTAAATTCTGCATTTCGTTTTCGAGTTGGGGGGATATATAGACGCATTCCAACGCTAAGAATGGTGTTTACGGATATGCCGTTGACACGGGCAAGTTCTTCAGGAGATAAGCCAAACCTTCGAGAAATGGACCATAGGCTGTCCCCGCTTCGAACAGTATAAAAGCTCCCGGAAATGGGAATGACAATTGCTTGGCCGACGACCAGCCGATCGGGATTTGGCAGTTGATTGGCTGTTTCGATGGCATTCTCGCTTACGTTATATTCCCGGGCAATGCTAAATAACGTCTCATTTTGTCTAACCACATGAATCTGCAATCTGATTCCCCCTCTAGATGAATGAATTACCAAATGTGTATGACAGGGAAAATCAGGATATGCACGATTTTTGAATTTTTCCTTTATGAAGGATGAGCTTTTCTCAAAGGAGACGATTGGCCGAGCAAGAGATGGATTTCATCATCTTGAAGAGTATTAGTTGGGGGAGGCATGGAATAAGGATTCCATTTAGCAGCAAGCAAGATAATATCGTAAAATGTAGCTGCATAGGTTTTAAAAACTCTGCAATTATGATTCGATCCATTTTTTTCAAAATGGGCTTGTTTTCATACATAACAGAAAATATTTTTTAACATTTCCTGTGTTTAAAAAGCGGAACGATTTCATGGATTAATAAGTTGTTGTATGCGATCATTTTCTCGTTGAAAGAGGATTTAGAATGAAAAGTGCCTTGGATTGGGAGATACGTCTTTAATGGGGACAGGTCGGAAAGGACTGAAAGGGAATAAGGCGCAAACGAAGATTGGATTCATTTCTTTTTACATGGCAGGCGGAGGAATCTTTTCTAGTGATGGAATCCGGCTTAAATAACAGTTTTTTATGTTTGGCTTAACCGTCCCTTGAAAACAGTAAGTAGGAGTTGTCCATATGGAGGAAAAAGATCTTTTTTTTATGAAATTAGCGCTGGAGGAAGCTAAAAAAGCGGAAGAAATAGGTGAGGTTCCCATAGGAGCGGTGATAGTAAAAAATAATCAAGTCATAGCAAAAGCTCATAATAAACGGGAAACCTCTCAAAATGCTATTGCCCACGCAGAGGTGTTAGCCATTCAAGAAGCGTGCAGATATGTTGGCTCTTGGAGGCTGGAAGGCGCAAAATTGTATGTTACATTAGAACCATGCGCCATGTGCAGCGGAGCAATCGTATTGTCTCGGATAGAACGTGTAGTGTACGGAGCAAAAGATCCAAAGGGAGGTTGCGCCGGCACGTTAATGAATCTATTGAAAGAAGAACGCTTTAATCATCAATGCGACGTGACCGCCGGAGTGCTTGAACAAGAGTGCGGGGAAATGTTGACTGAATTTTTCCGAAAAATAAGGGAGAAAAAAAAGAGAAACAAGCAATAAAAACAACATCAAATGGTATTGCCTAAAATTGCATAAATCGCATCTATTGCTTTTTCAAGGTCAACCTAGTATACTTATTAATGCATCATATAGGATGCTTAATATGGTATTAACTATGCCGTGCTAGGTGGGGAGGTAGCGGTGCCCTGTACCCGCAATCCGCTCCAGCGGGACTGAATCCCTTCCCGCGGCCGATATTCTGCAGGGGCTGCCTTAAGCAAGTGGTGTTGACGTTTGGGTCCTGCGCAATGAGAATCCATGAACCATGTCAGGTCCGGAAGGAAGCAGCATTAAGTGGACCATCTCATGTGCCGCAGGGGCGCCTGGACTGAGCTAACTGCTTAAGTAACGCTTGTGGGTGTCGGTCAAAGGAAGGTGCACGGCAGTTTCATACATAATAAAAAAGAGTCCATCCTCTTCTGGGATGGGCTTTTTCGCTATTGGCTAATCGGCTAGCCATTTTTTTGCAGCGGTGTAAAAACTTTTTTCAATAGGTTATAATAAAGTGAAACTTTCATCGATAGGGAGTCTCATCTCTCATGATGGTTGATTGGATTCATTCGGGCTTTTACGGGCAGTTCTTCATTGAGATGGAATGAATGTTTTTCCCATGGATGAGAGAGACGTTTTCTGCCTGTTAAACGGGATTAATGAGATCCTAACATTACGGAGGGAAAATCATGAGTTATCAAGCCTTATACCGTGTCTGGCGGCCGCAAACGTTTGCCGATGTCGTAGGCCAAGAACATGTAACGAAGACATTACAAAATGCCCTCCTTCAACAAAAAATTTCTCATGCTTATTTGTTCACTGGCCCGCGAGGAACCGGAAAAACAAGCGCAGCCAAAATTTTGGCAAAAGCGGTCAATTGCGAGCATGCACCAGCTGCAGAACCTTGCAATGAATGCAGCGCATGTAAAGGGATCACGGATGGATCGATACCAGATGTGATTGAAATAGACGCTGCTTCCAATACGGGAGTAGATGACATTAGGGATATTAGGGATAAAGTGAAATATGCGCCTAGTGCGGTTCCTTTTAAAGTATACATTATTGATGAAGTTCACATGTTATCCATTGGCGCTTTCAATGCGTTGCTGAAAACATTGGAAGAGCCGCCGAAACATGTTATTTTTATTTTGGCTACAACGGAACCTCATAAAATTCCGCTTACCATTATTTCAAGATGTCAAAGATTTGATTTTAAGCGGATCACGACCCAAGCGATTGTAGAAAGAATGAAACTGATCGCAGATGAGTCCGGCGTTTCATACGAAGAAAATGCCCTGCGGATTATCGCTAGGGCAGCGGAAGGCGGAATGAGAGATGCCTTAAGTTTATTGGACCAAGCGATTTCCTTCAGCA
>k87-346071_pt1 | contig 12128 bp, 8 predicted proteins | sample MGYA00084031_6733416 | MGnify analysis MGYA00084031
GTTTGCGATGATCGGCCTTGGTAAGATGGGCTTGAACTTGGTAAAGAACGCCGTTGATAACGGTCACGAAGTTGTTGCGTTTGATTTGAACGCTGACTTTGTTAAGGCAGCAACTGATTACTCATCAGCAATTGAAGGGGCATCAGATATTGACGACATGCTATCAAAGTTGCCTTCACCAAAGGCTGTTTGGGTAATGGTACCAGCTGGTGTACCAACTAACTCAACAATTGATACATTGATTTCAAAGATGGACAAGGGCGATATCATCATTGATGGTGGTAACTCAAACTATAAAGACAACTTGGAACAAAACAAGCGTACAACTGCTGCAGGTATTAAGTTCTTCGACGCCGGTACTTCAGGTGGTATGAATGGTGCCCGTAACGGTGGTAACTTCATGATTGGTGGCGATGATGCCGAATCATGGAAGATTATCGAACCATTGTTCAAGTCAATTGCCGAAGAAGATGGTTACTTGTACACAGGTCGTTTGGGTTCAGGTCACTATTTGAAGATGGTTCACAACGGTATCGAATACGGTATGATGCAAGCAATTGCTGAAGGATTCGAAGTCTTGGAAGCTTCTCAATTTGATTATGACTATGAAGCTGTTTCAAAGTTGTGGAATCATGGTTCAGTTATCCGCTCATGGTTGATGGAATTGGCTGAAGAACAATTCGCAAAGGATCCTAAGTTGGATGCTATTGCTGGTCGTATGCACTCATCTGGTGAAGGTAAGTGGACAGTTCAAGAATCATTGGATCTTGATGTACCAGCACCTGTTATTTACTTGTCACTTGCTATGCGTTACCGTTCATTGCAAGATGATACATTTACAGGTAAGGTTGTCTCAGCTTTGCGTAATGGCTTTGGTGGTCACGCAATGGATTCAGCTAAGTAATATAATGATTAAACCTGCTCAAGATATTTTGAGTGGCAGCTCCCGAGTAGGGAGCTTTTTCTGTTTGGTTTAGCATTTGATTAACGCTTATCAATAGATATGAGGTGAATTATGGAATATATGATTGGTGTCGATCTTGGCACAACATCAACTAAAGCAGTTTTGTTTGATGATCGCAACCAAGTTGTAGCTAGCGCTAATAAGGGGTATCAACTTTATCGTGATATACCAGATATGGCCGAAGAAGATTTGAATGAGATATTTGAAGCTTTGATTGATGCCTTAAGTGATGTCGTTCGGCAGGCTAACTTATCAGAAGGTAATAAAATATCAGCTGTATCATTTTCATCAGCTATGCATTCATTAATTGCCTTCGATAAGAACTGGCAGCCGTTAACACGCGTGATAACATGGGCTGATACGCGTGCTGTCAAATACACTGAAGAACTTAAACGAACAGGTCTTGGCCAAGAGATTTATCAAAAAACTGGTACACCAATTCACCCGATGGCTCCTTTGTCAAAGCTACTATGGTTAAAGACGGAACACGAAGATGTTTATAACCAAGCAGCACATTATCTTGGTATTAAAGAATACCTTTTCCACCGGTTGTTTGGCGTCAATAAAATGGATATTTCTCTAGCTTCTGGTACAGGTTTGTTTAATATTTTCAATTTAGATTGGGACGAACAAGCTTTATCAGTAACAGGGTTACAAAAAGCACAATTGCCAATGACTGTAGAGCCTTATGCCTATGAAACAAATATGGCAGCAGAATATGCAGCTGTTATTGGGATACCTGCTGATACACCGTTTGTCTACGGTGCTGGGGATGGCCCATTGTCAAACTTGGGTGTTAATGCGATTCAGCCAGGTGTTGCAGCTATTACCATTGGTACGTCTGGTGCTATTCGAGTAGTTGCTGATCATCCGGTGATTGATCCGAAAGGTCGAACCTTTACTTATGCTTTAGACAAAGAACATTGGGTAGTTGGTGGACCGGTTAATAACGGTGGGGATGTTTTCCGTTGGGCGCGAGATAATATGTTTGACGCCGAAAAGTCAACTGCTGCCTTGCTTGGTACAGATGCATATGATTTGATGACACAAATCGCTGCACGCGTACCAGCTGGTTCAGAAGGCTTAATATTCCATCCTTACTTAGGTGGCGAGCGTGCGCCAATCTGGGATGCTAATGCTCGTGGGTCATTCTTTGGTCTAAATCATGGTCACACACGAGCACATATGTTGCGATCAGTTTTGGAAGGCATTACATTTAATGTTTACATGGTGAGCTTAGCACTTGAAGAAGTAGTTGGCGATTTGAAGTCTATTCAAGCCACGGGTGGTTTTGCGCGGTCACCATTATGGCGTCAAATGTTTGCAGATATTTTTGAGCAACCAGTGACTGTGCCTGAAGCATTTGAATCAGGTGCTTTGGCTGCCGTTATTGTGGCACAAAAAGCATTGGGTCAGATTGATAATCTTAATGAAATTGAGAAGTACATCGGCTCAGCGAACACGTATCAACCAATGCCTGAAAACTTTCAGGCATATCGTGAACTGGCACCAATTTTCATTCGCTTGTCACGTCAGTTACAGACTGAATACGAAAACATAGCAAATTATCAACGTAAGCATTCTAAATAAATTATTTTATAGAGGTTAGGAGAAAACGCGCTGCGTATGTCACGCGTTACATATTAAAACATGGAATTTGTCATGTTAATTATTTCAATTTTAATTTTGCTTGTTTTGATTGCTAAATTTAAATTGAACACATTTGTTGCTTTAATTATTACAGCCTTTATTTTGGCTTTACTATTAGGCATGGCGCCAATGAAAATTCCTGATGCGGTCCTTGGCGCTCAGGGTGTTGGGAATATTTTAGGTCCCAATTCTGTTATCTTTATTTTTGGTGGCATGATAGGGCGTTTGGTTGCTGATGCAGGTGGATCGTATCGCATTGCTAAAACGTTAATTGATTGGTTCGGTGTGAAACGATTACAATGGGCAGTTCTGATTGCGTCATTTATTATTGGAATTTCAATGATATTTGGTGTCGGCATGGTCTTGTTGATTCCAATTGTTTTTGCGGTAGCTATTGAAGCAGGGGTACCTTTGTTGTACCTTGGTGTCTCAATGACAGCAGCATTGTCATCAGCACAAGGCTTTTTGCCACCACAGCCAGCACCAACAGCTGTTGCTTCAGCCTTAGGCGCTAATATTGGGATGATGTTGATTTTTGGTTTAATTGTTGCTGTAATTACTGCAGTTGTGGCAGGACCAGCTTTTACAAAATTAGCACAAAAATATGCGCCAGATGCATTCCAATTTAAAACAGAAATTGAAGCTGTTGGTCCGGTTAAAGAATACGATTTGAATACAACACCTAACTTTGGTTTATCTGTTTTGACATCTGTATTCCCGTTAGTATTTATGATTATTGCGACCGTCTATAAATTAATTTATACTGGCGGAGTAACACCTAAGAATCCTACGCTAGTCGATCAAATCGTTGAGTTTGCTGCTAATCCTGCGGTAGCTATGACTATTGCCTTGATTTTTGCTATATTTACAATGGGCATTTGGCAACATAAGTCAATGACTGAAGTTGGTAAATCATTAAATGAAGGAATGTCGGCAGTAGCAGGTATCTTACTTATTGTTGGTGGTGGTGGTGCTTTGCGTGGTGTGTTGGTAACATCTGGTTTGTCAGATAAGATTGCGACAACATTCCAGGCAGGTGGCGCCATGAGCCCTATTGCAATTGTCTTATTTGCGTGGGGAGTTGCTGCTGTTTTGCGCGTATCCGTTGGTTCAGCAACTGTCGCAGGTATGACTGCTGCAGGTATCGTAACAGGTATCTTAGCAGCCAACCCAGGAAATACATTGTTACCGGTATTTGTCGCATTAGCCATCGGCGCGGGATCATTAATTGCTTCCCACGTTAATGATGCTGGATTTTGGATTTTTAAAGAATTCTTTGATTTATCCGTTAAGCAAACTTTCCAAATCTGGACAGTGCTTGAAACGATTATCTCTGTAACAGGTTTGATTGTCATATTAATCATGACAACAATATTTGCATAAGTTTTCAGAAAACAGAATTTTAATTCTGTTTTTTTATTGACAGAAATATTAGAAAATGTTAATATTATCCAAGTAACTTTTGTAACCTTTGGAGGGATAAATATGTCGGAATCTAAACCGAGAGGCGGCTGGTTTCATAAAGCCAGTCCGTCAAGTTTTGAAATAAGTGATGCACACCTGCAAAAAACTCTTGGTGTGAAAGAAATGCTGGCGCTTGGTATTGGTACTATTGTGTCAACAGCAATTTTCACGTTACCAGGAATTGTTGCAGCTAAGCATGCAGGTCCAGCGGTAGCAATTTCATTCGTAATTGCTGCTGTTGTTTCTGGCCTTGCAGCATTTGCTTATGCTGAATTTGCTTCGGCTTTGCCTTTTGCCGGCTCAGCATATTCATGGGCTAACGTTGTTTTCGGTGAAGTATTTGGGTGGATTGCCGGTTGGGCACTACTAGCTGAATATTTTATCGCCGTAGCCTTTGTTGCTTCAGGTTGGTCTGCTAATTTCAAACTATTCTTGGCATCACATCAACTTGCTTTACCACCTGCTTTAGCAGGTTCATTTGCGGCAGGCAACGGTGGTGTGATCGATCTTTCGGCCCTCTTTGCAGTGCTTATTGTGACAATCTTATTGTGGCGTGGTACCAATACAACAGCGCGGGTTGAAAATGTTTTGGTTATCGGTAAGGTGTTAGTTATTTTGATTTTCATTGGTGTTGGTTTGACGGCTATTCATCCTGCAAACTATGTCCCATTTATTCCAGCGCATAAGCCTGGTACCGATTTTGGTGGTTGGCAAGGTATTTTTGCCGGCGCAGCACAAATCTTTTTAGCTTATATTGGTTTTGACTCTATTGCTGCTAATTCAGCAGAAGCAAAAGATCCGAAAAAGACAATGCCGCGTGGGATTATCGGCTCATTAGTTATTGCCACAATATTGTTTGTAACGGTTGCTTTAGTATTGGTTGGTATGTTCCATTATTCAAAGTATGCTAACAATGCCGCACCAGCTGCATGGGCATTGCTTAACTCTGGCCATGAATTCACTTCAAACTTGCTATCTGTTGTCGCCTTAGTTGGTATGTTTACTGCGATTATTGGGATGATGCTAGCTGGATCACGTTTGCTTTATGCTTTTGGCCGTGATGGTTTGCTACCTAAATTTCTAGGTAAGGTCAATGACAAAGGTTTGCCTAATAACGCTTTGTTAGTCTTATCTGTGATTGCCATTTTAATTGGTTCAGTCTTTAGCTTTACTGAATTGGCAGGTTTAATTTCTGCTGGTACGTTAATCGCCTTTATTATTGTGTCATTAGGGGTTTACGCTTTGCGTCCGCGTGAAGGAAAGGATATTCCAGTTCCTGGCTTTAAAATGCCACTTTATCCTGTACTGCCTGCTCTAGCAGCCCTTGGATCAGGATTTATTTTCTATCAGTTGGATAATCAAGCAAAGTTATATGCTTTTGGTTGGTTTGTCCTTGGTTTGATTATTTATGCAGCTTATGGTGCACGTCATAGCAAAATTTCACGTTAATAATCACACCGAAGTCCTGTTTATACAGGGCTTTTATTGTACAAAAATAGAGAAATGGGGCGGGAAATATGTCTAACAATAAAAAAATTTTAGCGGAAGAAAAACGATATTTGGCAGATACCTCACGAGTAAAATATTTCGATGTTGTCATTGATCATGGTAAAGGCGCAACAATTACAGACGCTGATGGGCGTGATTATATCGATTTATTAGCTAGTGCTAGTGCCACAAATACAGGACATTCACATCCACATGTTGTTGCAGCCATTGCCGAGCAAGCGGAGAAACTGATTCAGTATACACCTGCATATTTTGCTAATACAACGACGGCCAAATTGACACAACGTTTGGCTAAACTAGCACCCGGCCAATTTGAAAAACAAGTGGTATTTGGTAATTCAGGATCAGATGCCAACGATGCTATTATTAAGTTTGCACGTGCATATACAGGCAGACAATATATTGTGAGTTTTACTGGTGCTTATCATGGTTCGACTTACGGTGCCATATCGATATCTGGTGTGAGCTTAAATATGACGCGAAAAATCGGCCCTTTATTGCCAGAAGTTGTCAAAGTGCCTTTTCCCGATCAAAATCAACGACTGGCAAATGAAAGTGATGATGATTTTTCAGAACGCTTATTTAAGCAATTTAAATTACCATTTGAAACTTATTTGCCGGCAGACGATGTCGCGTTAGTCATTATCGAACCAATTCAAGGCGATGGCGGCATTGTCAAAGCGCCACAGAAATATATGGATTTGGTCTACCAGTTTACGCGAGATCATGGCATCGTTTTTGCAGTAGACGAAGTAAATCAAGGCTTAGGACGTACGGGTAAGTTATGGTCAATTGATCATTTTGGTATTGCGCCGGATTTGATGAGCGTTGGGAAGTCAATAGCTAGTGGGTTACCGCTTAGTGCAGTGATTGGTCGGCGAGAAATTATGGCTAGTTTATCAGCACCGGCTAATGTCTATACAACAGCCGGGAATCCAGTAACAGCTGCCGCTGCGATGGCCACGTTAGATGTGATTGAAACCGAACAATTAGTGGCGCGTTCAGAGCGAATGGGGAATTTTGCCAAAGTATTTTTTGAAAAAGCAGCTAATCGTTATGATTTTATTGGTGATGTTCGTATGTACGGTTTAAATGGGGGCATTGATATCGTTGATTCACAAGGGCAACCAGATGATGAAGCGACAACTAAATTAATTTATCGTATTTTTGAATTAGGGGCAATTATGATTAGTTTACGTGGCAATACGCTGCGTTTTCAGCCACCACTTGTGATAACGCAAGCAGCACTAGAATCAGCATTTACTATGATATCCCAGGCGTTTTCAGAGCTTGAAGCTGGGCAGCTTACTTTGCCAGAAACGGATAATCACATTGGCTGGTAATGTGCTATAATAATTTAAGAAATCTGGATATATAAAATTTACGTTTGGCAGTTAGAAATGTGTTGGTTGATGAAAAACACACAACGTTAATTTTACGCTCCCAGATCATGATTGTGTCTGAAAAGATGCCGCGACTCAGCGTTATGAGCTTATGAAGGTAAAGATGAAAGATCATTACAAATTGCGGTGGTACCACGGTCACGCGTCCGCACTTTGTTTTGGTCTTTTTATATTTTTAACCAACTAAAGGAGAAATTAGTGATGAAAGAACTCACGTCATCAGAAGTCCGTCAGATGTTTTTGGACTTTTTTGCATCAAAAGGGCATGAAATTGTGCCATCAAAAAATCTAATCCCGCAAGATGATCCAACGTTATTATGGATTAACTCGGGCGTAGCGACTTTGAAAAAGTATTTCGATGGTTCGGTCATACCCAAAAATCCGCGTATTACTAATGCCCAGAAGGCGATTCGTACAAACGATATTGAAAATGTCGGTAAAACAGCACGTCACCATACATTATTTGAAATGATGGGTAATTTTTCTGTTGGTGATTATTTTAAAGCAGAAGTAATACCATGGGCTTGGGAGTTATTAACCAGTCCTGAATGGTATGGCTTAGACAAAGATTTACTCTATGTCACAGTCTACCCTAAAGACCAAGAAGCAAAAAAGATTTGGCTAGAAAAAACAGATTTGCCTGAAGGCCATATCTATGAAGTGGAAGATAACTTTTGGGATATTGGTGAAGGGCCTTCAGGACCAGATTCAGAAATTTTCTTCGACCGTGGGCCTGCTTTTCAAAATTTGCCTGACAATGATCCTGAAATGTATCCAGGTGGTGAAAATGAACGTTACTTGGAAATATGGAATATTGTTTTTTCCCAGTTCAATCATTTGCCTGGTTTAACTGATAATGCACAATATCCTGAATTACCACATAAAAATATTGATACGGGTATGGGATTAGAACGTCTCGTATCAGTATTCCAGAACGGCCGTACAAATTTTGACACTGATCTCTTCTTGCCAATTATCCGTGCAACTGAAAAAATGTCGCCCGACTATACTTACGATGCGACAAAAGATTCAGAAAGTAATACAAGTTTTAAAGTGATTGCTGATCACATTCGGGCCATCACATTTGCTATTGGTGACGGAGCGTTACCAGCCAATGAAGGTCGTGGCTATGTCATTCGTCGTTTATTACGTCGCGCAGTTTTGCATGGACAAAAATTAGGTATTCAAGGTGAATTCCTAACCAAGTTAGTCCCAATCGTTGCTGAGATTATGCAGAGTTATTACCCTGAAATTGCTGATAACACTGAAAAAATTCAAAAGACCATTGCTGCCGAAGAAAAACGTTTTAATGCTACACTCACAGGTGGTTTGTCATTACTAAATGATGTTATAGCAAAGGCAAAAGCATCAGGGCAACAAGTGATTTCGGGTGCAGATGCTTTCAAGTTATCTGATACGTATGGTTTTCCACTTGAGTTGACACAAGAGCAAGCTGCAGATGAAGGCTTGACTGTTGATGTAGTCGGTTTCAATGACGCATTGCAAGCACAGCGTACTAGGGCTCGTGCTGCGCGTTCCAACGATAAATCAATGGGGGTTCAAAATGCAGTTTTGACAGACTTAAAAGTGCCATCAGATTATGTTGGCTGGTCTGAAACAGAGGTGTCAAATGCAGCAATTGTCGCGATTATAGGTCATGATAACCAAGGCGTGGATGCGCTACTCGCAAATGCTGAGCCGGGAGATAGTGTACAACTGGTGTTTGATAAGACGCCATTTTATGCAGAGATGGGTGGACAAGTTGCCGATCAAGGTGAGGTTTTGAACAAGCAAGGTGAGGTTGTCGCTCGCGTTACTGATACCCAAAGCGCACCTAATGGGCAACATGTGCATACCGTCGAAGTAGTGACTTCATTTAAGTTGGGCGACCAGGTCGCGTTAAAAGTTAATTTAGCAAGACATGTGGCCATCTCGAAAAATCATACAGCAACACATCTGTTAGACCAAACGTTACGTAATGTGATAGGTGGTGACGTTCATCAAGCTGGTTCCTTAGTTGAACCAGAATATTTGCGTTTTGATTTTACTCATGAAGGCCCTGTTTCTGAACAAAATCTTGAAAAAATCGAAACTATGGTTAACCAAGTAATTGCCAATAATTTACCAATCACATGGGTAGAGACTGATATCGAGAGTGCAAAAAAAATGGGTGCAGTCGCTGTCTTTGGTGAAAAATATGGCGATGTTGTTCGTGTGGTATCTATCGGTGATTTCAACAAAGAATTTGACGGTGGTACTCATGCACAAAGTACCGCAGAACTCGGTTTGTTTAAAATTGTGTCAGAGTCTGGTATTGGTGCTGGTGTAAGACGCATTGAAGCGGTTACGGGTCTCGCAGCATTATCTCAATTTAAAGCAGAAGAACAAGCATTAAAGGTAATTGCTGACAGTTTGAAAGCACAAAAGCTAACGGATGCACCAGCTAAAGTTGAAGATTTACAGGTTGAGATAAAAACCCTACAACGTCATTTGACCTCTGTGGAAGCACAACTTGCTAACGCAGCAGCTCAAGATGTCTTTAAAGATGTTAAAACGCAAAATGGTTATCAATACATCACAGCGCAACTCCAAGTATCAGGTATGGATGGTTTACGACAAGTCGTTGATACATGGCGTGAAAACTATCCATCAGACGTATTAGTGTTGGCAACTCACGTTGATGACAAAGTGAGTTTAATTGTTGCAGCTTCACCAGAAGCCAACAAAAAAGGACTTAAGGCCGGTGATTTAATCAAAGCAATTGCGCCAAAGATAGGTGGCGGTGGCGGTGGCCGTCCAGATATGGCGCAAGCTGGTGGTAAAAATCCTGCGGGTATTAACGATGCATTCAGTGCAGTATCAACATTTCTTGACGAGCTAGCTTAACGTATCTTTTTATCTTATTGTTATGTATTTGTCATAATAATTAGGTAAAATAGTACTAGGACGGTATATTAGTTATTAAAAAATTAGGAAGAAAGGAGCGTGTACGATGTCAGTAGGAGATGAAACAACCATATTTGATTTTGGTAACCAGATGCCAAAAGATATTCATGACACATTAGAGATAGTATATAATGCGTTAGAAGAAAAGGGCTATAACCCAATTAATCAGATTGTTGGTTACTTAATGTCTGGTGATCCAGCATATATTCCGCGCTTAAATGACGCACGTAACTTGATTAAGCGTCACGAACGTGACGAAATCATTGAGGAACTTGTACGCGTCTATTTAAAAAAGTAATGCGATTATTAGGATTAGATGTAGGGAGCCGTACGGTTGGTGTAGCGGTAAGTGACCCTATGGGCTGGACAGCTCAAGGTGTTGAAATTATTCGCATTAATGAAGATGAAAAAGAGTTCGGCTTAGCTCGTCTCGGTGAAATCATTAAAGAGAAGCAGGCCAAGGGTGTTGTCGTTGGTTTGCCAAAAAATATGAATAACTCAGAAGGTCCTCGTGCTGAAGCAGCGCGACAATATGCGCAAATGGTCGAAGACCAATTTAACTTGCCAACTGATTTTCAAGATGAGCGTTTGACAACTGTTCAAGCTGAGCGCATGCTGGTTGAAGAAGCAGATGTGTCTCGTAAAAAGCGAAAACAAGTGATTGATAAAATTGCAGCTGAATTTATCTTGCAAAATTATTTAGATGCTAATGGTCCACTCACTAAATAGATGAAAACAACATTTCGCACAGAAATGTTGTTTTTACGTTATAATATAGATACACTTTGAAGGGAATAAATTAGTGACGCTTAAGTGACTAATACTTAAAATCATGACAAATAACGACGATGTTCAAAAAATTACCTTGATAGATGAAAATGGGGATGAAGCTTTATATGAAGTTTTATTTACGTTTCACTCTGAAGAATATAGCAAAGACTACATTTTGTTAGTCCCAGAGGGTGTAGAAGAGGATGAAGAGGTTGATATTCAAGCTTATATCTTCCATCCTGATAGTAATGGGGATGCTACTGAAGAAGATCTCATCCAAATTGAAGATGATAAAGAATGGGATATGGTTGAAGAAGTACTCAATACATTCCTAGCTGATGACTCAAATTTTGCATAAAGGTTAAAAAAACGCCATTTGCGTTTTTTTTGTTACAAAATTTTAACAACATCTTAGTTTATCAAGTGATAAACTAGATATTAGAGAAGGCAATAATAATGTCTTGAATATTTAAGTTGTGCCCATAATAACACATCAATCTCGTTGATTATTGTGTATTATGAGTACGTTGGAGGAACAAATGGTTACTTTAGTAGGGATTTTAGATCTCGCACGTTTCCAATTCGCAATGACAACGATATTCCACTTTTTCTTTGTGCCAATGTCGATTGGTTTAGGGGTTGTTGTGTCAATCATGGAAACAATGTATGTCATCAAAAAAGATGAGATATACAAAAAAATGGCGCAATTTTGGGGTAAAATTTTCCTATTGAGTTTTGCCGTCGGCGTTGTGACTGGTTTGATACAAGAATTTCAATTTGGTATGAATTGGTCTGAATATTCGCGCTATGTTGGTGATATCTTCGGGTCATTATTGGCGATTGAAGCGTTGGTTGCTTTCTTTGCAGAATCAACATTTATTGGTCTTTGGTCGTTTACATGGGATCGCTTCAAGCCAAGTATTCATGTTCTGTTTATTTGGATAACAACCATTGGGTCGGCTATCTCATCACTGTGGATTTTAGCTGCCAATTCGTTTATGCAAAACCCAGTTGGTTATGCTATTGATAACCACATGGGACGTGCCGAATTAAAGAGTTTTGGTGCTTTGCTATCAAATAGGCAACTCTGGGTTGAGTTTCCACACGTTGTTGTGGGTACGCTAGTTACTGCCGGTTTCTTAGTGGCTGGTATGTCTGCCTTCAAACTATTGAAATTGAAGAAAAACGACAAGGAAGTATTGTTTTTCCGTAAATCAATTAATATTGCTTTAATTGTTGGTTTGGTTGGTGTCGTTGGGGCGTTGGCTACTGGTGACAAGCATGCATTTGAATTACAATCGATGCAACCTATGAAATATGCTGCTATGGAGGGTGTCGATAAAACACTTAAAGCATCTGATCGTAAAGATAAGGCGCAACCATGGTCATTAATTTCTGTGACTAATCCTGATACACATAGA
>k87-1137424_pt1 | contig 12120 bp, 11 predicted proteins | sample MGYA00084031_6733416 | MGnify analysis MGYA00084031
CCCAGGAAGGCGCCGTCGCCGGTTCCGGAGGTCGTGGAGTCCTCCCCCGTCGTCGCGGCGCGATCCCAGTCGTCGATGTCCGCGGGGCGTCCCCATTCGCCGGTCTCCCCGGCCGGGTTCTCCTCTCCGGAGCCCTGCAGCGCCGCCTCGGGGCGGCCGCTCTCGGGGCTCCAGCGCTCCCCTTCGGTCCATTCGCGCTCGTTCTCGAGCATGCGGGGGTCGAGCGCCATGTGGACGCCGGTCTCGATGGCCGGCTCGGATCCGGACTTCGCGCCGTCCTCCGCGTCGGGACCCCAGCCGTCCGAGAGCACGTCGCCGCTCCGTCGTTCGGGCGCCCCCGCAGCCTCAGCCGACCAGTCCGGGTCCAGCGCCCCCGTCTGCTCCCAGATCTCTTCGTGGTTCGGGTCGACGTGACCGCCGTACGGCGGATCATTCGATCCGCGGCTCATGATGACCCTCTCTGTCAGGATTCTTGCCGCGTATCTTCATAGCAGCTAGGACAGCGGCATGCCGGAAAAGTGCATAACCTTAATCACATAGATTACATATGCCGCAACCGTTTGAATCTACCCCAACAGGCACAGAGGGCGGGAGCAGGCGGCCTCACGCGCGCTCACACGTGACGATCCGCCCCGGAAGCCGCGATGAGCGGGCACACCGCCGCGGACCTGCGGCGGTCACGACCACCGGCCCGGGACGGATCCCGCGGCCGGGCCGACCGGCGGCGCCGGCTCAGCGGTGGATGTAGTCCACCAGGTAGGCCTTGTCGGCCTCCAGCTCCTCGATCGCGCTCTTGACGACGTCGCCGATGCTGACGATGCCGGCCAGCCGTCCGTCCGCCACCACGGGGATGTGCCGGATGCGGTTGGTGGTCATCGTCCTGCGCAGGTCGTCGACGTTGGCATCGGGCCCGCAGGTGTGCACCTCGGTCGTCATGATCTCGGACACGGGCAGGGAGAGCACCCGCGCTCCCATGTCGTGAAGCCGGCGCACCACGTCGCGTTCGGAGACGATGCCGACGATCGCGTCTGCGGCATCGGTCACGACCACGGCGCCGATGTTCCGTTCGGCCAGCACGGCCAGCAGCTCGGTGACCGTCGCCTCGGGCCTGACGGTCGCCACATCGGCGCCCTTGGCCCGCAGGATCGTACTGATGAGCATCGACATCACCTCCGCAGGTACCCCTCCGGACCGAGGGAGACGGGTACCGCTTCGCCGCCGAGGGTGGACAGCCGGCTCGTACCCCTGACCCACGGTCGTACCCTTAACCAACAGTCACCGCGGGGTCACGTCAACAACCTGCGCGAACACCGCGCCCTCTCCGGCCGGACGGAGAGGACCGCCGCCCCGCCCGGCCGCCCGCCGCGGGCGGTCCGGCCGGTCGCCGGCCCGGACCGGCTTCCGGCTCGTCGTACACTCCGCGGGGTAAGAAGTCGGAAGTCCGTAACGGGGAAGTGATGACCGAAAACTCCGCACTCAACACCGGCAGTCATGATCTACCCGTCTCCAAGGCGCTCGCGGAGTTCATGCGGACCGGCTGGGCCGACACCGCACGCGAGGACATCACGCCGCTCCCTGTGGCCCGGTGGACGGCCAAGCGCAGGGCCGCCCTGGCCGCACGCTTCCCCGCGGAACGGATCGTCGTCCCCTCCGGCGTGCTGAAGGTGCGCAGCAACGACTGCGACTACCGCTTCCGCTCCCACAGCGCCTTCACCTACCTCACCGGCGGCCGGGAACCGGACGACGTACTGGTGATCGACCCCTCCGGACAGGCGACGCTGTTCATCCGCCCGCGCTCACCCCGCAACGCCGAAGGCGAGGCCGGGCAGGAGTTCTACCGCGACCGCCGCTACGGCGACTTCTGGGTGGGCCGCCGCCTCGACCTCGCCGAGGCCGAAACCCTCTACCAGATGGAGTGCGCCCCGCTGGCGAAGCTGCCCGAGGCCCTGAGCGGCACGGCGCCCACGCGCGTGCTGCGCGGCGTGGACCCGGCGGTGGACGCGCTGGTGCCCCCGCACGACGTCCCCGACGCCGACGCCGAGCTGGAGGCCCACCTGTCGGAGATGCGGCTGATCAAGGACGAGTGGGAGATCGCCGAGCTGCAGTTCGCGGTGGACGCCACCGTCCGCGGCTTCGAAGACGTGGTGCGGGCGCTGCCCGCCGCCCTGGCCCACCCGCGCGGCGAGCGGTACGTCGAGGGCGTGTTCGGCCTGCGCGCCCGCCTGGAGGGCAACGCGACCGGCTACGAGTCCATCGTCGCCTCCGGCGCCAACGCCTGCGTGCTCCACTGGATCCGCAACGACGCGCCGCTGCCCGCCGACGGGCTGCTGCTCCTGGACGCGGGCGTGGAGACCGACAACCTCTACACCGCCGACATCACCCGCACGCTCCCGCTGTCCGGCCGCTTCGACCCGGTGCAGCGCCAGGTGTACGAGCTGGTGTACGAGGCGCAGAACGCGGCCATGAAGGCGCTGCGGCCCGGCGCCCGGTTCCGCGACTTCCACCTCGCCGCCATGCGGGTCATCGCCGAGGGCCTGGCCGACTGGGGCGTACTGAAGATCAGCGCGGATGAGGCGATGGACCCCGAGAACGGCCTGTACCGCCGTTACACGCTGTGCAGCAGCGGGCACATGCTCGGCCTGGACGTGCACGACTGCGCCAAGGCGCGCGCCGAGACCTACCTCGACGGCGTGCTGGCCGAGGGGAACGTGCTCACCGTCGAGCCCGGTCTGTACCTCCAGCCCGACGACCTGACGCTGCCGCCGGAGCTGCGCGGCATCGGCGTGCGGATCGAGGACGACCTGGTCATCACCGCCGACGGCGCCCGCCTGATGTCGGCCGGGCTGCCGCGCCACCCCGACGAAGTCGAGAACTGGATGGCGACGCTGCTGGCCGGATGATCCGCGGACCGGGCGGACGCCGACGCCGCTTCGGGCGTCCGCCCGTCCTCCGGGGTGGGGGGACCGGGCGGAGCGGCGCGTGGTCGCGTGGCCGTATGGGCTCCGGTCATAAGCTAGATTCTGGTCATGAGCACCGAGGAACCACGCTGGCTCACCCCTTTGGAGCAGAAGGCGTGGCGGGCCTACCTGAGCGCGCACAAGCTCCTTTCCCACCGGCTCGATCGCGAGCTTCACGGGTTCGGGTTGTCCCTCAACGACTACGAGATCCTGGTCACGCTCTCGGAGAGCCCTGATCGCCGCATGCGCATGAGCGACCTCGCCGACGTCACCATCCAGTCGCGCAGCAGGCTCTCCCATCAGATCTCGCGCATGGAAGCCGCGGGGCTGGTGACCAGGGAGGGCTGTCCCGAAGACCGGCGCGGCACGTTCGCGGTGCTCACCGAGGCCGGCTGGCGGACCATACAGCGGGTGGCGCCGCATCACGTCGCCGGGGTGCGTGAGCACTTCATCGACCTGCTCAGTCAAGAGCAGCTGGAGAACCTGGAGAAGGCCTACTCGATCATCGTCGACCATCTCAAGGCGACGCGCCCGCGCCTTTGACCCGCCCCGGCATCGCCGGCGCGGCCAGTACGGCCAGCACGCACAGCCCGGCGGTGAGCAGGAAGATCTCGGTGTATTCGGTGTGCAGCGCCGCCCGGATCTCGGCCTCGTAGGCGGCCAGCCGCCGCGCGTACTCCTCCTGCTCGACGCCGAACGGCAGCGGCGTGTCCAGCTCGGCGGTGAGCGACCGGAAACGGTAGAACCCCCACGCCGACAGAGCGGCCACGCCGAGCAGCATGCCCATCATGCGCGCCACGACCACCGCCGCGGACGCCACGCCGTGCCGGACCGCCGGGACGATCCGCAGCACCGCCGAGGACACCGGGGCGACCGCCACGCCCAGGCCCGCCCCGGCGATCACCAGGTCCACGTCCATCCGCGTTCCCGCGGCGGCGAGGTCGAGCGGCCACTGGCCGATGCGCACATAGCCCGCGGCGGCGACGGCCATCCCGCACGCGGCCACCGTCCGCTCCCCGAACCGCCGCACCAGCACCCCGCCGGCCAGCGCCGTCACCGACAGCGCGACCAGGAAGCGGGTGAGTGTCAGCGCCCCGCCGACGGCGCTTTCGCCCAGCAGGGTCTGCGCGACGAGCTGCACGTCCACCAGCGTGACGAGCAGGGCCGCGCCGGTCAGGAAGCTGACGGCCAGTGTGGCGAAGAACGGGCCCTTGCGGACGCCGGACAACTCCACGAGGCGGGTGCGGGCCCGGGTCTCCCATACGGCGAACGCGGCCGCGACCACCACACCCGCCCCGATCAGCGGCGGCCCCCACGGGGGCAGCACCGCCTCCTCCGGGGCCGGGTTGTACAGCCCGGCGACCAGCAGGCCCAGCGCCAGGGCCAGCAGCGCCCCGCCCGCCACGTCCACCCCCGCCGTCTCACGCGCCGGGCGGGCGGCGGGCACGACCCGCCACACGACCACGGCGGCGACCGCGGACAGCGGCACGTTCAGCCAGAAGATGCCCTGCCAGCCGGCGACGGCGGCGACCCCCGCCCCGTACAGCGGGCCGAGCACGCTGCCCAGCTCCTGCGCCGCCCCGACGGCTCCCAGCGCCACCGGACGGGCGCGCTCGTCGTACAGGTCGCCGATGAGCGCCATGGTGATCGGCAGCAGTGCGCCGCCCGCCACCCCCTGTACGGCACGGCCCGCCACCAGCACGGGCACCGACGCGGCCAGGGCGGTGAGCGCCGAGCCGAGCGCGAAGACGGCCAGGCAGGCGAGGATGAGCGGACGCCGCCCGTACCTGTCGGAGAGCCCGCCGAGCAGCGGCATGGCGGCGACGTAGCCGAGCAGGAAGCCGGTGACGACCGGCGTGGCCCGTTCCAGCCGGTTGAGCGGGACGCCGACGTCTTTGGCGATGTCGACGAGGACGGTGACGACGACGTAGGCGTCCAGTGCGGCGAGCAGGACGACGACGCCGCCCACACCGAGGGCGATCCGGCGCCGCGCCCCGCCCTCGGGGCGGTCCGCGGCGCCGGGCGGGCTCACGGGGACGGCGGGGGTGCTCACTTGGGCGCCGTCACCTCGACCGGGGCGTCGTACTCGCCGATGGTGACGATCACCGTGCCCGAGGCGTCGCCGTCGCCCAGCGGCAGGCTGGCGCGGACGAGCCTGCCGCTGGACTTGTCGATCCACAGCGTGCCGTCGACCCCCTCGGTGATGCCGGGCACCAGGGGCGCGAGCGCCTGCTGGGAGAGGGTGGCCGTGACCCGGTAGGCGCCGACCCCGGCGACCTCCTCCTCGCCTTCGGTGGTGGCGTCGGCGGCGGAGGCGAGCAGAGCGGGCACCCCCTTGTCGGCGCTGAGGATGGCCGAGGGGTCGTAGATCCGGGCCAGCTCGGCTCTGGTCATCCGCTGGAAGCCGCCCGTCGGGCCCTTGAAGTGGACGGTGTCACCGAGCAGCACGAACTCCAGCTCCTGCAGGTTGCCGAGGATCTCGATCTGGATGGTCCCGTCGGCGTCGCCCTCGGCGGTGAGCCGGCCGTCGGCCTTGCGCACCGGCACCGGCGGCTCGCCCTCGGTATCGATCGTGAAGGCCGCGCTTTTGACCGTGCGCATGGCCTGCGCGGCCTTCTCCAGCAGTTCGGGGCCTGCGGGCAGCTCGGCCGCCGCGCCGCCTCCCCCGGCTGTGCAGGCGGTGAGGAGCAGAGCGGCGATGACGACCTGAACGAGAACCCCGATGCGTAGCGCCATGGGGCGGATGCTATCCAGCAGCGGTGGACGCGGGCCAACCGGACGGTATCGGTTACGCAACCACGGCCGGGCCGCGTTCCCCTCCGGCGAACCTTGCGGAACGGCCAATTTTCTCTCCATGCCGCGTGTGCAGCGGATCACGGGTGGGACGCGGTGCTCTAATCATGCGCATCCTCACATCACGTGAGCAGACAGGACGGAGAGTAAACATGTCCCACGCATCCGGCATCCTCAACGGTCGACGGCGCCTGGCTCGCGCCACGGTCGTCGGAGCCGCGCTGCTGGCGGCCCTCGCCGCGCCACGGGCCGAGGCCTCGACGGCCCCGGCCGATCCGGAGGAGGACAACCTGCCGCCCGGCGTCATCAGGCTGCTGCCCGGCGAGGAGTGTCCGCAGAACATCCTGTGCCTGTGGCTGGACCACGAGCGCGGCTCCACCGGTTACGGCATCAGCGAGGGCTACCCGGTTCACCTGGCCGACCTGCCCTGCGGTGAGGCGTGCGGGGACGGCGAGGTCAGGCACTCGATGGAGGACAACGCGTCCTCCTGGTGGAACCGCAGCAGGCACGTCGTCAAGCTGGTCGACCTCGAGACCGGCGAGGTCCGCTACCTGCGGCCCGGCAAGTCGCTGGAGGAGACCGCGGACTCCGACAACACCGCCGACATGGTGCGCTGGATCCGGCTGCGCCACTGACCGGCAGGCGCGCCCCTCGGCGGGGCGCGCCGCCTCGTTACCTCCTCCTGCCGCTCTTGGCGGACGACCGCCGCTCACGGATCTTCATGTTGATGAAGATCGGTGAGCCTTCGAAGCCGAACTCCTCACGGATGCGCCGCTCGATGAAACGGCGGTAGGTCTCCTCCAGGAATCCGGAGGTGAACAGCACGAACTTGGGCGGCTCGGCCGCGGCCTGCGTGGCGAAGAGGATCTTCGGCTGCTTACCGCCGCGCACCGGCGGCGGGGTGGCCGCCACCAGCTCGTTCAGGAACGCGTTCAACCGGGCGGTGGGGACGCGGGTGCTCCACGACGCGAGCGCCTTCTCGATCGCCGGAACCAGCCGGTCCACGTGGCGGCCCGTCTTGGCGGAGATGTTCACCCGCAGCGCCCACGGCACGCGGACGAGCTGGCGGTCGATCTCCTTCTCCAGGTAGTAGCGGCGCTCGTCGTCGACGAGATCCCACTTGTTGAAGGCCAGCACCATGCACCGGCCCGACTCGCTGACCATGGAGATGATCCGCAGATCCTGCTCGGTGAGCGGCTGGCTGGCGTCGATCAGCACGATCGCCACCTCCGAGCGCTCGATGGCGCCGCGGGTGCGCATGGCGGCGTAGAAGTCGGCGCCCTTCAGCTCGCGGTCCCGCCGGCGGATGCCGGCGGTGTCGACGAACCGCCATGTGGTGCCGCCCAGCTCGATCAGCTCGTCGACCGGGTCGCGGGTGGTGCCCGCCATCGGGTCGACCAGCACCCGCTCCTCACCCGCCAGGCGGTTCAGCAGCGAGGACTTGCCGACGTTGGGCCTGCCCACCAGGGCGACCCGCCGTGGCCCGCTCCCGCCCTCCGAGCGCGGCGGCGCCTGCGGCAGCGCCTCGAGCACCGCGTCGAGCAGGTCGCCGCTGGACCGGCCGTGCAGCGCCGAGACGGGCCGCGGCTCGCCGAGCCCCAGCGACCACAGCGCGTGCGCCTCCAACTCGGTGCGCTGGTCGTCCACCTTGTTGGCGGCCAGGATCACGGGCTTGCCGCAGCGCTGCAGCACCCGTGCGACCGCCTCGTCGGCGTCGGTGACCCCCACCGTGGCGTCCACCACGAACAGGATCACATCGGCCAGCTCGACCGCGACCCGCGCCTGCTCGGCGATCCGCGCGGCCATGCCGGTCGCGTCCGGGTCCCAGCCGCCGGTGTCGACCAGTGTGAAGTCACGGCCACCCCAGCTGGCTTCGTAGGTCACCCGATCGCGGGTCACGCCCGGAACGTCCTCCACGACCGCCTCCCGGCGGCCGATGATCCGGTTGACCAGCGTGGACTTGCCCACGTTGGGACGGCCGACCACCGCCACCACCGGCAGCGCGCCGCCGGGGGCCTGGCTGGGCGCCTCGCCACCGGCCTCGTCGAGTTCCGGCAGGTCGGTCCAGCCTCCCTCGTCCTCCCACTCCCCCGTCACGTTCTTTCCTTCACCAGTCGCAGGACCTCGGCGATGACCTCGTCGAGGGTGAGCTCCGTCGTGTCCAGCTCGACGGCGTCGGCCGCCTTCGCCAGGGGGGCCGCCTTGCGGGTGGAGTCGAGGGCGTCACGGCGGGCCATCGCCGCCCGCTGCGCCTCGACGGTGGTGCCGGACAGCTCGGCCGCGCGGCGCGCGGCCCGCGCCTCGGCGCTGGCGGTGAGGAAGACCTTCAGCCGGGCGTCAGGCGCCACCACGGTGCCGATGTCGCGGCCCTCGACCACGATGTCGCCGGCGCCGATGATCGACCGCTGCTCGGCCACCAGCCGCGAACGGACCTCCGGAACCGCGCTGACGGCTGAGACCGCGGCGGTGACCTCCGCGCCGCGGATCGGCCCGGCTACGTCCTCACCGTCCACTCGCACGGTCGGGGCCTCCGGTCCGGTACCGATGGACAGCACCGGCTCCGCGGCCCGGGCCGCGACCGCCTCCGGCGAGTCGACGTCCACGCCGTGCTTGAGCATCCACCAGGTGACCGCGCGGTACATCGCCCCTGTGTCGAGGTAGCGGAACCCGAGAGCCTTGGCGACCCCTCGGGACACGCTCGACTTCCCAGATCCCGAAGGACCGTCTATCGCGACGACCAGACCGGTCACGGTCACTCCCCATACCCACATCCGATGAGCTTCTCGACAGGAGGCTACCGGGGTTTCGGAGCACACGATGCTCCGCCCGATCGCGCGCAAGTCTCCCGCGCGGGCCGGGCGCGGTCAGGCGGGCACATGCCAGCCGTGAGCCCGCAGGGCCTCGGTGAGGGCGGCGGCGGCCTGCGGCTGGACCGACAGCTCGGCCGCGCCGAGCGGCAGCCCGGGGGCGTGCTCCAGGCGGACGTCCTCGATGTTGACCCCGGCCTCCTCGGCGACGTGGAACAGCCGGGCCAGCTCGCCCGGACGGTCGCCGATGATCACCTGGACCACCGCGTAGGCGCGCGCGGGCCCGCCGTGCTTGCCGGGGATGCGGCCGGTGCCGGCCACGCCCCGCTTGAGCAGGCTCGTCACCCACGACATCGCCGGAGGCACCCCCCGCGCCGCGAGCTCCTCGCCGGCGGTCGCGGCGTCCGAGGGCGCCTCGGAGCCGTCCGAGACGGCGGCTCCGCCGGCCTCGGCGGCCTGGGCGGCGCTGCGCCGCAGCGCCGCCGCCGCGGCGGTCAGATCGGCCGCCACGGCCTCCAGGACCTCCGCCACCGGAAGCGCGTTCCCCGACAGGATCCCGGTCCACAGCACGGGGTCTCCGGCGGCGATGCGGGTGACGTCGCGCACCCCCTGCCCGGCCAGGCCCAGCGCCGTGTCGGAGGCCTCCGCCAGCCGCGCCGCCACCGCCGCCGCGGTCACGTGCGGCGCGTGCGAGACGACCGCCACGGCGCGGTCGTGCTCCTCCGCGCCCACCCGCACCGGTTCGCCGCCGCACAACTTGATCAGCCCGAGCAGCGTCTCCACCGCGTCGGGCGAGGTCTCCTCCGTCGGGCAGTAGGCCCATGGACGGCCCAGGAAGAGATCGGCGGTGGCCGCGGTGGGCCCGGACCGCTCGCGACCGGCCAACGGGTGCCCCGCCACGAAGCAGGTCAGGTCGCAGCCCAGCCGTCCGGCCTGCGTGATCGGCAGCGCCTTGACGCTCGCCACGTCGGTGTAGTGGCGCGCCGCGCCGCGCTCTTGCAGGCTCTTGAGCTGCTCGGCCACGAAATGCGGCGGCACCGCGATCACCGCGAGGTCGACGGGCTCGGCGTGCTCGCCGGGCCGCCACGGAGAGCCCGCGCCCATCTCGCACGCCAGCCGTACCGCCCGCGCGTCCCGGTCGGCCAGCAGGACGTCGACGTCGTGCTCGCGCAGCGCCAGCGCCACGGAGGTGCCGATGAGGCCCGTTCCCACCACCAGCACGCTCTGCAGGTCGCTCACCTGCTCACACCTCCCATGCGCGGACCCTTCCCGAACGAGCCGCGACCGGATCGGCATGCCATGCTCGCCGGGCTCATTGGGCGATGTCCAGTCTCAACGCGACCGCGCCGCGGAGGTAGACGTGCTGGATCTCCTCACGCGGGCGGTCCACGTCCACGTGGGCCATCAGCCGCACCACGCGGGGCAGCGCGCCGGGAACGTCGATCTCCGTGGCGCAGATCAGCGGCACGTCGTGGAAGCCCAGCTTGCGCGCGGCAAGCGCCGGGAACTCCGCGTTCAGGTCGGGAGTGGCGGTGAAGATGACACTGATCACGTCATCGGTGGTGAGGCGGTTGCGCTCCATCACCGCGGTGACCAGTTCGGTGACTCCGGACAGGATCGCCTCCCGCTCGTTCGCCTCGACCTGGATCGCGCCGCGGATCGCCCGCACCATGTTCGACAACCCCTTTCGGAACCGCCGAAGGGCGGTTCCCCCGAACCTCGCACCGCCGCGCCGGGCGGTTCGTCCTCTGTGCCGGAAAGGTTACAGCCCGACCGCGGAGTACAACTCCCCGATCTCCTGCAGGGTCAGCGCACGCATCGTGCCCGACTTGAGCCTCCCCATCTTGACCGGCCCGAACTCGATACGGGCGAGGTCGATGACGGGATGGCCGACGGCCGCCAGCATGCGCCGCACGATGTGCTTGCGCCCCTCGTGCACCACGATCTCGACCAGCGCCTGCTGGCCGTGCTCCTGCACCACCCGGAAGGAGTCGGCCTTCGCCGGGCCGTCCTCCAGTTCGACGCCCTGCCGCAGTTCCCGGCCGACGCCGCGCCTGATCGGCCCGACGACCTTGGCCCAGTACTTCTTCGGCACGCCGTAGCTGGGGTGGGTGAGCCGGTTGGCCAGCTCGCCGTCGTTGGTGAGCAGGAGCAGCCCTTCGGTGTCGGTGTCGAGGCGGCCGACGTGGAACAGCCGCTCGGGACGGTCGGCCACGTAGTCGGCCAGCGACGGCCTCCCCTCCGGGTCGGACATGGTGCTGACCACGCCGACCGGCTTGTTGATCGCGAAGTAGACCAGGTCGGGGGTGGCCGGGATGCGCTTGCCGTCGACGTGGATGACCTGCCTGGTCGGATCGACGCGGGCGCCGAACCTGCGCACCACCTGGCCGTCCACGGTGACCCGCCCCTGACCGATCATCTCCTCGCAGGCTCTGCGGCTGGCCACGCCCGCCTGGGCGAGCACCTTCTGCAACCGGATGCCGTCGGGCACCTCGGTGGTGTCGCGCACGTCGGTGTAGCCCTCGGGGAAGAAATCGGGGTCGCGCAGCGGCTGCTCCGCCGTCTTGAACGGATCGCGACCGCTCGGGCGGGCGGGCGGCGTACGGCGGGCCGTGCCGCGGCCGTAGCGCGCGCGGGTGCTCCGGGCGGCCGGCTCGCCCACCGTGCGGACCTCGCCGCGCCGGGCGGCGCGATCCTCCCGCGGCCGCTCGTAGCCGTCGGCGCGCTCGTCCCGCGGCCGCTCGTACCGGGCGTCGGAACGGCCGTACCCGGCGCGGGCGGAGCGCTCCTCGCCCCCGCCGTACCGGCCGCGGAACGACCCCCGGCCGGTGGAGCCGCGCGAGCCGCGGACGTCGTCCCCCCCGCGTCCCCCGCGCCGGGAGGCCTCGCCGTACCGTCCCGTGGCGTCCGGGCGGTCACGGCGCTCGCGCGGGCCGCCGGAACGGCCGTACCGTTCGCCGCGCGGGCCCTTGCGCCCGGACCCGCCGCTTCGCCGTCGACCGCGTCCATCACCGGACGGGGTGCGCCTGCTGCTCACTTGATCTCCTCTATGTCGTCCACGTCATCGGGAAGGAACGGGGCCAGGTCGGGAAGCTCGTCCAGGCTCCGCAGGCCCAGCCGCTCCAGGAAGTAGGAGGTCGTCCGGTACAGCACCGCCTGGCTCTCCGGATCGGTGCCGGCCTCCTCGATCAGTCCTCGGGTGAGGAGGGTCCGCATCACCCCGTCGCTGTTGACGCCGCGGATCGCCGACACCCTGGCCCGGCTCACCGGCTGACGGTAGGCCACCACGGACAGGGCCTCCAACGCGGCCTGGGTCAGCCGCGTCTGCTGGCCGTCGCGGACGAACCGCTCGACCACGGACGCGCACTCGGGCCGGGTGTAGAAACGCCAACCCCCGGCCACCTCTCTCAAGTCGAAACCCCGTCCCTGGGCGGTGTATTCCGCGGCCAGCTCGCGCAGCGTGGCGGCGACCTCGGCGGTGGGGCGCTCCAGCACCTGGGCCAGCGTCATCTCCCCCACCGGCTCGTCCACCACGAGCAGGATCGCCTCCAGCGCCGCCCGCA
>k87-546460_pt1 | contig 12114 bp, 11 predicted proteins | sample MGYA00084031_6733416 | MGnify analysis MGYA00084031
ACGCTGTTTAGTTGTCAAGGACCAACCCTCCGGCTTCCCCAGCCGGATCCGCCGCTCTCGCAAGCGGCATTTTTCATCATAGCACCGTGCTGCCTCACCGTCAAGTGGGTTTTTCTCCCGGCGGGCGCCCGGCGGCACCCGGTCGCCGCTTCCCGGTGGGACAGCCCTGCGGCACCTCAAATATACCACGGCCCCCCTTTCCGGATCAAGGGGGGCCGTCCCCGTTACGCATGGCCTTTGGGGCGCATGTGCGGGAAAAGGATCACGTCGCGAATGGAGGGCGAATCGGTGAGGAGCATCACCAGCCGGTCGATGCCGATCCCCAGCCCTCCCGCCGGAGGCATCCCGTACTCCAGCGCCTCGAGGAAGTCCTCGTCCATGAAGTGCGCCTCGTCGTCCCCGGCCTCTCTCTTGCGCACCTGCTCCTCAAAGCGCAGGCGCTGGTCGATGGGGTCGTTCAGCTCGGAAAAGCCGTTGGCGATCTCCCACCCGTTGATGTACGGTTCAAACCGCTCCGTGAACCGGGGATTGTCCTTGCGCCGCTTGGCCAGGGGCGAGACATCCACCGGGTGATCGGTGACGAACACCGGTTGGATGAGATGCTCCTCCACTTTCTGCTCGAACGTCTCCAGGATGGCCTGTCCAGGAGTGGCATTGTCGGGCAGGCGCACCCCTGCCGCCTTGGCGACCTCGATCTCCCGGCCGGCGGCCGCCTCGAAATCGATCCCGGTGTACTTCTCGATGGCCTCCAGCATCGAGATGCGTTCCCACGGCGGCGTGAGGTCGATCTCCCGTCCCTGGTACTGGATGACGGTAGTGCCCAGCACCTCCCGGGCCACCTCGCTGATGAGGGTCTCCGTCAGCACCATCATGTCCTCGTAGTCCGCGAACGCCTGGTACGCCTCCAGCGAGGTGTACTCCGGGTTGTGCTTTGTGGAGATCCCTTCGTTGCGGAAGTTCTTGCCGATCTCGAACACCTTGTCGAATCCGCCCACCAGGAGCCGCTTGAGGTAGAGCTCGGGAGCGATCCTCATATAGAGGGGCATGTCCAACGCGTTGTGGTATGTCTCGAACGGGCGGGCATTGGCTCCCCCCGGGATGGGATGGAGCATAGGCGTTTCGACCTCGATGAACCCCCGCTCGTTCAAGAGCCGGCGGATCGCCGCCACCACCTGGCTCCGAAGGAGAAAGACGCGGCGGGAATCGGGGTTGACGGTCAAGTCCAGGTAGCGCCGGCGGTACCGCTGTTCGATGTCCTTCAGGCCGTGCCACTTCTCCGGCAGCGGCCGCAGCGCCTTGGCCTGCAGGTCGAACTCCTGCACCTCGACGCTGACTTCGCCCCGTTTCGTCCTGAACACCACGCCGCGCACGCCGATGATGTCGCCCAAGTCCAGATCCTTGAACGCCTCGTAGGCCTGCTGGCCCACGGCGTCCAGCCGGACGAAAAGCTGGATGCGGCCGCTGGAATCGTGGAGATCGGCGAACGTCGCCCCGCCGTGAATCCGCATCGCCCGCAGGCGGCCGGCCAGGGCTACCTGCTCCCCGTTCCAGCGATCAAACGCCTCCACCACCTGGCGAGCGGTGTGCGTGGGGACGATGCCCAGCTCATACGGGTTTCGACCCTCTTGGATGAGGCGCTCGAGCTTGGCGCGGCGGACCGCCATTTGGTCGTTCAGCAGGGCTTCATCGCTTTGCACGGAGAGGTCCTGAGTCGTCTGCTCGTCCACGGGAGGGCGCCTCCTTGTGCGTCATGCGTCCCCCGGATCGCCGTCAACGGGAGATCTTGACGATCTGGTACCTCAAAGTCCCGGCAGGCGCCTCCACCTCGACCACCGCACCCACCTTCTGGCCCATGATGGCTCGTCCCACCGGCGACTCGTTCGAGATACGGAAGGACGCGGGATCGGCCTCCGCCGACCCCACTAGAGTGTACTCCACTTCTTCGCCGAGGTCCAGGTCCTTGAGGCGCACCGTGCAGCCGACGGTGACCACATCGGTGCCAATCTCGTCCCGGTCGATCACCCTCGCATTGCGCAGCATCTTCTCCAGCGCCGCGATGCGCCCCTCGATGAAGGCCTGCTCGTTCTTGGCGTCGTCGTACTCCGAGTTTTCCGATATGTCGCCGAACTCCAAGGCCTGCTTGATCCGGGCCGCAACCTCCCTGCGCTTCACAGTCTTCAGGTGATCCAGCTCCTTTTCGAGCTTGGAAAGACCGTCAGGGGTGAGCAGCACTTCTTTGTCCGACATGGGATGCGTACTTCCTTTCTTAAATAATTCGTCCACAACATCGCCGAACTCGCCGGAGACACTCCTGGTCCTTGATGCAGCCTTCGGTGTGACGGCCGGCGACGGAGATCTCCTCGCATCGCCGGAAGAGAATCACAAAGCACTGCCCGGCAATGCGGGTCAGTGCTTGGGCTTTCGCGTGTGGAATGCCAGCCAGGCGCTACCGCATCTGGCGGTCCGTGGCTTTTGGCGTGATTATATCCTACGCTCTCACGGAGTGTCAACCCTGGCCGGGGCCAGGCTGATGGTCCTCCGGTCCCCATTTTTCGCGGCCACCGCCTTCAGCACCCGCTCTACGTACTCGGGCGTCACCGCCCGCTCGAAGCTGCGCAACCCCGCCAGCCTAAAGCCGTGCTTCTCCGCGATGCGGGTGATCTCGTCGATCTTCTCCACCTCGAGATCCCGGCCGAGACTGAAGTTCTCAAAGCGGCCTTCCAAGGCGAGGGCCATGGTCTCCGCCATGCAGGCGTACGAAGTCCCCGGCGGGAAACCGAAGTCGAAGTTGAACTGGACGTTCCCCGGCGGGGCGACGACTCCTCCCTCAAAGATGAAGACGTCGTCCCGGATCTCGGCGATGGCTTTGGCCACGTTGCGGGGCCGCGCCACGTCACAGACGATGGCCCCGGTCTTCAGCGACCGGCCGTCGACGATGGCATCCACCGCGCTGGTCACCGCGATGACCACGTCCGCCTCCCGCAGCGCTTTGTCAATATCGGTCTCCACCCGCGGCCTCGTCCCTGATTCGGCCTGGATCAGCTCCGCGACCTCCTCCAGGGGCGCTCGCCTCCTGGCCACCAGCGTGACGTCGTGTCCCTGGCGGGCCATGATCCGGGCGCACGCCTTGCCGATGGAGCCCGAAGCCCCGAGGACCGCGACGGTGCTCCCGCGCAGCTCCTTTCCCAGGAGCTTCGCGGCGTATTCCACCCCTTGCAGCGCCGTCGCCACGGTGTAGCTGTTTCCCGTCGTGACGGCGATGTTGACCGCTTTGGCCACGGTGATCCCGGCATCGCCTACCACCGACGTGAACGCCCCCAGCCCGACGATCTTTGCGCCCAGCTCTTCCGCTTTCCGCGCCGCTTGGATGATCTTGCGCATCACGTACGGCTCGGGAAGCTCCAGCATCTGGCGGGCGGTGAGCGGGCAGGCGACAAACCACCCCTTCACCTCGTTGCCCAAGACCGACCGGACGCCCGTGATCTCCGACACTTTGAGGGCCGGTGCCCGGCGGAAGAGGGCCTCCAGCCAGCGGTCAGGGAGCTTGCGGGCGAAGCCGAACTTGCGGGCCACGTCCCGGATTTCCAGGGGATGAAGGATAAACGCAAACGTGTCCACGGACCATCGCCTCCTGCGTAGGAATGTGCGCCGCTCAGTTCCCTGTCACCGGCGCGGCGCCGGAGGCGACAGGGTCAAACCGTGCGATCCACGGCCGGAACTCCAGCTGGGCCATCAAGTCGAGGTAATCCGCGGCGGAAAGGGCTTCGGGTCTCTTCCCCGACACCGCCACCAGCGCCGCCTCCATCACGTTGGTGCCGAAGGAACGGCCGCCCAGGTTGGGCGTGGTCGTCACCAAGAACGCGGCCCCCCGCTCTTTGAGAAGCGCGACGTCTCGCTGGGTGACGGTGTTGGTGATGATCCCTTTGCCGCGGAGATCATCCGGCAGGTACCGGCGGATGAAGTGGAAGTCGCCGGCGATGATGGCCGCTTCCCGGAAATACCTGGAGAACTTGCTCACCGTCACCTCTTGCTTGTCGCCGGTGGGATAGAGCCACTTAAAAGGAAGCTGCGTGATGATGGGTGCGAGAACCCGGGCCAAGCGGTCCAGCGCCACCAGCGACCGGATGGGGACGGGGACTCCCAGGGCGAAGATGAGGTCGCCAAAGGTCGTCTGGGCGCCCCGGGCCACCAGTTCCTCGGCCATCCCGAAGCGGTCGACGGCGGCCATCATCAGCACTTTGGTCCCGGAAAACCGGACGATCCCCTCTTCCTCGAGATACCGGACGACCCAGCGCTCCAGCGAGTTCTTGAGGCCGCTGCCGTCCACCACCGGGGTGGTGGATGCGCAGCGGACCAGCCGCTGGGCGTCCCGCATCACGTACCGCCGTCCCCCCGCCGAGATGTAGAGGTCCATCCCACCGAGGCCGATGGCGTCGACCTTGCCGTCCAGCTCCCGGATCATCCGGGCCGCCCGCTCCAGATCTCCGTCGGTCCCTCTCCGCTCGATCACGAACTGTTCGCCCAAGAGCTCCAGCTCGACGCGGTGGTCCCGCTTCGACGAGCCGATGCTGACACTGACCACCCGCTTCACGGGCGCTCGCCCCCCAATGCCAAGACTGCCCCGCCGGACCGCGGCTAAACCTTCAAAGCCCGGAGCAGCTCGACGATCCGGTCCACCTCTACCCGCACGTCGCGGCGGATGGGCGACCGGCCGATTTCGATGCCGATGACGTTCTCCTTGCCGATCAAGGATTCCATCAGCCCGATGCGCATGTCCGAACCCAGCAGGATCACCGCGTCGTAGGAGCGCAGCTCCGCCCCGATCCTCATGATCTCGTTGATGAGCTCGGCCCCCGACATCCCTTCCGCGAAGCGCCACCGCTCTTCTTCCGTAAAGAGGAGCACGAAGTCGACGCCTTCGGCCCGCGCCGCCTCTTCCAGCTCGCGCTTGTTTTCGATGGGAAACCCGATGAGGGCCACCTTGCCCCCTTTGCGCACCTCGCCCAAGGCTTCGAGCCGGGAGATGAACGTGCGGTCGACGCCCAGCGCTTCGGCGGTCTCTTGCTGGCTCTTCCCCGCGACGCGCATCTGCAGGATCTCGTCGAGCCTGCGGATCAGGCGCGTGCGGCTGATCAGCTTGCTGCCGATGCGCATCAGGTCCATGCCGGTCCCCCAGGGTTGTGCACAATTCTGTGTACACCCAGGATTTTACCACGGGCCCGCTGCCTGGATCAAGCGTCGATCCCCGGAAGAAATAAAGAAAGCGGGAGCGCCATTTGCGCTCCCGCCTGCGTGAGCCGGATTCCGCGCTCACTTCTCCTCCGGCAGGTTGAACCGGCGGCGGAACCGCTCCACGCGGCCGCCCGTGTCCACGAGCCGCCCGCGGGTGCCTGTAAAGAACGGATGGCACTTGGAGCAGATCTCCACCCTGAGGTTTTGCTTGGTCGAACCCGTCTCAAAACTCTCGCCGCACGCGCACGTGACGGTGGTGCGATAGTAGGGCGGATGGATCCCCGTCTTCACCTTCGATCACCTCGCAACGAAGGTCATTATAGCACACGAGCGAAGCGGGCTGCAACGGCGCTCTGCCCGCGGTTTCCAAAAGCGGGCGCCGGCACCCCTGCTGGACGATTACTGAAGATAGTTAAGGGGATTGACCGCCTGGCCCTTGTAGCGGATCTCAAAGTGCAGGTGTGGGCCGGTGGAGTTCCCGGTGTTGCCGCTGTGGGCGATGACGTCGCCGCGGGAGACGTACTGCCCCACCTTCACCAGGATGCGGGACAGGTGCGCGTAACGGGTCTCCACGTTGTTCCCGTGATCGATGATGACCAGGTAACCGTAGCCGCCGTTCCAGCCGGCGAAGCTCACCCGTCCCCGCGCGCTGGCCCGCACCGGCGTGCCGGTGTTCACCGCGATGTCGATCCCGTAGTGCATCCTGCCCCAGCGGGGGCCGTACCGGGACGAAATCCTGCCCGTCACCGGCCAGCTAAACGCCTTGAGAAGGCGGCCGTCCGCCGAGACGAGCTGCTCGGACCGGATGGCGCTGCCGATCTTCGCCGCCGTTTCCCCCGGGATGACCAGCTCCTGTTGAGGCCGGATCCGGTTGGGGTTTTCCAGCTGGTTGACGGCGATGATCTCGTTCATGTCCGTCTGGTACGTGCGGGCGATTTCCCAGAGGCTCTCGCCCTGCCTCACCTTGTGAATCGCGCCGGGGATCGTCAAAATCGCAAGCTTTTGGCCCACCACGATCCGGTTCGCGTTGGGCAGGTCGTTGGAGGCCAGGATCGTCGCCTCATCAATGCCGTACATGGCGGCGATCCGGGAGATGGTCTCCCCGCTCTGCACCACGTGGGTGATGATTTGCGGCCTTTGGACGGCGGCCTCCAGCGCCGCCTCCTCCCCGCCCGTCGGACCGCCTACGGCGTCGGCGGCACCGGAATCCTCTCCGTCGCCCGCAAGACCGGTGTCACCGTCCCCTCGGGCGACGACCGCCGGGGACTCGCCGGCCCCGCCCGGCTCGAGGCCGATCTCCGCCTGCAGCAGCGCGGCCTCCAGGGGCTCCACAGCGATAGAGGCTACGACAACCAGATCGTCGCCCCCGTCGCTGGGCTCCGACGAAAACGGTTGTCCACCGATGGTGAGCGCAAAGACCCCGGCAATGATCCCTGCCCAAAGCGCCGGGCGCCGCAGCCAGCGCATCCGCAACTTCCTTTCCCCCGCCAACCAGTCCCTGACAACCCGGGACTAGCTTAGCCAATCCGGCTAAAGATATACACTCGGACTGGACCCGGCCCCTACGAGCGGATGTTCTCGGCGAAGCTCGACGTGACCACCAGTTCGTTGAACTCGGCGTTCGACTTGGTATTGCTGAGCCGCTCGATGAGCAGGTCGGTGGTCTCCGCCGTGCCCAGGGAGTTGAGGAGCTTTCGCAAGATCCACGCCGTCTCCAGCTCCCGCTCGGTGTAGAGCAGTTCCTCTTTCCGCGTTCCCGACCGGTGGATGTCGATGGCCGGGAAGATCCTCCGCTCGGCCAGCTTCCGGTCGAGGTGGAGCTCCATATTGCCCGTACCTTTGAATTCTTCGTAGATCACCTCGTCCATCCTGCTGCCCGTCTCCACCAGAGCCGTGGCCAAGATGGTGAGGCTGCCGCCTTCTTCCAGGTTCCGGGCCGCGCCGAAGAACCGCTTCGGCCGGTGCAGCGCAGCGGGGTCGACGCCCCCGGAGAGCGTCCGGCCGCTGGGCGGAACCACCAGGTTGTGCGCCCTGGCCAGCCGGGTGATGCTGTCCAGGAGGATGACGACGTCCATCCCGTGCTCCACCAGCCGCTTCGCCCGCTCCAGCACCATGTCGGCGACGCGGACGTGATTTTCCGGCGGCATATCAAACGTCGAGCTGATCACTTCCCCGTCCACCGAGCGCTCCATGTCCGTCACTTCCTCGGGGCGCTCATCGATCAAGAGGACCATCAGCTCGACTTCAGGGTGATTTTCGGTGATGCTGTTGGCAATTTTCTTGAGCACGGTGGTCTTTCCTGCTTTAGGCGGTGCGACGATCATCCCCCGCTGCCCTTTGCCCAGCGGTGCGATGACGTCGATGAGGCGTGTGGCCACGTCTTTCAGATGGGGAACTTCCAAACGGAGGCGTTCATTGGGGTAGATCGGCGTCAGATCGTCGAAGTGCGGCCTGCGGATCGCCTCTTCGGGATCCCGCATGTTGACCGCCTTCACCCTGAGGAGCGCGTAGTACCGCTCCCCGTCCTTCGGTTTTCGCACTTGCCCTAAGACCAGGTCGCCGGTGCGCAAGTTGAACCGGCGGATCTGCGACGGCGAGACATAGACGTCGTCGGGCCCCGGGGTGTAGCCGTCGACCCGCAGGAACCCGTAGCCGTCGGGCAGGACCTCCAAGATCCCCTGGGTGAAGATGAGCCCTTCACGCTCCGTCTCCGCCCGGAGGATCTCGAGGATCAGCTGCTGCTTGCGCATCTTGCTGTAGCCGGGGATTTCGTACTCCTTGGCGATTTCGTGAAGTTCGGCATTGGTCTTGGACTGCAGGTCCGCAATATTCACCGCGGGTGTTCCTCCTCCTGCCCATGGCAAGGCCATGGCATGTGGATGGTGTTAAGCGGCTCGATCTAGCGGATAAGAGATGAAAGCATCTCGGGCTTCCGGAAGAGAGACCGTGGGGAATCGGGAGTTTGAAGGTCGGAGAACGGTCGAACGCGCTCGCTTCACATCAATTATACTGTCCATCGCGAATCGGGTCTAACCTTTCCATAAATCTATTCCCGGTCCAGCGCGAACTTTGACTCGCCCGGGACCCGGCGGTGCCGCCGCCGGCCCACGACGCGAGTGCTGGGGTACAGGATCAAGGCCCGCGGCCGCCGCCTCTGCGGCCCCGAAACGGCCCGAGGCGCACATCTCCTAAAGCGGCGGCTCCTCAAGACCGTCCAGGCCGCGCAAGTGGACCCGCCTGCACTACCCTGCGCTGAACGCCGCTCTGCCTTGACCACCTTGAGCCTGCGAGAGACCGGGATCCCTGAACGCGCCGCTATGCAGTGGTACACGATTGGGAACCGTCCGGACAGAGAGACACGTGATCACCTGTGGCGGGCACGCACGCGCATGCCGTACACCGGAGGGCGGGAGAGCCCTGGCATCGCCAACAAGTCGCCGATTAATTCGTCCTTCCCCTGCCATCTCCTGCAAATCCGCCGGCGTTTTTGCCGGCGGCCATGTGAAAAGCCCCGGCGTCGCCGCCGAGGCTTCGCAACGGAAGATGCCCTTTGCGAGCTACTCCCGCCGGAAATTCCTCTCGAAGTCCTCCGGGGTGACCGATTCGAGGAACTTGCGGAACTCCTCGAGCTCCTCGTCCTCCTGGGGCTCGTTCACCATCAGCGCCACGGCGGCCACTTCCTCCGAGATGTAGATCGGGGCGTCCATCCGGAGAGCCAGCGCGATGGCGTCGCTGGGGCGTGCGTCGATGTCGATCTCCCCATCCCGGGTGGTAAGGTAGATCCGGGCGTAGTAGGTATCGTTACGCAGGTCGTGGATGACGACCCGGTCCACTTTCGCGTGGAGCTGCTCAATCACGTTTTTCAAGAGATCGTGCGTCATCGGCCGCTCAGGCTTTTTCCCTTCCAGCACGAGACGGATCGCGTTGGCCTCGGCCGGCCCGATGACGATGGGGATGAAACCGTTCTCGTCGCGGTCCGTGATGATGACGACGGGTAGCATCTTATGCTGATCGAGCCCGACCACCTTCACCTTCATCCTGACCATTGGGTTCACCCCTCGAGGTCGAGTTTGGTCTGTTCGTATTATATCAGAGTCGAGAGGGCGATTCCACCGCCTGCGCCCGGCGGCCGGGCCCTTCAGCGGGCGTACAGCCGGCCTTTTGCCCGGGCCTGCTGCTCCAGCGCGGCCCGCACAAACCCTTGGAAGAGCGGGTGCGGCCGGTTCGGGCGGGACTTGAGCTCCGGATGAAACTGGCATCCGATGAACCACGGGTGGTCGCTGAGCTCCATCATCTCGACCAAGCTGCCGTCGGGCGACAGCCCCGAAAAGACCATCCCTTTCGCACCGAGGACTTCCCGGAAGTCGTTGTTCACCTCGTAACGGTGGCGGTGCCGTTCATGGACGACGTCCTCCCCGTACATGGCGTGCGCCTTGCTCCCCTTGAGCAGAACACAAGGGTAGAGCCCAAGCCGCATCGTCCCCCCGAGGTCCTCGACGTTTTTCTGCTCGGGCAGCAGGTCGATGACGGGATAAGGCGTCTCGGGATCGATCTCGGAGCTGTGCGCTCCTTCAAGACCGCAGACGTTGCGCGCGAACTCGATCACGGCACACTGCATGCCGAGGCAGATGCCGAAGAAGGGCACGCCGTTCTCCCGGCAGTAGCGGGCCGCCTCGATCTTGCCCTCGATCCCCCGGTGGCCGAAGCCCCCCGGCACCAGCACCGCGTCCAGGCCGGCCAGCGTCCGCTCGGCGCCCTGCGCCTCCACGTCCTCCGAGGAAATCCAGCTGATCTCCACCCGGGCGTCGTTGGCGATGCCGCCGTGGCAAAGAGATTCGGCGATGCTCATGTAGGCGTCCGGCAGGGCGACGTACTTGCCGACGATCCCCACCCGCACGGTGTGAGTGGGATTTTTGATGCGCTCGACCATCGCGCGCCACTCGCTCAGGTCCCGGGCGCCCGCCTTCAATCCCAGCCGGCGGATGACCAGCTCGTCCAGCCCTTCCTTCTCGAAGTGGAGAGGAACTTCATATATTGATTCCGCGTCGCAGTTGGGGATCACCGCCTCCGGCTCGATGTCACAGAACAGCGCGATCTTCTTCTTGATCTCGTCGGAGAGCGGCTTTTCGGAGCGGCAGACGATGATGTCGGGCTGGATGCCGATGGAACGGAGCTCCTTCACGCTGTGCTGCGTGGGCTTGGTCTTGAGCTCCCGCGCCGCGCCGACGTACGGGACCAGCGTGACGTGGACGTAGAGGCAGGAATCCCGGCCCACGTCTCCCTTCATCTGGCGGATGGCTTCCAAGAACGGCAGGCTCTCGATGTCGCCCACGGTGCCGCCGATCTCGATGATCACCACCTCGGCGCCGGTGGTCTCCGCCACTTTGCGGATGTGCTCCTTGATCTCGTTGGTCACGTGGGGAATGACCTGGACGGTGCTGCCGAGAAACTCGCCCCTCCGCTCTTTATTGATAATAGACCAATAGATCTTGCCGGTGGTCACGTTGCTCATGCCGGTGAGGTTCACGTCCATGAACCGCTCGTAATGTCCCAGGTCAAGGTCGGTTTCGGCACCGTCGTCGGTAACGAACACCTCGCCGTGCTGGAGCGGGCTCATGGTTCCCGGGTCTACGTTGATGTAGGGGTCGAGCTTGGCGATGGTCACGTCGATGCCCCGGCTCTTGAGCAGCCGCCCCAGGGACGCCGCCGTAATCCCCTTGCCGAGGCCTGAGACCACGCCTCCAGTGACGAACACGTACTTAGCCATCGATTGTCTCCCTTTCGCTTTCTCCCATCGGCCCGTCGCTGCCGCCGTATTTTGCGACGAGGACTTCGTAAGCTGTGCAGTGCAAGAAGGCTAGGGTGCCGCCAAGAAACAACACCAGCAGCACGGCAAGCCATACGCTCAACACGACCAACACGCCGCCGGCCAGCAGCACCACCAGCGAGGCGACGATGTTGTCCAGCGCCAAGAGGGCCGCCACTTTCAGGGTCTGCCAGACCGTGCGCTCCCTACGGACCAGCGCGGCGTAAGCGTACTGGGACATCAGCGCCCAGGCGATCAAAAAGTAGACCCACATCACGGCGAAATACTGGAGCCACGGGATGGGGCCGAACAAGAAGAACCGCAGGTAGAACGAGATGATCTCCAGGATCAAGAGGAGGACGGCCGCGAGGCCCACGGCCCGCTTGAAGTGCCTGCGGTAAGCCCGGAAGTAGTCCCGGACCAGCACGTATTCGCCTCTCACCATCCAGCTGGCCATCTGATAGGTCGCGGCGGACGTCGGGCCCAGGACCAACGAAGCGAGGACGATAAAGACCGCGTCCGTGAGAATGGAAGACAGCTCGACCTTGACCGTGTAAAGAAACCACGCCGGGATGAGGCCGGCCAGGAACCAGGCCGCGCTCAAAAAGAGCGTCATCCCCATGTAGTCGTATACGTGGCGGAGCGCCCGCAGCGTGATCTTGCCGCCTTGGACGATGGACTCACCGGCCAAAGGCCTCGTCCTCCTCTTTCCCGTCGACATCTTCCCGGTCCCCCGCCCCGAACATGATCGCCGCTTCTCTGACGACCTTGGCGGCGAGGAGCGACGTGACAAAGCCCGTATCCACCAGAGGGTTCACTTCGACCACGTCAAAGCCCACCACATCGAGGTCCCGCAGCCTCCACAGCGCCGCCAGGAGTTCCTGGGGCCGGCACCCTCCCGGTTCCGGCGTACCGGTCCCCGGGGCGAAACCCGGGTCGACCACGTCGATGTCCACCGTGAGATACACCGGTCGACCGGCCAGCTCTTCGGCGGCGCGCGCCGCCCCCGCCTCCACGTCTTCGGTGAAGACCGCGGAAAACGCCCGGCCGAAGGCAAACTCCTCGCGCGTCCCCGA
>k87-15154_pt1 | contig 12102 bp, 12 predicted proteins | sample MGYA00084031_6733416 | MGnify analysis MGYA00084031
CTCCATAAAAATATCCTTGCCAACAGAAAAAAATAATCAGGTAGTTCAAATTACATAAAAAAGAAAAGGAATTAGGTAAAAATTAGCGAATAATTAGGGATAATGGAGCTATTTGTCAAAAGGACTCTTTGTGAATAGTGAGTCTATTTACCTAAATAGATGATCGGGCTGGTTGTACAACCAGCTGGCGTGTCCGTTTGAAGAGGGTGCAGGGTACGATCATTTTAATCAAACATGTAAGGAAGGTAAGACGATGGAGAGCATAGCAGAATTTATTGAAAATCGACGATTCTACCACGTATTCCAGCCGATTTGTCACCTTCCGGAAAAAAAGGTTATAGGATATGAAGCGCTGATTCGCAGCGTATCCCCTATCGGCCCTGAAGCATTGTTCCAAAAGGCGACTGAACAGAATAAGTTATTTGAATTGGATACCCTGTCTATTTCACAGGCATTGACTGTTTTTTTCATGCCCCAGCAGAGGCAGGAAAAAAGAGAGTTTCTCTTTGTCAACATTTATCCGTCTACGATCGTGGAGGATCAGTTTCCGGCATTTATTGATGGCATCATGAGCAGGTTTCGTCCCAATCTGAGCAAAATTGTTCTGGAAATCAACGAATCTATCGTAGAGCGAAAAATATGGCTGAACCCGCTGTTTACGAGAAGAATCGCCATGCTTAGAAAGATCGGCTTCAAGATCGCGCTGGATGACGTCGGAGAAGGAGCGACAACCTTTCGCAAGATTGTCGAGATCTCCCCTGATTTTATTAAAATGGACAAGTTCTTTTCAGATGGCTTGGCCCATTCAGGAAAGAAACAAAAAATCGTACAGCTTTTGGTTGAGTACTGCCGGGATGAAGCTGAGCTTATTTTGGAAGGGATTGAGCGCGAGGAGGATTTTTGCTGCGCCGCGAGCCTCGGCGTAAAAACCGGTCAGGGCTACTACCTCGGGAAACCGGGACGACTGAATCGATATTCATGAAAAGTGTACATACTGGAGGAAATATGTGATGAGTGACAGAAACGTGTATTCCCGGAAAGCGACGCTTTCTCTACGAATCTCGGAATTCGAGGTTCCGCCGATGCAGGATCTCTTAATCGTAGGAAGAAAAGCCCCCATTGGGCCAGAGGCCGTCAGGCGGATGGCAGAGGCGCTTTCGCCGGAGCAATTTACTTTGGTGAAGATAGATCATCCGAGAATTGAGGCTGTCCTCATCCGAAATTCGCTGATGCAGATGCTGGATAGAGATGTGTTGATGAACATTATTCTGGAGGAAGCAGAAAACATGATCAGCGATTCGATGGTTCTTCGCTCTGAGTTGAAAATCGCTGTTTCTGTTCAGCGCGAGGTGGATCTGTCATGAAGGTCTCCGAAATCATGACTACTTCCGTTCACACCATTACGTCGGGAAGAAGTGTTTCCTATGCGGCGGAGCAAATGAATGAATGGAAGATCGGGTCGCTGATTGTAGTCGATCACGACCAGGTACAGGGAATCATCACTTCCCGGGATGTCCGATCATCCCATCCCAATCGGATCGTAGCAGATGCCATGACTCCCAATCCCGTCACGATCAGTCCCGATCACGACATTTGGGACGCCTATCGCATGCTCACGGAGAATCAGATTGAACGGATTCTCGTCATGGACAAGACAGAGATGAAGGGGCTGGTGACTCGCGAAGAAGTGATGCGAAAGCTGGCTGAGTTCATGGATTCGCATACAGGCTTGTACCGGGCTCCCTATATACAGTACATTGGAGAGGAGTTCCTCAAACAGCGTCAGCCGTTCCACCTGATTTTTGTGGACATAAACGATTTCGGTCGAATCAATAAAGAATACGGCCATCCATTTGGCGATGACGTGATTCGGACTTTATCTCAACGGCTTTCCGCGCTCGCCAAGGAGAAATACGACTATTTGTGCCGGTATGCTGGCGATGAATTTGTGCTGATATCGTTAGCGGATCAAGAGCAAGTAGAGGAATATCTCGAGGAGATCGGACGGCCAATGGTGCTTGAAGGAGTATCCATATCGGTTGCTGTCGGACATGTGGACGGATGCAAGGAGCCGGATTTTTTCAGCCATAGCTTAAAGGAGCTGCTGCGAAAGGTGAGTCTGATCTCGTCGTACAATAAACAGTTCAAGGAAGAATATGCGGCAAGTATAAACCGGTAGGGGCGGGGAGAGGAAGAGGGGATTCGATCTTTTTCAAGAAAATGGGCCTGTTTCTTTACATAGAAAACACCAATCCAAGGCAATGTTGCCTGACTTGCCAGCAACCTACGAAGGAAATTCCCGAGCCTTTTTCATATAATAGAACCATTCACGTACTATGCCTCCGGCTATTGATTCAATGGCTGGAGGATTTTTTTTGCTCGTGTGAACTCTGTATATTTACATAACTGGAAAATGGATGAAAAGTCGATTTGTTTCGCTATAATAAAAGAAAATGACCTAAGCCATATGGCCGAGGAGGATTGTAAGGTATGAAGCGCTTCAGATGGTTTCCGGGAAGCAACAAAGCCAGTTGGTCAATGTTTGTTTGGACCGCCGTGTTGGCTGTTGGACTTGGCTTCTTTTGCGTTCAACCAGCAACTGCGGAAGAAACAGCGAGTGAACTGGAGAGTCAGCTTCGTTTAACACCAGACTACAAGCAATATAATTACGAACAAGAGATTACAGCCATAGCCATGACGGAGAAAAAGGGCGATTTGGTCCAGGTCGAGATGTCCATCGACAATTACGGTGAGAAAGGAGAACGACTGGATATTCCTGTGAAAACCGAAGAGGTCGACGGCCAGTATGTCTCAAAGGGTGTCTTTTCGACGGGAAGTCGAATCACTTCTTATAAGCTCGTGTACAAAATCGTTATGGATGACGGAGAGCAAAAGTGGTTCGGACATGCGAGCAAAATGATCCAAGTTGACAATATGCCGCCCATGAATCCTTCTGTAGAGTCCATCTTTAAAATTGAGCAGAAAGAATATTATAAGGTAGGCGAGCCGATCAAGTTTACTGTCTATACACCCAATAAAGGTAAACTCGTATCCGAGCCGAAGTTTATGTTTTTCTTTAATTCTGTTGATCAATCACAGCCTGTAGAGGAATTGGAGACTGAGTTGGATCCAAAAAACAACCAGTACGTGACGACGGGGACGTTTACTCCAAAAATACCGGGAGTTTACAAGCCATTTTTCTTTGCGGGTATGGAGGACGAAGAGACAGGCGAGACAATTGAGGCAAGCGCCGTCACCGAGTTTACCGTCGAGGACCATGACAAGATACTTGTCTCTCTCAGTCCGGGCACAGCGACCATGAAAGCGGGAGACGAAATTTACCTGGTAGCTTACTACAAGATCGGCAAATGGGAGGATCATAAAATCTCCTGGAATTACAAGGCAGAGGAAATTACGCGGCAATACGACAAAAAGCGGGGAATCCAGAAGGTTGTGATCCGCTTTGTCCCCAAACGAAAAGGGACGTTTACGTTTGAAGTGAAGGTAGAACAAGAGGACGGCGAAAAGCGGGGAGCTGCGAGTGCGGTGATCCGCGTCACGGAATAGAAAAATGGAGTCGAAAAAGCACTGCACATCAAAAGGAGCAGTGCTTTCTTTTTGCAAGGGCTTCGTGTTCCGACATGTTGTGTCAAATAGAGAGGAATTTTTTCAAAAAAGAGGAAAATCGTGTATAATGGTCGGGTAATCCCAAATACAGAGATGGTGGAGGTTTCACGAATGGATCGAAAGCGGCTTGAACCCATGGGAGTGGGGGGCTTATTGGACCGGAGCTTTTCGGTGTACCGCCAACATTTTACCACGTTTTTTCTGTTGGCACTAATCCTGTTTGCTCCGCTGCTGTTGCTGCAGGAGGTACTGCTCAATGACGTAGGCAGCATGCCGCTGTTGGTATCGGACGATGATTCGAGCAGTTTTGAAGAGTTTTTGCAAAACCGTTTTATCCAATCGGATGAGGCAATGACGGACGACATCGGGAAATTGCTGGTGTATTTGCTGTTGTGGCTGCCGCTGAGTATCCTGCTGGTCTATCCGCAGCTGCAGGGAGCGACGCTGCTTGTTACTCAGGCTGCTGTGTACGGGGAATCGATCTCGCTGAAGGCTTCTTTGAAGCAATCATTTGGAAGGTTCTGGCCGATGGCAGGAAGCACGGTCGTCTATATGTTGATTGCAATTGGCATTATGCTCGCGTTTGGCGTGGCTATTTTTCTATTGTCGATGCTGGGGATTGGCATTGGCAGCTTGTTTGAGTTTGACGACCCGAATCCGGTTGTCATCGTCATCTTCGCCATCTTGGCCTATCTGCTGTTTTTGGTCCTGATGATTCTGGTTCCCGGGTATTTTCTCCTGCGCTGGGCGTTTTTTCTGCCGGTTGTCCTGGTGGAACGCGACGGGATCGGGATCGGACGGAGCTGGAGGCTGACGAAGGGGAACTTCTGGCGGTTAGTCGGGCTGTACCTGGTGCTCATGGTCATTTATTCGATTTTTTCAGGGGGCATTCAGGCCCTTCTCATGGGTATATTCGGCATATCCGTTTTGGGACAGCTGTTGATGGTTCTGTTCACATGTCTGTTGACTCCGTGGATGATGATCGTTTACTCGCTTGCCTATCTCGATCTGAAAGTACGCCACGACGGAACGGATGTCGAAGCGCTGCTTCAGGAACAGACAGAACCGGCATTTACTGCCCCGGGGGCGGAAGATAGGCCATGATCGATTCGGAAATGCTTACCCAAGACAAGGAAAGGCTTGCGGACATTCTGGCCAGAGACGAATTTGGGGAAGTAAAAAAGCAGGGGAAGAGCTGGCTGGATGCCCTCTTCGAGGAAATCCTCGATACGATTGCCCGCATGCTGCAGTCGGCTGATGTCAGTCCGGGGACGGCAAGCGTGTTGTCAAAGGTTATCGTTGCCGCGGCTGTGATTGGCGTCATCGTTTTTCTTTTGATCTGGTGGCGGAGAATGGTCCGCAGGGGCCCGGCGGAGAACCAGTTGCTCGCCCGAGAAGAACGGATCCGCACGTATGCCGATTACTTGCGCGAGGCAAAAGAACGGGGACAAAAAGAAGACTGGCGCGAAGGTGTGCGCTATTCTTTTTTGGCTCTGCTCAGTTTTATGCAGGAGCGCTCTTGGGTTCGGATTGAGAGCTGGAAGACAAATTGGGAGTACCTCGATGAATTGCAGGCAAGGCAACCCGAGTGGGAAACGTTCTTCCGCACACATGCCCGTCTTTTTGAACAGGTTTGGTATGGAAGGGCCGAGCTTGCTCCGGCTGCTTTCTGGGAATCGCTGAGCGAATTGGAGAGGAGATTGCACGGGGAGGGAAAACATGACGAACGCCGCTAAATCAAGACTGGTTCTGGGAGCGGCGATCCTGCTTTTCTTAGTGGCGGGAATCATGCTGCTCAAACCGTCGAGCCAATCGTATTCTGCCTATGTCTCCTTTTCTCCCAACCCCAATGGAACGAAGGCAGTAATGGAGCTGCTGGGACAAAAACGTGAGGCAATCAAGGAATGGAGAAAACCGACGGGATTCCTTCCGGAAGGAACAAGCCAGGCCATGCTGCTTGTAGAACCATATAGCTTGCAGGAGGAAGAACAGGAAGAGCTCCTGCAATGGGTGGAAAAAGGGAATGACTTGCTCATCTTTCAAAGGGAGCCGGAAGGATGGGAGGATGCCGACCTAAGCGTCAGTCTGGTTGGAGGCTACGAGTCGGAACAACGGCGAGTAGAAAGCTCGCTGCTGAACAATCCCGGCTTCGGACAGGCAGATACGGAGTGGAGAATCGATCCTGCGGATGGAATGGAGCCGCTGCTCTCTGACCAGGAGGGGATTCTGGCGGGGCGGAGCCGGGTGGGAGAAGGGACAGTAAGCTTGTTTCTCGTCCCGGAGTGGCTCACGAACGGCAAGATAATGGAACATAACCACTTTGAATTGATCTGGCCGTACCTCCAGGGAGACTGGAGCGTTTTTTGGATAGATGAGTACCATCACGGCTATCAGCAGAGACCGGGAATCCTGGCGATCTATCCGGACTGGCTGATTGCCAGCCTGGCACAGCTCGCCATCGCTCTGCTGCTCTTTATCTGGTGGAAGGGGAAACGCTTTGGCCCCGTCTATACGCTTAGAGAATGGACAGTTCGTCGTGGAGATGAAACGCTTCTGGCGATTTCGAGCTGGTACGAACGGCGACGGCTGGCCAAGGACGCTCTGCAGATTCGGGAGGCGTACCTGCGTCAGTTGCTTGCGGACCGATGGGGATTGCACAAAGGCACGACCGATTACGAAATCGTCCGGGTAGCTGAAAGCCACTGGACAGCGCAAGAGGCCGGCAAGCTGAGCCACGCTCTCGCCCGGCTGGATGACGCAAAGAAAGACCGGCACTACACGGCGAAACGGCTGGTAGCCGACAGCCGGCTTTTAGATGATGTGACCAAGCGATTGGAAAAGGAGTGAAGCAAAACGTGCAGCAATTGCTACAGGAAATGGAGAAGCACGTATTCGGACAACGGCAAAATATCCGCCTGCTGATTACCGCCATGCTGGCTGGAGGCCATGTTCTGCTGGAGGGGGTGCCCGGCATCGGGAAAACCAAAATGGTCCGGACCCTTTCACGGCTGATTGGCGGTGAATACAGAAGGATTCAATTTACGCCTGACCTGATGCCGAGCGACATTGTCGGAAACGTCGTTTTCAATATGCAGCAAAACTCGTTCGAAACCCTTAAAGGACCGATTTTTTCCAATCTGCTGCTGGCGGACGAGATCAACCGTACCCCGCCAAAGACACAGGCAGCGCTGCTGGAAGCAATGGAAGAGCGCCAGGTGACGATACACGGGGTCACTTACGAGCTGCCGAATCCGTTTTTTGTCATGGCTACCCAAAACCCGGTTGAGTACGAGGGGACCTATGTATTGCCGGAAGCACAGTTGGACCGGTTTTTGTTCAAGCTGCAGGTAGATTATCCGTCACAGGAGCAGGAACTGGAGATATTGAAGCAGCATGTTCCGTTCTTTGCCGAAAAGAAGGAGAGCGAAACGGTCGTATGCGGAATCGAGGAGATTGTTTTGCAGCGGCAAAAGCTGGAGGACGTAGTGGTGGAGGAGCAAATTCTCGCCTACATCACGACGATCATCCGCAAGACGCGGGAGACAAAGAGACTATTGCTGGGAGCCAGTTCGCGTGCAGGCATCGCCGTACTCATGGCAAGCAAGGCATGGGCTTTGCTCGATAACCGGATGTATGTCACACCAGACGATGTCAAGGCTGTCGCCCGTCCAGCCCTCCGTCACCGGCTGATTGTGGCTCCACAAGTGGAATTGGAGGGGGGAAACAGTGACCACATCATCGACGAAACGCTCGCGGCCATTCCGGTCCCTCGTTAACAGGCTGCTGGAAAATGGCGTGCTGCCCACCAAGAGAATGATCATCCTGCTCGGGTGTGGTGCTGCAGTCGCTGCGGCAGGCTCGCTGGCCGGACTCGGTTATGCGCTTTTTTGGATGTACAACGCTTTGCTGCTGTTGGCGAGCATCGCCGACTGGTATACGATGCCCCGAGCAAAGAAGATCGCAGCGGTTCGCAGGCTGCCTGAGCAGACCGACATCGGCCAGGAACTGACGGTGTCAATCGAGCTGGAGAACCACAGCGGTCAACCGATCCTGTTCCGATTGCGAGACGATCTGCCCATCTCCTTTGACCGCCCGGAAGCGGTAGAGGGCATTCTGAAACAAAAGTATGAAACGGTATCGTACACAACGCGAGGAAACGAGCGGGGATTGTTTACGCTGTCCTATTTGTATTTGCGCTATCAGGGAAAAATCCGGCTGTGGGAAAAGCAGGCGAAAATCCCCTGTGAACAAAAGATCAAGGTGTATCCGGATCTCACCGCCGTCCGGGGCTATCTGCAGTCCCTTCAGGACAGCTTGATTGTGGACGGGAAAAAAATTCTCTTGCGTACGAGAAGCGGTACAGAATTTCATGCGATCCGCGAATATGTGCAGGATGATGATCCACGCTACATAAACTGGTCTGCCTCAGCGCGGAGCAGGCGTCTGATGACAAACCAATACCGTCCGGAACAAGGCAAAGTGCTGACGATTCTCCTGGACTGCGGGCGGATGATGGGCGTCGAGCTGGAAGGGAAGACAAAGCTGGATTTGACCATCGAATCGGCGCTCACCTTGGCTGCCGTTGCGTTGAAGCAGGGAGATCAAGTAGCGTTGCTCGCTTTTTCCCACGAAATCAAAACGTATGTGCCGCCTGGCCGCGGGCTCGCCCACCTGCATACGCTCGTCGAAGCGGTGTACGATCTGCAAAGCGATTTTGTCGAATCCAATCCTCTGCAGGCACTGGAGTACCTGCATCGGCAGCAGAAGCGGCGGAGTCTGATCGTCCTCTTCTCCGACATGGAGAATTACTTGCTGGAGGATCAATTGGGAGCATACCTGTGGAGACTGCGGCGAAGTCATTTGCTGCTGCTGCTCTCGCTGGCTGATCCGCTGCTGCATGAGTGGAGCAGGACGGAGACCAAAGACAGCCGTCTGGCGTACATCAAGGCGCTGGCGCAGCGCTTCTGGCTGGACCGCAAAGCGTTTCAACAAAAAATGATCGGCGCGGGCATCCAGGTACTGGACATTCCGGCCGATCAATTGACGCTGACTGTTGTAAACTCTTATTTGGACATCAAGTCGAGAGAAGCGCTCTGACCGCTGCTGCGGCGATGGCGGTACAATCCGTAGAGGTACCAGCCGGCCAAGGCGAGGAGCGTCAGCACGGCCACACTGTACTTCGCCTCCAAAGAGAGCGAAGACGGAGTAATGTACCCTTCGATGATCCCGGCGATGACAAACAGCGGCATCGTGCCCAGCAGCAACTGTGCGGATTCCTTCGCTGCCTGCAAAAACTGAAATTTGCGATGGTAAATGCCGGGTACAAGGAGCCGATAGCCCATGTGGAGTCCGGCTCCTCCGGCAATAAAGATGGCCGTCAGCTCGATCACGCCATGAGGCAGGATGTAAGCCCAGAAGGCATAGCTGCTGTCAGCCTGGCTGTAGACAGATGCCAACGCTCCGACCAACAGGCCGTTGAAAAGCAGCAGGTAAACGGGGAACACGCCGAGCGTAATGCCGCTGATAAAGGCCAGAAATGCCACCTTGATGTTATTCAGCATGATCGCGGTGGACATAAGCGGACTGTTGATGGCATCATGGCCTTCTCCCAGTCGGCTGGGATCGATTTGGGCAGCCATTCCCTCCGGCAGCACGTAATACAGATTCAATGGATCGACCATGACTGCTGCAAAGCCGGAAATTCCGCCAATGGCAAACAGGAGCCCGGCCAGGCCGATGAACCAGATCCGCTTGTGCACCAGCGAAAACAGATGGACCCAAAAAAAGCGGGACAGCTGCCCGAGACTGCTGGACTGCTGTTGATAAGCAATGTTGTGGGCCCGTGCTACCAGTTGGTTTAAATAGCGGGTCACCTCATCGTTTGGATGGTAGGTTCGGATATAAGCCAAATGGGCGGAAGCTTTTTTGTACAGAAGCGTCAGACGGTCTATTTCCACCGCCCCGATAGAACGGGGGCGCTTTTGAAAGTGCTCCAGCAAGCGGTCGAGCTCAGCCCAGGTTGCTTTGTGCGCCTGCCAAAATGATGTCAGATTCACGAAAAGGGCCTCCTTTCAATTTTTTCATAAAGAGTGTAGTGTACAGGAAGGGTGAAGCACCGGCATGAATGAACAACACATACCAAACCAGGCGGGACGAGAAGTTGCCATCGTCACACCGGAGCACGTCCAGCTAAGGTTTCAGACAGCCGGTCTCGGTAGCAGGGCGGCTGCTCATCTGATCGATACAGGGCTGCTTCTCTTGGTTAATATTACTGTATTTATTTTGTTTGGCATAGTTGTTTTTGGAAATGGAGAGGATATTTTCCTGGAGTCGGAGAGCTATGCGATTGCCATTATAATGATCGCGCTGTTCCTGTTCAACTTTGGCTACTTCTTTGTCTGGGAATACTTTCGAGCCGGTCAGACGCCTGGCAAAAAATGGATGAAAATCCGTGTGATTCAGGAGAATGGTCAATCACTAACGTTTTTGTCAGCGGTGATCCGCAATCTGTTTCGGATTATTGACAGCCTGCCGACCGGCTACTTGCTGGGAAGCATCGTTTCGTTTTTTCATCCGCGAGACAAGCGGATCGGCGACCTGGTGGCAGGGACGATCGTTGTGGTCGAGGAAGGCGCGGCCCGTACCCGTTTTCGCGGACGATGGGGCAGACAGGTGGAGAGATGGAAGGCGGAAGCCCCGCCGGTACTGCTCGACGAGCGGCAAAAGCGGGCCATTACACGTGAGGACTGGAACCTGCTGGCAACCTTCGTAGACAGACTTCCCTCTTTGTCTGAGGGGAAACGGATTGAACTGGCCATGCAGATTGTTCGCCGCATCTGCACGCGGATCGATTGGCCGGATGGACAGGCGGCGGAAGCGCATCCGGTCGGGTTTGTCCTGCGGCTTCATGAGCAGCTCAAGCATGAATGGATGATCGGAAGATAAAGATCAGGACGATGGTCCTGATCTTTTGCGCAAAGAGGTGTCGAAAATTGTTTTATGATATAATAAAACCTCATTCTTTGTCACACGAAAGGAGGGGGAACTGATGAGCGACAAAATTTTGTCCGCATCGTCGTCACCATCCACAACGTTACATGCTCCCGATCAAAGCAAGCAGGGAAGACGGAAGCGCAACGGTTTGTTTAAAAGCTTGTTTCAAACGCTAGCGCCCCGCTCGGAGGAGAAACGCTCAGCCGTTCCAATCGTCCTGGCTGTTGTGCTGTGGGGAGGGCTGGCTTGGGCCGGGTACGCTTTTGCCGTACATACATTGGACAAGCAGCAGCAGCTGGTCAGCCAGCAAATTCAGGCGATACAGACGCAGAACGCTCAGCAAATGAAGGCGATGGAGGAGCAGATCGCACTGGTTCAAGATGAGATGAAGCAGGTCCAAAGCGGGCTTTCCAACATCGAGGAGGAGCTGCAGCTCACTGGAGAGACGCTCGGCGGAAGCAATAAGACGAAGCAGGCCCTGCAGGATCGGATCGATCAATTGAACAAACAGCTGGTCGATTTGAAAGCTTCGCTGAAAAAACTGGAGGATGCGGCTCGTGCTTGGTAAGATCCATCGCTTCTTTGCGTTTCTGCTCGCTCCAGCTGTCGGCTTTTTGCTGGCGTTCTCCCAGGCCAATCCGGTAGACAAGCTGCCTTACGAAGGGTTGGCATTATCAGCAAAGGCCGCGAACGAGCAGGTGGCCATGCTGCAGGAGCAAATGAACGAGACGAAAGATCTGCTTCGCAATACGGAACTCCTGATCGAAGACATCCGCGAGCAAGCCACCAAAGAAAAAGAAGAGTACGAGAAGCAGAACCAATCGATCCACAACCTCCTGGAGGCCAGCAAGTCGCAAACGCAAAAATCGGCGGACGTCTTGGACAAGCTCCTGGCCAACATGCTCGGCAACCCGATTGGCCAAACCTTTGGCAAAAATGCAACGGTCAAGGTCTACTCCCTGGAGGAAGCAGGCTATCGGGGGTACATGGCCAAAGTCCGCTTAAACAATCCAAATGCCCTCAAGATGGTGCTCGCGGGCGATTCGGTCAAAAGTCGCGGAGAGACGACGAGTCACGCAGCCCGACGGACTGGCGCCATACTGGCGATCAATGCAGGGGGCTTTATGAGCAAAGGCGGATATTTGACGCCGATTGGCACAACGGTCGTTGACGGCAAGATTCGCACGTTTTCCAATAATACGGATTTGAGCTTCGTCGGCTTTAACAAAAACGGGCGACTGGTGGGAGGAAAGATTTCCTCTCAGGCTGAAATTACCAAGAAGGGCATTTTGCAAGGGGCCAGCTTCCTGCCGACCCTGCTCCAAAACGGCAAGCGGATGACGATACCGAAGCAATGGGCGAATACACGTCAGCCGCGGACACTGATTGGTCACTTTGACAATGGCGACTTGCTGCTTATCGTCATCGATGGCAGACAGCAGGGATACAGCAATGGTGTCACGCTGGAGGAAGCGCAGCGCA
>k87-1518483_pt1 | contig 12102 bp, 7 predicted proteins | sample MGYA00084031_6733416 | MGnify analysis MGYA00084031
CAGTCGGTCACCGCCTGGCCGCGGGTGGCGTTGCGGAAGGCGACCATGGACTTGATCTCCGGCCAGGCGTGCTGGCACTTCCAGCCGTCCCGCCAGCAGGCGTCGACCCTGCCGTCGTTGGGCGGTCCGGCGTCGAAGTCGGACCACTCGTAGGCGGAGTTGATGTCGGGGGCGCCGTACGGCCAGGCCAGCATGAAGACATGGGCCAGGGTGTAGTCGGCGCCGTCCTTGTAGCTGAGGGTGGAGCCGTTGCGCTCGGTGTCGTGGTTGTCGACGAAGACACCGGCCACGGAGCTGTTCATGTAGCCCCAGCCCTCGCCGTAGTTCTTCAGGTAGGCGAGCTTCTCGTTGCGGAAGACCCGCTTGAGGTCGTAGGCGTAGCGGAACTCCTGGACGTCGCCGTTGCCCGTGTACTCGGTGGGCTGGACCGCCTCGCCCGCGCCGTAGATGACCTCCTGCTTCCAGTACACGTCCGGCTTCGTCAGACGTGACTTGATGTTGGCGAGGTCGGCCGCGGGGATGTGCTTGGCCGCGTCGATGCGGAAGCCGTCCACGCCGAGGGAGAGCAGGTCGTTCATGTAGCCCGCGATGGTCCTGCGGACGTACTCCTCGCCGGTGTCGAGGTCGGCGAGGCCCACCAGCTCGCAGTGCTGGACGTTCCAGCGGTCCCGGTAGTCGGTGATCTCGGCGGTGCAGTCGTCGAAGTCGTACACCGAGTACAGACCCGGGTAGTCGTACTTCGTGTACGACGAGCCCCCGGTGCCGGTGCCGCTGCCCGACGACATGTGGTTGATCACCGTGTCGACGACGACCTTCACCCCCGCCGCGTGGCAGGTGTCGACCATGTTCCGGAACGCGGTGCGGTCGCCGAGACGGCCGGCGATCCGGTAGCTCACCGGCTGGTACGACGTCCACCACTGCGGGCCCCGGACGTGCTCGGCGGGCGGGGAGACCTGGACGTAGCCGTACCCGGCGGGCCCCAGGGTGGTGGTGCACTCCTTGGCGACGGAGGCGTAGTTCCACTCGAAGAGGACCGCGGTGACGTCCTTGCTGCCGGGCGGGGAGGCCTCGGCGGGGGAGGCGAGGGCCATCGAGGCGGCTGCCGCGAGGGCCGCGACGCAGGAAACGGATCTGCGCATGTTCATCTGTGGGGATTCCTTCTCCGTTGAAGGTTCTTGCTGAAAGATTCAGCAAGTAGTTGAGCGCAGAATAAAGGCCCACTGCCTCAACGGGCAGTGGGCGGTACGGAGTTGATTGTGTGGAGTTGCTGTGAAGACACGCCTCCGAGCAGGGCGAACGGCGGACACGGGGCCCGGTGGCCCGGGCCCCGCGCCTCGGGCTCCGTGCCTCAGCCGGTGGTCCACCACACCGTCGTGTCGCCCGGGACCTTCGTCTCGCCGTCCGCCTCCGTCACCTCGCCGCTCGCGAGCAGGATCCGGCCGTGGGCCGGGACGGTGACCGACTCGCCGGTCGTGTTCGCCACACAGACGAAGTCGCCGCGCCGGAAGGCGAGAACGCCCTCGGGGGCGCGCAGCCACTCCACGCTGTCGCCCGCGCCCAGGTCCGGGTGGGCACGGCGGACGGAGAGCGCGGTGCGGTACATCTCCAGGGTGGAGCCGGGCACGCCCTGCTGGGCCTCGACGCTCAGCTCGCCCCAGCCCTCCGGCTGCGGAAGCCAGCTGCCGCCGTCGCCGAAGCCGTAGGAGGAGCCCTCGCGGGTCCACGGGATCGGCACCCGGCAGCCGTCGCGGTAGCCGTCCTGGCCGTCGCCGCGGAAGTACGCCGGGTCCTGGCGCACCTCGTCCGGCAGGTCCACGACGTCCGGCAGGCCGAGCTCCTCGCCCTGGTAGATGTACGCCGAGCCGGGCAGCGCCAGCATCAGCAGCGTGGCCGCGCGGGCCCGGCGCAGGCCCGTCTCGCGGTCGCCGGCGGTGCGGATCTGCGTGCCGGCGCCGGGCGGGTTGGCGAAGCGGGTGGCGTGCCGGGTGACGTCGTGGTTGGACAGCACCCAGGTGGCGGGGGCCCCGACCGGGCGCATGGCCCTGAGGGTGCGGTCGATGACCTCACGCAGCTCGCCGGCGTCCCAGTAGGTGCTCAGGTACTGGAAGTTGAACGCCTGGTGGAGCTCGTCGGGGCGCACGTAGTTCGCGGTGCGCTCGACGGTCGGCGTCCATGCCTCGGCGACGAAGATGCGCTCGCCCGGGTACTCGTCGAGGATCCGCCGCCACTGCCGGTAGATCTCGTGCACCCCGTCCTGGTCGAAGAACGGCATGACGTCGTTGCCCAGCAGCTTCACCTGGTCGCGGGTGCCGAGGTCGGGCAGGCCCTCGGCCTTGACCAGGCCGTGGGCCACGTCGATGCGGAAGCCGTCGACGCCCATGTCGAGCCAGAACCGCAGGATGGAGCGGAACTCGTCGCCGACGGCCGGGTGCTCCCAGTTGAAGTCGGGCTGCTCGGGCGCGAACAGGTGCAGGTACCACTCGCCGGGGGTGCCGTCCGGCTCGGTGATCCGGGTCCAGGCGGGGCCGCCGAAGATGGACTCCCAGTCGTTGGGCGGCAGCTCGCCGTTCCTCCCCCTGCCGGGGCGGAAGTGGTAGCGCTCCCTCAGGGGGGAGCCGGGGCCCTCGGCGACCGCGCGCCTGAACCACTCGTGCTGGTCGGAGGAGTGGTTGGGCACGATGTCGACGATGACCCTCAGGCCCAGCTCATGGGCGTCGCGGATCAGCGCGTCGGCGTCCAGGAGGGTGCCGAACATGGGATCGACGGCCCGGTAGTCGGAGACGTCGTAGCCGGCGTCGGCCTGCGGCGAGGCGTAGAAGGGGCTGAGCCACACGGCGTCCACACCGAGGTCGCGCAGATAGGGCAGGCGGGAGCGGATGCCCTCCAGATCACCCATGCCGTCACCGTTGCTGTCGGCGAAGCTGCGCGGATACACCTGGTAGATCACTGCCTCGCGCCACCAGTCGCGGCGCGGGGCGACCGTGGCGACGGCCGCTTCGGAGCGAGTGGATCGGGCCGGGATGTGCTGCTGGCTCATGGCGTCCTCAGTAGGTGCGGATGTGGTGGGGTCGGGTGCGAAAGGCGTCGACGGCCGGATGACGAGGCGGCCGCGGTGTCGGCGGGGTCGGGGGACACCGCGGCCGCCACCCGCGCGGGGCAGGCGCGCGGGAGTCGGTTGCCGGCCGGTGGGGGGTCAGCCCTTGGTACCTCCTGCGGTGAGGCCGGTGACCAGGTTTTTCTGCACAAGGTAGAAGAAAGCGGCCACCGGAACGGCGATCAACACCGCGGTCGCGGCCATGTAGTTCCACTGGGCGTCGTGCTCGCTGACGAAGCTCTGCAGTCCGACGGCGAAGGTGTACTTCTGGTCGTCCAGCAGGAACGTGGAGGCGAAGGCGACCTCGCCGAAGGCCGTGATGAAGCTGTAGAACCCGGCGACCGCGAGGCCCGGCCGGGCCAGCGGCAGGATGAGCCGCAGGAAGGTGCCGAACGGAGTGAGGCCGTCGACGCGCCCGGCCTCGTCGATCTCGACGGGGATGGTGTCGAAGTAGCCCTTCATCAGCCAGGCGCAGTACGGCACGATCGTCGAACAGTTGACGAGGATGACCGCGCCGTAGGTGTCGATCAGACCGAGCTCGGAGAAGATCTCGTACATCGGGACGATGAGCACGGCGATCGGGAACGCCTGGGTGAGCAGCAGCACCCACATCAGCGACCGGTACCCCGGAAAGCGCATGCGGGAGACCGCGTAGCCGGTGGTGGCGGCGAAGACCACGCCGAGCAGGGTGGTGCCCAGGGCGACGATCATCGTGGACTCGAACCACTTGAAGAAGTTCGTGTGCTGGAGCACGAACGCGTAGTTCGAGAACGTCATCTTCTCCGCGATCGCCCCCGGATGCAGATAGTCGTCCTTGTCCGGGCCGAGCGAGAGATAGATCAGCCAGGCGACCGGGGCCGTGGCGATCAGGCTCGCCAGCACGAGCAGGCCGTGGACGACGGCGCGGACCAGCGGGCTGCTCTCCCCGCGCCGCCGCACGCGCCGGGGTGCCTCGGCCACGGCCCGGGGCGCGGCCGGGGACGCGGCGGTGTCGAGGGTCGTGGTGCTCATCGTGGGGCTCCTGCGTCAGAGGGCGAGCTGGTCGTTGCGCTTCAGCCAGCGGTAGTAGAAGGAGGTGAAGACGGTCAGGATCGACAGCAGCAGGACGCCGTAGGTGGCGGCCTGGGCGTATTCGCGCGGCTGCTGGCCGAAACCGAGGTAGTAGGCCCAGGTGACGAGGATCTGCGCGTCGGGGGCGCTGGTACGGCCGAACAGCAGGAAGATGATCGCGAACTGGTTGAACGTCCAGATGATGCCGAGCAGGACCACGGTGGAGCTGACCGACCGCAGGCCCGGCAGGGTGACGTACTTGAAGCGCTGCCAGGCGCTCGCCCCGTCCATCTCGGCGGCCTCGTACAGGGAGGAGTCGATGGACTGCAGACCGCCGAGGAGCGAGACCATCATGAACGGCACACCGCACCAGGTGTTGACCATGATGGCGGCGGCCCGCTGCCAGAAGCTGTCCTCCAGCCACTGCGGCTGGGGCAGGTGCAGGGCGCCGAGCATCTGGTTGAGCACGCCGGAGTCGGCGAGCATGATCCGCCAGGAGAAGACGGTGACGAAGGTGGGCACCGCCCAGGGCAGGATGAGCAGCAGCCGGTAGAAGGTGCGGCCGCGCATCTTCCGGTTCAGCAGCAGGGCCAGGCCGAGGCCGATGGTGTAGTGCAGGAAGACGCACAGCGCGGTCCAGACCACCGTCCACAGGAAGTGGGACCAGAACCGGTCGTAGGCGGTCGGCCCGAACAGGATGTCCTTGTAGTTGTCGAGGCCGATGAACTGATAGGTGGCCTCGATGTGGTTGACACCGATCGTGCGGGCCGAGTTCAGGCTGTTGGCGTCGGTCAGCGTCAGGTAGAAGCCCCGCGCCAGCGGGTATCCCACCAGGACGCCGAGCACGACGACCACCGGGGCGATCATCGCATAGGCGTACCAATACTTCTGGTAGCCGTGCTTCAGGCGCTGCAGCAGGCCGGGACCGCGTCCCTGCCCGCCGCCGGGCCGGGCGGCCGCGCTCTCGAGGGCGACTGTCATGGTTCGACACCTTCTGGAAGTTCGGGGGCGGGGCACACGGGCCGATGGCCGCCGGTCCTCCCGCACCGGGAGGACCGGCGGCCACGGCGGCTCACTTGCTGAAGTCCGGGACCAGCTTGGCGATCGCGGTCTCCGCGTCCTTCAGGCCCTTGTCCAGGGACACCTTGCCGCCGGCGATCTTGACCAGTTCGGTGTCGAGCGGCCCCCACAGGGAGCTGTACTCGGGCAGCGCCGGGCGCGGCTGGGCGATGGAGAGGACGCCCTGGTAGCCGGCGATGCCGGGGTCGGCCTTGACCTGCTCGGTGTAGGCGTCGTCGCGGGTGGGCAGCGTGGAGTTCTTCAGGGCGATGGTCTCCTGGGCCTTCGCCGAGGTCATGAACCTCACGAACTTCAGCGCGGCCTCCTGCTTCTCCTTGCTGGAGCCGGCGTAGACGGAGAGGTTGTGACCGCCGGTGGGGGCGCCCGCCTTGCCGGAGGAGCCGCCCGGGACGGGAGCGATGCCCAGGTTGGACTTGTCCTTGAAGGCGCTGCCCTTGTAGAAGTTCGTGATCTCCCAGGGGCCCTGGATGATCGCGGCGACCTTGCCGTTCACGAACGCGTCCTGGATGTGGGCGTAGGCGTCGGCGGTGGTGTCGGCCTTGTGCAGGCCCTTGCCGTCGAACATGCTCAGCCAGGTGCCGTACGCCTTCTTCGCGGCGGCCGAGTTCATGGTGATCTTCTTGGCCTCGGCGTCGACGGTGTCGGTGCCCTCGCCGTACAGGAAGGTCTGGGCGTAGTAGGCCTGGGTGGAGCCCCAGTAGCCGTCGACACCGGTCCTGTCCTTGATCCTGGCCGCGGCCGACCTCAGCTCGTCCCAGGTCTTGGGCACCTCGGTGATGCCGGCCTTCTTGAACAGGGCCTTGTTGTAGACCAGGGCCAGGGTGTCGGTGACGAACGGAACGCCGTAGGTCTTGCCCTCGTACTGGGCCTGCTTGATCAGGCTGGGCTGGAACTTGTCCTGCTCGGCGAGGGCCTCGGTGCCGTCCAGCGGCAGCAGATAGCTCTTCTTGGCGAAGGCCGGGGTCCAGCCGACCTCGGTGCGCAGCACGTCCGGGGCGCCCTTGGAGCCGGCGGCGGTGTCGAACTTGTTCTGTGCCTGGTCGAAGGGCACGTTGACGTACTTGACCTTGATGTCCTTGTGGGTCGCCTCGAACTGCTCGACCAGTTCCTTGTACGTCGGCGCCTCGTTGGTGGCGTTGGAGGTGTCCCACCAGGTGATGGTCACCGGACCGCCCGACTTGTCGCTGCCGCTGTCGCTCCCCCCGCACGCCGTCGCCGTGAGGGCAAGGGATGCCACCAGTGCGGTGGCCGCTATGCCACGCCGCATGAGTTCTCCTTGAGGTGAAAGCCCGGGAGCGGGAAGCGGTCCCGTCCGCCGCCCCCGCCGCGTCATTGCCGTCGCCGGGCGACGGTGAAGTTAACAGCGTTGCAACCTCGACGAAAGACCTTGCAGAAAAAAAGTGCAAGAAATCGCGAAGGTTACCCCTTCGTGACCCTCTCGAACCCGCCTCGCAACCCGGCTTTCACGTGGCCGGAAGGGTTCCTGAACACTTGTGCAAGGCTCTGCAAGCTCTTGCCATACGGTGGGAAGAGAGGAATCATCCCGTTGCGGACCGTACGCCGAGACCCGGCCGTCGACGTGCGCCGGGACCCGGCCGTCGACCGGACGCCGACCGAACACAAGGGAACGCGATGACGCAGCAGCCCGTAGCGGGCCGTTCAAGGACACGCCCCGGGCGGTCGCCCGGTGGGCAGGGCGGAAGGCGGCCGGTACAGTCCACTCATGTGACCACACGGCTTGCCGACATCGCTGCCCAGGCGGGTGTGAGCGAGGCGACCGTCAGCCGCGTCCTCAACGGGAAGCCGGGCGTCGCCGCCACCACCCGCCAGGCCGTACTGGCCGCCCTCGACGTCCTGGGCTACGAACGTCCGGTACGGCTGCGGCAGCGCAGTGCGGGCCTGGTGGGCCTGATCACCCCCGAGCTGGAGAACCCGATCTTCCCGGCACTGGCCCAGGTCATCGGCCAGGCGCTGACCCGGCAGGGCTACACCCCGGTGCTCGCCACCCAGACCCCCGGCGGCTCCACGGAGGACGAGCTGACCGAGATGCTGGTGGACCGCGGGGTCGCGGGCATCATCTACGTCTCCGGCCTGCACGCGGACACCACGGCGGACATGGAGCGCTACGAGCGCCTGCGCGCCCGGGGCGTGCCCTTCGTCCTCGTGGACGGCTTCTCCCCGAAGGTCCAGGCGCCCTTCATCTCCCCCGACGACCGCGCGGCGATGACCCTGGCCGTCACCCACCTGGTCTCCCTGGGCCACACCCGCATCGGCCTGGCCCTGGGGCCCAAGCGCTTCGTCCCGGTCCAGCGCAAGATCGAGGGCTTCGTCCGCGCGATGCAGGACCAGCTGGGCCTGTCCGCGGACGCCGTGGAGTCCGAGCTGATCCAGCACTCCCTCTACTCCCTGGAGGGCGGGCAGGCGGCCGCCACCGCGCTCATCGAGCGGGACTGCACGGCGATCGTCTGCGCCAGCGACATGATGGCGCTCGGCGCGATCCGCGCGGCCCGGCAGCGCGGGCTGGAGGTCCCCCGGGACATCTCGGTCGTGGGCTTCGACGACTCCACCCTGATCGCCTTCACCGATCCGCCCCTGACCACGATCCGCAAGCCGGTGCCGGCGATGGGCCAGGCCGCGGTGCGCACCCTGCTGGAGGAGATCGGCGGTACGCCCGCGCCGCACAGCGAGTTCGTGTTCATGCCGGAGCTGGTGGTCCGCGGTTCGACCGCCTCGGCCCCTGGGGACCGGAATCGTTCGTGAGGCGGAGAACGTACGGCCGGAACCCGACTGGGGGATGATCGTCCCGGGAAGGTTTGTCTGGCAGACTCTGTGCCCATGGGTGAGACGACCGTGAGGCCGCCGGAAGGCCGGGAGAAAGCCGCTCCGCCTCCCGTCACGGGCGACAGCCGCCCTCCGGCCGTACGGCGCCTGCGTACCCCCCGGCCTCCCCGGCTGTGGTTCGAGATCCTGCTGATCGCGGTGAGTTACTGGACGTACTCACTGATCCGCAACGCGGTCCCCGAGCAGAGAGCCAAGGCCCTGCGCAACGCCGACTGGATCTGGCACGTCGAGCACCAGCTGGGCATCGCGGTCGAGCACTCGATCAACCATGCCGTGAACTCCGTGACTTGGTTGATCATCGGCATGAACTACTACTACGCGACCCTGCACTTCGTGGTCACCATCGGCGTCCTGGTGTGGCTCTACCGCAGCCATCCCGGCCGTTACGCGGCGGCTCGTTTCACCCTCTTCATCACCACGGGCACGGCCCTGCTCGGCTACTACCTGTACCCCCTGGCGCCCCCGCGCCTGATGAGCGGCGGACTCTTCATCGACACGGTCGAAGTCCACAACACCTGGGGCTCGATGGCCTCCGGCGACCTGAAGAACATGTCCAACCAGTACGCCGCGATGCCGTCCATGCACATCGGCTGGTCCCTGTGGTGCGGCCTGATCCTCTTCGCCGTGTGCACGATCCCCTGGGTCCGCGTCCTCGGCCTGATCTACCCCGTGGCCACCCTGATCGTCATCGTCGCCACCGCCAACCACTTCTGGCTCGACGCGGTCGGCGGCGTCCTGTGCCTCGGCTTCGGCTTCCTGGTGGCCCGCGCCTGGTACGGAGCGCTGCCGCACGCGCTGCCGAGAATGGTGGCCCCTCTGCAACCGGCGAAGGCATAGGGCCCGGCCGTCCGCGCACCGCGTCCCCCGGCGCGCCGCGCCGGCCGCCGGGGCGTGCGCGCCGGGGAACCAGGTGCTACGTGCCGTAGAACAGCGACTCCACGACCCCCCGGGCCCGCCGGGCGGTCCGCCGGTACGCGTCCAGCATGTCCCCCACGTGTCCCGGCCCGTACCCGAGGTACCGCCCCACCGCGGCCAGCTCCCGGGGCTCGGTGGGGAAGGTGTCCCCGGCCCGCCCGCGCACCAGCATCACCGCGTTCCGCACCCGGGTGGCCAGCACCCATGCCTCGTCCAGCGTCGCGGCGTCCTTCTCGGAGAGAAGCCCCAGCTCCCGTGCCGCCGCCAGCGCCTCCCGGGTCCGTGTGGTCCGCAGCGACGCCTCGGTCGCCCCGTGCCGCAGCTGCATCAGCTGCACGGTCCACTCCACGTCCGACAGCCCGCCCGGCCCCAGCTTGGTGTGCAGCTTCGGGTCCACTCCCCGCGGCAGCCGTTCGGTCTCCATCCGCGCCTTCAGCCGCCGGATCTCCCGCACCGCGTCGTCCTTCAGCCCGCCCTGCGGGTAGCGCAGCGGATCGATCAGCTCCACGAACCGCCGCCCCAGCTCCTCGTCCCCCACGACCGGCTCGGCCCGCAGCAGCGCCTGCGACTCCCACACCTGCGCCCAGCGCCGGTAGTACGTCGCATACGACGCCAGCGTCCGCACCAGCGGCCCATTGCGCCCCTCGGGCCGCAGGTCCGCGTCGATCAGCAGCGGCGGATCCGAGCTGGGCGCCTGGAGCAGCCGCCGCATCTCGGCGACGACCCGCCCCGCGGCCTCGGCCGCCTCCCGCTCGTCCACGCCGTCCCGGGGCTCGTGCACGAACAGCACGTCCGCGTCCGACCCGTAGCCCAGCTCATGCCCCCCGAACCGCCCCATCGCGATGATCGCGAACCGGATCGGCAGGGTGTCCCCCCAGCCCTCGCGCACCACCGCCCGCAGCGTGCCGGCCAGGGTCGCCGCCGTCAGCTCCGACACCGCGCCGCCCACCCGGTCCACGAGGGCGCCCTGGTCGGCCTCGGCCGGCTGCGTCTCGGTGCCGTAGGAGCCGACGATGTCGGCGGCGGCCGTACGGAACAGCTCCCGCCGGCGCACCCCGCGGGCCGCCGCGACTGCCTGCTCGGCGCTCTCCGCGCGCCCCACCGCGGCCAGTATCTCCTGCTCCAGCTGGGCCCGCCCGCGCGGTTCGAGCCCGCCGCCGTCGCCGTTCCCGAGCAGGGCGACGGCCTCCGGCGCCCGCAGCAGCAGATCGGGCGCGAGCCGCCCGGCGGACAGCACCCGCGCGAGGTTCTCGGCGGCGGCCCCCTCGTCCCGCAGCAGCCGCAGGTACCACGGTGTCTTCCCCAGCGCGTCGGACACCTTGCGGAAGTTGAGCAGCCCGGCGTCCGGGTCGGCGGAGTCCGCGAACCATCCGAGCAGCACCGGCAGCAGCGTCCGCTGGATCGCGGCCCTGCGCGTGACCCCCGACGCCAGGGCCTCCAGGTGCCGCAGTGCCGCGGCGGGATCGGCGTACCCGAGCGCGACCAGCCGCTCCCGGGCCGCCTCGAGGCTCAACCGGGCCTCGCCGGGTGCCAGTTGGGCGACCGCGTCGAGCAGCGGCCGGTAGAACAGCTTCTCGTGCAGCCGCCGTACGACGCCGGCGTGCCGCTTCCACTCGCGGGTGAGCTCGGTGACCGGATCGCTGCGCAGGCCGAGCGACCGTCCGAGCCGGCGCAGATCGGCCTCGTCCTCGGGCACGAGATGGGTCCGCCGCAGCCGGTACAGCTGGATGCGGTGCTCCATGGAGCGCAGGAACCGGTAGGCCTCGTCGAGCTGCGCGGCGTCCGCACGGCCGACGTACCCGCCCGCGGCCAGCGCCTGCAACGCGTCCACGGTCGTCCCGCTGCGCAGGGAGGCATCGGTCCGCCCGTGCACCAACTGCAGCAGCTGCACGGCGAATTCGACGTCCCTGAGCCCGCCCGGCCCGAGCTTCAGCTCGCGCTCGACCTCGGCCACGGGGATGTTCTCGACCACGCGGCGGCGCATCTTCTGCACATCGGCGACGAAGTTCTCGCGCGCGGCGGCCTGCCAGACCAGCGGGGCGAGCGCGGCGATGTACTGCTCGCCGAGCTCGGGGTCGCCGGCGACCGGACGGGCCTTGAGCAGCGCCTGGAACTCCCAGGTCTTGGCCCACCGCTGGTAGTAGGCGACATGGCTGCTCAGGGACCGCACCAGCGGCCCGTTGCGCCCCTCGGGCCGCAGATTGGCGTCGACGGGCCAGATCGTCCCCTCGACGGTGGTCTCGGAGCAGATCCGCATCAGATGCGAGGCGAGCCGGGTGGCGGCCTTGAGCGCCTCCGCCTCGTCCGCGCCCTCCGCGGCCTCGCCGACGAAGATCACGTCGACGTCGGAGACGTAGTTCAGCTCGTGGCCGCCGCACTTGCCCAGGGCGATCACCGCGAGCCGGCACAGCGCGTCGTCCTCGGGGGCGGCGGCGCGGGCGATCCGGAGGGCGGCGCGCAGGGTGGCGGTGGCGAGGTCGGCGAGTTCGGCGGCGGTCTCGACCACGTCGATGGTGCCGCACACGTCGCGGGCGGCGATGGACAGCAGGCAGCGCCGGTAGGCGACGCGCAGCGCGACGGGGTCGTCCGCCCGCGCGAGCTCCCGCTCGAACTCCTCCACCCCGCGGTGCAGATCGCGCGGTTCGTAGGTGACGAGCGCCCGCCAGTCGCCGGCGTGCCGGGCCAGGTGCTCGCCGAGCGCGGCGGAGCAGCCGAGCACCCCGAGCAGCCGGTCGCGCAGCGGCTTGGCCGCTATCAGCGTGTCGAGCAGCTCCCGCCGCTCCGTCGGCGTGGGCTGCGCCTCGAGCAGCCGCACCAGCCCCCGCAGCGCGAGGTCCGGGTCGGCGGTGGCGCCCAGTGCCTCCAGCAGCACCGGATCGTTCCGGAGCGGGGCCAGCTCAGGACTCTCCAGCAGCCGCTCGGCCCCCGAGGCATCGATGAAACCGTGCCGCAGCAGCCGTGTGAAGGTACTGCTCCTGCGCCCCGGCGCCGTCATTCCGGCCTCCCGTCGGATCGAGCTCGTCCTGGCCAGAGCCTAACCGGAGTCCGGGACCCGGACCTCGGCAACGAGGCGAACGGCATACCGCGGAACACCGGCCCCTCACCGCTTCCCCGGGATTCCG
>k87-386080_pt1 | contig 12100 bp, 4 predicted proteins | sample MGYA00084031_6733416 | MGnify analysis MGYA00084031
CGCCGCAGCCCGCCGTCAGGGCGGTCAGCAGGGCAGCGGTCACGGTCAGGGAGGCGGCACGCGGTCCGCGGGGATTCCGCATGGTCTCATCCTCGCGCCGTCGGCCGGTCCGCGCGCGGGCCGAAGACCGTTCGGGGGAGGGGCGGTTCCCCGAAGGGCGGCTCCGGGAAGGCGGCCCCGCAAAGGGCCCCTGCGCGAAGGGCCCCTACAGAGCGTCCTTGCGTGTCAGGTGGTTGAAGGCCAGCCAGCCGGGCAGGACCGGCAGCCACAGGGTCAGCAGCCTGAACAGCAGCACCGCCGGTGCGGCCACCTCCTTGGGCAGACCCACGGCGATCAGACCGACCGTGAGGGTCGCCTCGACCGCGCCCACACCGCCCGGCGTGGGGGCGGCCGAGCCGAGCGCGTTGCCGGCGAGGAAGACGACGGCGACGCTGGCGATGCTGATCGAGGTCGTCCCGTCGCCGAACGCCCGGATCGAGGCGGCCAGGCACATCACGAAGCAGAAGGTCAGCAGCAGCATGCCGCCGATGCCGGTGACGAGCTTCTGCGGCCGCTGCAGCACGTCCAGCATGCGCGGCACGACCCCCGCGAACAGGGAGCGCACGCGGGTGACGACGAACTTCCGCAGGAACGGCACCGAGGTGACCACCAGCACGAGCACCGCGACCGTCAGCAGCCCCGCGATGACCGTCCGGGACGGCGACAGCGACGGCGTCTTCTCGGTCCCGGTCAGATAGCCGAAGGACAGCAGCAGCAGGATGTGGCAGCCCAGCCCGAACAGCTGCGAGGCACCGACACTGGCCACCGCCAGCCCGGGGCGTACGCCCGCACGCTGCAGGAAACGGGTGTTGAGGGCCACCCCGCCGACCGCGGCCGGTGCCACGATCTTCACGAACGACCCGGCGACCTGCGCGGCCACGGTCCGCACGAACGGCACCCGCTCGGGCACGAAGCCCAGCAGCGCCATGGCCGCCGCGACATAGCTGAGCGCCGAGAACAGCACCGCCGCCGCCACCCAGCCCCACTGGGCGTTCGCGAAGAGCGTGCCGAACTCGATGTGGGTGAGCTGCGACAGCAGGTAGTACGCGCCGATGGCGCCCGCGATGAAGCTGATCAGGGTGCGCGGCCGCACCCGTTCCAGCCGGGCGGGCTCGACCGGTGCCTGCGGCCTGATCCGCAGCACCTGGTGACGGATCTGGGTGAGCAGGTCGTCCTCGCGGGCCTCCTCCAGGGCCTCGTCGATGGCCCGCTTCTCCGCCCGCGCCTCCGCCCGCTCGGTCTTCTTGTCCTTCCGGTCCGGCTTCCCGGGGCCGGCCTCCGCGGCGGACTGCTCCAGCCGGGCCAGCCTGCTCTGCCGGGACGCCGCCAGGACGGCCTCCCGCTCCCGCTGCGCCCGCTCCCGGGCCAGCCGGCGCAGGGTCGCGCGCGTGCAGCGCGTCAGCGCGATGGGCTGCAGCATGGGCAGGCAGTCGGCGACCGCGTCGGGCCCGAGGACGCCGACCGCGGAGGCCACGGCGCGCTCCGCGCCCACCCTCAGACCGAGCGTCGTCAGCAGCTGGGCGATGTCCATGCGCAGCAGCAGATCACCGGCCGCGATCTCGCCGCCGCGCAGATCGGTGAGGAACACCCTGCCGGAACGATCCACCAGAATCGCGTCACCGGCCAGCCTGCCGTGCGCGATGCGCCGTGACTGCAGCGCCCGCACCTGTTGCCAGGTGCGGCGCAGCAGGGTGTCGGTGATCTCCTCGTCCGCCAGCGAGTCGAGCGTACGCCCGTCGATGTGCTCGTAGACGAGCATCACGGCGTCGGGGCCCAGCTCGGAGGTCGCGATCAGCTTGGGCGCGTTGGCGCCGGCCGCGATGGCCGCGTAGGCGAGCAGGGCCTCCTGCTCCAGGGCCTGGCGCAGCGACTGCAGACTGCTGCGGGTGGTGAAACCGCGCAGTGTGAGGTTGCGCCACAGACGGTAGAAGAAGCCGTGCGCCTGCTGCTCGCGGTCGACGACCGTGACGTCCAGCGGGGGGCCGTCCTTCAGGGTGACGAAGTAGCGCCGGCCGCGGTCGCCGTTGTCGGCGCTCTCCGCCGTGTCCACGCGGGCCGCGCTCACCGGGTGGAAGCCGACGGTCCGCAGCCCCGCCACCAGGGTCCGCCCCGTGGGACGGACGTTCGGCGAGCCGACCGCGTACAGGGTGCCGTAGGCGATGGTCCAGCCGATCAGCACCGTGAGGATGATCGAGAACGGTGTGGTGTAGCCGGTGACCAGCATCGAGAAGGCGTCGAGCAGCAGCACGATCCACAGCACCGCACGCCAGCGCGGCCGCCGGGACATGCCCACGGCTGTCATGTATGCGATGACAGGGGCGAGATAGCCGTGCACCGGATCGGTCAGCGAGTGCAGGTCGCCGGGGGAGGGCTGGGTGAGCGCCTCCTGGATGGAGCTGGGGGCGCTCTCGGCGACCCACAGATCGGTGGCGAGCGTCACTCCGTGGGCGAGGACCGCCGCGAGCACGCCGTCGGCGATCCGCAGCCCGTCCCGTTTGATCAGCCGTTCGATCGCGAACGCGACCGGAACCAGCAGGATCGCGATGCTGGACGCCAGGCCGGCGATCTTGATCAGCAGGTCGGGTGCCTGACCGGTGCCCTTGTTGATGTCCTGTTCGAGACCCGAGGTGGTGCCATGGGCGAACGCGGCGATCGCCAGCAGCACCACGATGGCGAGCACGCCCACCAGCAGCCGCATCAGGTCCGAGGGACGGTGCACGCGCGCGGGGAGCAGCGGTTCGTCGCCCTCCAGTTCGTCGATGTGGGCCACGTCCCTGTTCTCGGCGGGCTTCCTGTCCGCCTTCTCCGCCTTCCCTGTTGTTTTCGCCTTCTGCGTCTTACAGGTCTTCTGTTCTTTCTGCTCCTTTTTTGGCCTTTCTTCCGAGCTGTCCCTCTTCGGGTCGTTCGTGTCCCCGGTGCCCGGGCGCGACGAAGCCCCAGAGGTGCCCTCCACGCCGTCGGGGTGCACACCCTGTTGCTTCATGCTCTCTTCTCGGTCTCGTATCACCGGTCACCGCCCGCACGATGGTGGCATGTCCCACCGACACACGAAGGCGGCAGGGTGCATGTGCGGGGCGCACAGTCTGCCGGAAGCTCCCCCCGAGAGCGAGAGCACGCCCCCGCGTCCGGGCGCCTTCCGCTGTCGGCGGGGTGGGGCAGGATGAGGCGGATGAGCACAGCGAGCCCCTCGAACGACGGCCGTCCGGAACGCCCCGGACACGCCGACGCGCTGCCCGAGTACGCCGAGCGGGTCCTCGAGGTCGTCGACCTGATACCGCCGGGACGCGTCATGACCTACGGGGACGTCGCCGAATGGCTCCAGGAGGGCGGCCCCCGCCAGGTGGGCCGGGTGATGGCCCTCTACGGCGGAGCCGTCGCGTGGTGGCGGGTCGTCCGCGCGGACGGCGTTCTGCTCCCGGGCCACGAGCTGCGTGCCCTCGCCCACTACCGTGCCGAGGGCACGCCCCTGAAGGAGGCGGGCAGGGCGGCCGAGGGGCATCTGCCGCGCCTCGACATGCGGCGGGCCCGGTGGGACGGCGGTGAACATGCGCAGGGTCACACCTGACAGCTTCCGCCATTCGAGGGACCGGCGAGGACCCCATGGTCCGTACGGGTGAATCGGGACACGTGTACGCGATGTCGTACGTTCGTGAACCGAGGGACACACGTGACGGCTGCGCACAGGGAGGAGCACGGGAAGAGAGGGAAGCCCTTCCTTCCCGCCCGTCCCCGGTGCGGCGCCGGCTGCGTGCGTCCTCCTCACCCCTCGGCCACCGCTTCCCCCGTCGGCCCGCGCGTCCCCGCGACGACGGTGCCGCGCGTCGGCCGTGACAGACCCCCGCACATCCACCAGGACCGGCGAACCACGTGAGCTCCTCTTCCTCCACCAGACGCCTGCCGCACCCCCAGGCACGCCAGGAGAACCGCGGCGCCTACCGGCTGGTGCGTACCCCGCCTCTCAGACCGGACCCCCCTCTTCTGGACGCCGCCCAGCGCGCCGTGGTTGACCACGAGACCGGACCGTTGCTCGTCCTCGCGGGTCCGGGCACCGGCAAGACCACCACCCTGGTGGAGTCCGTGGCCGCGCGGATCGCCCGCGGCGGGGACCCCGAACGGATCCTGGTGCTGACGTTCAGCCGCAAGGCCGCCGTCGACCTGCGTGACCGCATGGCGCTGCGCACCGGCGCGGCCCGCGCCCCGCAGGCGACCACCTTCCACTCGTTCTGCTACGCCCTGGTCCGCGCCCACCAGGACAGCGACCTGTTCGTCGAGCCGCTGCGGCTGCTGTCCGGGCCCGAGCAGGACGTGACCGTCCGCGAGCTCCTGGCGGGCCAGATCGACCTGGAGCGCCTGGGCCTGGGCACGGTGCGCTGGCCGGACGAACTGCGCGCCTGCCTGACCACCCGCGGCTTCGCCGACGAGGTCCGCGCGGTCCTCGCCCGCAGCCGCGAGCTGGGCCTCGACCCCGGGCACCTGGCGGCCTTCGCGCGCCGCATCGGCCGCCCCGACTGGCAGGCGGCGGCCGCCTTCCTCGCCGAGTACCTCGACGTGCTCGACCTGCGGGGGGTCCTCGACTACGCCGAACTCGTCCACCGCGCGGTGCTCCTCGCCCGCCGCCCCGAGGTCGCCGAACAGCTCGCCGCGCGGTACGACGCGGTCTACGTCGACGAGTACCAGGACACCGACCCGGCCCAGGTGCGGCTGCTGCGCGCGCTCGCCGGGGACGGCCGCACCCTGCTCGCCTTCGGCGACCCCGATCAGTCGATCTACGCCTTCCGGGGCGCGGACGTGAACGGCATCCTCGAGTTCCCGCGGACCTTCCCGTGCGCGGACGGCAGCCCGGCCCCCATACAGGTCCTGCGCACCTCCTACCGCTCCGGCGCCGCGCTGCTCGCCGCGACCCGTCTGCTGACCCGGCGGATGCCGCTCACCCGCCTCCCCGCCGAGCAGGTCCGCGCCCACCGCGAGCCGGCCCCGGTGCGCGCCGGCGGCCGTGTCGAGGTCTACACGTACCCGACACCGGGCACCGAGGTGGACAACATCGCCGACATCCTGCGCCGGGCCCACCTGGAGGACGGTGTCCCCTGGAGCGAGATGGCCGTCCTGGTCCGCGCCGGTGCGCGCACCATCCCGGTCCTGCGCCGCGCCCTGACGGCCGCCGGGGTGCCCCTGGACGTCGACGGGGACGACGTACCGCTGCGCCACGAACCGGCGGTGGCCCCCCTGCTGACGGCACTGCGGGCGGTGGCGACCGCGGAAGCGGCACGGCGCGGCGCGGCGAAGGCGGCCGACGGGGAACCGGAAGGGCGCCCCGGGGAGCGGTCCGCGGAGCAGCCCGGGGGACAGGCCGAGGAACGGGCCGGGGGACGGTCCGGGGAGCGGTCCGAGGAGGACGCCTGCTGGCTGGACACCGAAACCGCGCTCACCCTCCTCACCTCGCCGCTGGCCGGCATGGACGCCGCCGACCTGCGCCGCCTGGGCCGTGCGCTGCGCGAGGAGGAACGCGCCGCCGGCAACCCCCTGCCCCCGCCCTCGGACGAACTGCTCGCCCGGGCCCTGGCCGAACCCGAACGCCTGGTCGCGCACGACCCCACGTACGCGCGTGGCGCCCAGCGTCTCGGCGCGCTGCTCAGAAAGGCCCGCGCGCGCCTGGCGAACGGCGGTACGGCCGAGGAGGCGCTGTGGGACCTGTGGGAGGGCACCCCGTGGCCCGCCCGCCTGGAACGGGCCGCCCGGCGCGGCGGCGCCGCGGGACGCAACGCCGACCGCGACCTGGACGCGGTGTGCGCGCTGTTCGCGACCGCCGCCCGCGCCGAGGAGCGCACCGGGGGCCTGGGCGCCCTGAACTTCCTGGAGGAGATCGAGGCCGAGGACATCGCCGCCGACACCCTCACCCGGCGCGCCGTACGCCCCGACGCGGTGCGCCTGATGACGGCGCACCGCGCCAAGGGCCTGCAGTGGCGCCTGGTCGTGATCGCCGGCGTCCAGGAGGGGCTGTGGCCGGACCTGCGGCGCCGCGGCTCCCTGCTGGAGGCGGACCGCATCGGCCGCGACGGACTCGCCCCGCCGCTCACCCCGGGGGCACTGCTGGCGGAGGAGCGCCGCCTGTTCTACGTCGCCGCCACACGCGCGTGCGAACGTCTCGTCGTCACCGCCGTGAAGGCCCCTGCGGACGACGGCGACCAGCCCTCCCGCTTCCTCGCCGAACTCGGGGTAGAGGCCAGGGACGTCACCGGCCGTCCGCGCCGCCCGCTGTCCGTGGCGGCGCTGGTCGCCGAACTGCGGGCCACGACCGTCGACCCGCGTGCCTCCGCCGCCCTGAGACGGGCCGCCGCGCACCGGCTGGCCCGGCTCGCCGCGCTCGCCGACGACGAGGGCCGGCCGCTGGTGCCCTCGGCCCACCCCTACCGCTGGTGGGGCATGGCCGACCCGACCGAGAACAAGGTGCCGCTGCGCAGCCGCGACCAGCCCGTCGTCCTGTCCGGCAGCGCCCTGGACCAGCTCGCCAACACCTGCGCCCTGCAGTGGTTCCTCAGCCGCGAGGTCAGGGCCGACCCTCCCGCGAGCGCCGCCCAGGGCTTCGGCAACGTGGTGCACGTGCTCGCCGACGAGGTCGCCTCCGGACGCACCCCCGCCGACCTCGAGGTCCTCATGGAACGCCTGGAGACGGTGTGGAACGCGCTCGCCTTCGACGCGCCGTGGAAGTCGGAGCAGGAGAAGGAGAACGCGCGCACGGCACTCGAACGCTTCCTGAGATGGCACGTCCTGGACCGCTCCGGCCGCACTCCCGTGGCCGGCGAGCACGCCTTCGACGTGACCCTGGAAGCGGGCGACCACCAGGTGCGCATCCGCGGCTCCATGGACCGTGTGGAGACCGACGGCGCGGGGCGCGCCTACGTCGTCGACTTCAAGACCGGCAAGCAGGCCCCCACCGCGGCGGAGGTGGCCCGCCATCCCCAGCTGGCCGTCTACCAGCTCGCCGTCCGCGAGGGCGCCGTCGACGAGCTCTTCGGCGGCACACGCCCCGAGCCGGGCGGCGCCGAACTCGTCCAGCTGCGCCAGGGGGCGGCCAAGCGGGACGGCGGCGACGGCCTGCCCAAGGTGCAGACCCAGGGGCCGCTGGAGGGGGAGTGGATCGGCGAGCTGCTGGCCACCGCCGCCGGAAAGGTCCTCGACGAACGCTTCACCCCGACGGCCGGGCAGCACTGCGCGCACTGCGCGTTCCGCGCCTCGTGCAGCGCACGGCCGGAGGGACGCCACGTCGTCGAGTGAGCCGCCGGCCGAGTGGGCCGGTGGGCCGAGCGGGGGCGTGAAGCGGCCTGCGTGATGCACGGCACCCGCCGGTGCCGGCCTGCGCTTTCGCCGGTCCGGGGGACGCCGCGGCCCGCGCTGTCCGTGGCCGCCGCTAGCCTCTGGTGGGTGCCCGCCCGTATCACCGATCCCGAGCAGCTCAAGGAGCTCCTCGGGATCCCGTTCACCCCGGAGCAGACGGCCTGCATCACCGCGCCGCTCGCTCCGCAGGTGATCGTGGCCGGCGCCGGGTCCGGCAAGACCACCGTGATGGCGGCCCGTGTGGTGTGGCTGGTCGGCACCGGACAGGTCGCTCCCGAGCAGGTCCTGGGCCTGACCTTCACCAACAAGGCCGCCGGCGAGCTCGCCGACCGCGTCCGCAAGGCGCTGGTCAAGGCCGGTGTCACCGACCCCGACGTCATCGACCCGGACAACCCCCCGGGCGAACCGGTGATCTCCACCTATCACGCCTTCGCCGGCCGTCTGCTGACCGACCACGGACTGCGCATCGGCCTCGAACCCACCACCCGGCTCCTCGCCGACGCCACCCGCTACCAGCTCGCCGCACGCGTCCTGCGCGAGGCCCCCGGCCCGTACCCGGCGCTGACCCGCTCCTTCCCGGACCTGGTCGGCGACCTTCTCGCCCTCGACGCCGAGCTCTCCGAACACCTCGTGAGCCCCGAGGAGCTGCGCGCGTGGGACACCGGGCTGCTGCACACCCTGGAGGGCGTCAAGCTCACCAACGCCGATCTGCGCAAGGTCCCCGAGACGGCCGCCGCCCGCCGTGAACTGGCCGACCTGGTCCTCCGCTACCGGGCCGCCAAGCGCGAGCGCGACCTGCTCGACTTCGGCGACCAGATCGCCCTGGCCGCCCGGCTCGCCCGGCTGCCCGAGGTGGGGCGCATCCTGCGCGAGGAGTTCCGGGTGGTCCTCCTCGACGAGTACCAGGACACCTCGGTCGCCCAGCGCGTCCTGCTGGCCGGCCTCTTCGGCAACGGCACGGGCCACCCCGTGACCGCCGTCGGCGACCCCTGCCAGGCCATCTACGGCTGGCGCGGCGCCTCCGTCGCCAACCTCGACGACTTCCCCGAGCACTTCCCCCGCGCCGACGGCCGCCCCGCCGTCCGCCAGGCCCTCAGCGAGAACCGCCGCAGCGGCGGACGTCTCCTGGACCTCGCCAACGGCCTCGCCGCGCCCCTGCGCGCCATGCACGAGGGAGTGGAGGCCCTGCGCCCCGCCCCCGGCGCCGAGCGCGACGGCCTGGTGCGCTGCGCGCTGCTGCCCACCCACGCCGAGGAGATCGAGTGGATCGCCGACTCCATCGCCCACCTGGTGCGGACGGGGAAGGAACCGGGCGAGATCGCCGTGCTGTGCCGTACGGCCAACGACTTCGCCGAGATCCAGGGCGCCCTGGTCGCCCGTGACGTCCCGGTCGAGGTCGTCGGCCTGTCCGGGCTGCTGCACCTGCCCGAGGTCGCCGACCTGGTCGCCGTCTGCGAGGTCCTGCAGGACCCCGGCGCCAACGCCTCCCTGGTACGGCTGCTGACCGGACCGCGCTGGCGCATCGGCCCGCGCGACCTCGCGCTCCTCGGCCGCAGGGCGAGACTGCTCGTCGCCCACACCCGCACGGACGCCGCAGACGACCCCGACAGCCGGCTCGCCGGGGCCGTCGAGGGCGTCGACCCGGCCGAGACGATCTCGCTCGCGGACGCCCTCGACACCTTCCTCGAAACCCCCCTGCACGGCGGCGGGGACGACGACGGGCTGCCGTTCTCCCCGGAGGCGCGCGTGCGGTTCGCCCGGCTCGCCGCCGAGCTGCGCGACCTGCGCCGCTCCCTGGCCGACCCGCTCATGGACGTCCTGCACCGCATCCTCGCCGTCACCGGCCTGGACGTGGAGCTGTCGGCCTCCCCGCACGCGCTGGCCGCCCGCCGCCGCGAGACCCTGTCGAACTTCCTGGACATCGCCGCCTCCTTCGCCGCCAGCGAGAGCGAGGCGTCGCTGCTGGCCTTCCTCGGCTTCCTGCGCACCGCCGCCCAGTACGAGAAGGGCCTCGACAACGCGCTGCCCGGTGGCGAGAACACCGTCAAGGTGCTCACCGCGCACAAGTCCAAGGGCCTGGAGTGGGATGTGGTCGCCGTCCCCGGCCTGGTCGCCGGCACCTTCCCCAGCGCGCAGGGCCGCGAGAAGTGGACCAGCCAGAGCAGGGTCCTGCCGCACGCCCTGCGCGGCGACGCCGGCACCCTCCCCGACGTCGACAGCTGGGACGCGCGGGGGATGAAGGCCTTCCACGAGGCCATGAAGGACCACCAGTACACCGAGGAGCTGCGCCTCGGCTACGTCACCTTCACCCGCCCCCGCTCCCTGCTGCTGGGCTCCGGCCACTGGTGGGGTCCCCGCCAGAAGAAGCCGCGCGGCCCGTCCGCCTTCCTGCAGGCCCTCCACGACCACTGCGTCGCCGGAGGGGGCGAGATCGAGGTCTGGGCGGAGGCGCCCGGAAAGGACGAGGAGAACCCGACCCTGCACCGGGCCGCCGCCGGCCAGGCATGGCCCCTGCCCCTGGACGAGGCCGCGCTGGCCCGCCGCCGCGAGGCCGCCGCGATCGTCCTGGACCACCTGGAGAGGCTCGCCGCCCGGCCGGATTGCCGGCCGACGGCCGTCCACCGTCCGGACGCCTCCGACGACCCGGAGTGGCCCCCGCCCCCGGAGGACGACGCACCGCTCCACGACGAGGACGTCCCCCTCGGGGACGGCACCCCCTTCGAGCCCCTCGAGACCTTCGAGGAGGACGCCCCCGTCGAGGAGGACCTCGGCGACTGGGACTCCTGGAGCGGCGAGCGCCCGACGGTCCCGCACCAGGCGAGTGCGCCCGAACCGCACTCCGCCCCGCCGCCCGGACAGCCCCGGCCCGGTGGACACGCCGCCGAGACCGAGGCCGAGTCCGAGCCCCTCACCCCGGAGGAGGCCCGCCTCGTCGCCTCCTGGGACCGCGACCTCGACGCGCTCACCGCGGAGCTGCGGCACGCCCGGCAGGGCGTCACCGACGTCCCCCTGCCGACGACCCTGACCGCCTCGCAGCTGCTGCACCTGGCGTCCGACCCCGAGGGGTTCGCGCGGGAGCTCGCACGCCCCATGCCGCGCCCCCCGCAACCCGCCGCGCGCCGTGGCACCCGCTTCCACGCCTGGGTCGAGTCCCGCTTCGAGGAGCTGACGCTGCCCATGCTGGAGCCCGAGGAGCTGCCCGGCGGCGACGCCGAGATCGACGACGAACGCGACCTGGAGGCCCTCAAGGCGGCCTTCGAGCGCACCGAGTACGCGCACCGCACGCCCCATCGCGTCGAGGCGCCCTTCCAGCTCGCCCTCGCCGGCCGGGTCGTCCGGGGCCGCATCGACGCCGTCTACAAGGAGGGTGACGGGGACACGGCGACGTACGAGATCGTGGACTGGAAGACCAACCGCTCTCCCACCGCCGACCCGCTCCAGCTCGCGGTGTACCGGCTGGCCTGGGCCGAGCAGCACGGCATCCCCCTGGAGCGCGTCACCGCCGCGTTCGTGTACGTACGCACCGGTGAGGTCGTGCGGTACGACGACCTGCCCGGCCGGGCGGAGCTGGAGAGGCTGCTGCTCCAGGAGCCGCGGCCCGGGCCACAAGGTGACGAACCGCCCGAACGGGATGCCTCCGCGGGCCCGATAGGCTCGGAGGCATGAGCCAGACCCCGGACAACGCCGTCCGTACGTACATCGCACAGCACCGCGCCGCCTTCCTCGACGACCTCGTCGAGTGGCTGCGCATCCCCTCCGTGTCGGCCCAGCCCGAGCACGCGTCCGATGTGCGCCGCAGCGCCGAATGGCTCGCCGGCAAGCTGCGGGAGACCGGTTTCACCACCGTCGAGATCTGGCAGACCCCGGGCGCCCCGGCCGTTTTCGCCGAGTGGCGCTCCGACGACCCCGACGCCCCGACGGTCCTCGTCTACGGACACCACGACGTCCAGCCCGCCGCCCGCGAGGACGGCTGGGACAGCGAGCCCTTCGAGCCCGTCGTCCGCGAGGGCCGCCTCTACGCGCGCGGGGCGGCCGACGACAAGGGCCAGGTGTTCTTCCACACACTCGGCGTCCGCGCCCACCTCGCCGCCACCGGCCGCACCGCCCCGGCGGTCCACCTCAAACTCCTGATCGAGGGCGAGGAGGAGTCCGGCTCCCCGCACTTCCGGGCGCTCGTCGAGAGCCGTGCGGACCGCCTGGCCGCCGACGCCGTGATCGTCTCCGACACCGGCATGTGGTCCGCGGACACACCCACGGTGTGCACCGGAATGCGGGGGCTCGCCGAGTGCGAGATCCGTCTGTACGGGCCCGACCAGGACATCCACTCCGGCTCCTTCGGCGGCGCGGTGCCCAACCCGGCGACCGCCGCCGCCCGTCTGGTCGCCGCCCTGCACGACGAGCACGCACGCGTGGCGATCCCCGGCTTCTACGACGGCGTCGTGGAGCTCACCGACCGCGAGCGCGAACTCTTCGCCGAACTTCCCTTCGACGAGGAGCAGTGGCTGCGCACGGCCAAGTCGTACGCCACCCACGGCGAGGCCGGGTACACCACCCTGGAGCGCATCTGGGCCCGCCCCACCGCCGAGGTCAACGGCATCGGCGGCGGCTACCAGGGCCCCGGCAGCAAGACGATCATCCCGGCCGACGCGGTGGTCAAGCTGTCGTTCCGCCTGGTCGCCGGCCAGGACCCCGACCATGTGGAGAAGGCCGTGCGCGCCTGGGCCGCCGA
>k87-851368_pt1 | contig 12097 bp, 8 predicted proteins | sample MGYA00084031_6733416 | MGnify analysis MGYA00084031
GATGCTTCGTTTCATGCCGGGTACAAAAATTGCAAGTCAAAAAGAAGGGATTTCTATAATGTAGTTTGCAGAGATATTCTTAGGACGATTCCCCTAGGTAAAATTGACTGTAAAAAAGTGATTACCTCTTAGCTTAATGAGTTCTTACTTTTTAAAACTTCTTCGCGCTCTTCAATTAATTTTTTAAATTCCTCAATATCTTCAAGGGTGGCTTTATTCTAGATGAAACTGCGCGCTCGGGATCGTGCACTAATGTAGTTAGCATATTCCTTATTTTTTTCTTGCCACTTCTTATTTGCCTCGGTTTGTTTTTGGGCATGAAGTTTATCCCTCTCTTTCAGCCATTTTTTGAACGATAGGTAAAGATATCTAATAAACAACGGTTCAATTACACTCAAACAGCCTTAACAAGCTATGGAAAATCCTCTGTTCAGAGAAAAAGCGCCCTTGGACAAGGACGCATACAAATCCGCATGACTTAATTATAAATATAAACAACTTGCGAAAAATATACAAGTAGCAAGTTTAATGGTTAGCGCCCAAAAAGCCCATTTTTTCTAAAATCCTTACGCTTAAAGCCCAATATTTTGTATCGAACTAAGTGTTGCATTACAATCTCTATTGAGAAATTTTCCTTAAACTTTATTGGGTACTAATTATTTTCTTTCAAAAAGTAAGTAGGGAAAGTAAATTATATTGCTTCCCTTTGATTTTTGAACTAATAACAATATTAAAATTATATAGTCTGTTTTTCCAATTAGCTATTATTTCTAATATTCTTGTAAGGTGGAGGGTTCATATGCTGTTATAATTCAAACTAGGATTTATCGTTCAAAAAGCTTTGCTATTCCTATGAATGTATATTTTACAGCATTATCTAAGTACGTAACATCGGTATTTAAACCGATGAAGCTTTTTTTCATCGATTCCCCGAACAAGTCTATGCTTTTGGCAATTTGTCCACCAACTACTATTCTATTGGCTTCGAACTCCCTTATAAACGGTACCAGCATCCTACCCAAGTCCTCTCCAAATTGCTTAAATAGTTCTATAAGTACTTGGTTTCCTTCTTTAGCAGCTTTTGCTAATTCTTTAACATCCATATTTTGATATGCGTTATTTTTTTGAACTGCACTTTGTAATATTCCTCTTTTTGAAAACAAGTCATCGACATAAGAATGATTATAAATTTGGTTATATAAATAACCTCCGGGTGGAATTCTTCTGTCATCCTTTAATAACTTACCATCTTCCAAAAAAGAAGAACCTAACCCTGTTCCGATTGTAAGACAAATTAATCTCTCCTCAGGATATAATGTACTAACTCCCAATCCAAAGAGTCTGGCATCATTTTCAAACAAAATATTTATAGCTTTTGATCGTAATCCTAACTCTGTGTATTTAAGTTTTTTTAATAAGTTCTCATAAATAGATACTCCATAAATGGATTCAAACTTATTCAGACCCTTTATATAACTGATTCCTTTCTCATAATCAAATGGGCCTGGAAAAGCAAATCCAACACCTATGGTCATATTTGAAAAAGGGGAATTATCACTTCTATGTGCATTAAGTTTTTGAAGATATTTTTTATATAAAACCGTCAAGTTCTTAATTATATCAGCAAAGTTCTGAATAATAGCCTCTCTATCTTGGTTAGAACAGGAATCATATATGGAAACTGTTTCTTCAATTATATTTGATTGCTCTAGTACGCAAGCTTTAATGGATGTTCCACCTACATCTAAAGCGAATGTGATATCATTGATCATTTGTAAATCACTTCCCATTCAGGAGAAACGCCAGCTTTAATTAATTGGCAGGGAACGGATCCAATATTAACAATCTTATATTTCCCAAATGTAGAAGGAATAATAAACGATTCAGCATAGGACATTTCTACAAAAACAGTTTCGTCTGTTAATGAAACAATTCTTACCTTTTCTCCTTTGACAAGGTTGTACATGACAAATTCTTTTTCTGTATCATCCACCCATTCATCAATTAAATGGACTCTTTTTACATAAAACAATAAATCTTCACGCTGTCCAAGCAAATATTCCTTATTATTATTTTGTTCATTAATTAATCTGGGCTCAGGTATTAGATTTTCCTTTACCCAATCCGTTTTTTTATAAAAATCAATATTGTTAAAACCGTGTTCGATATTAATTGGTCGCGGTTTACCATCTAAGTCTTTTCTTAAGAAGTCGTATATTTTAAAAGTAAACCACCATGTCGTAGACGAAATTTCTAAAACAAGATTATTTTTCCCCGAACAATGCACAGTCCCTGTTGGAATAAGGAATAAATCCCCTATATTTGAATCAAATTCATTCACATAATCTGTAAACTTGAACGGAATACCGGTATTTTGTGCATTTATTACTGCATTTCTAAAGTTTTCCTCATTGGTATTATTGGTCAGTCCCAGATATACTTTTGAATTATCTTTTTTCTCCATAATATAATAGGATTCTTGCTGTGGCATTTTTTCATTAAAATGGTTCTTTATATATGCTTGTTTTGGATGAACCTGACACGATAAATTATCTCCATCTATCGTATCTAAATAATCAAAACGTATTGGAAAATAATCTCCAAACAAACGGACCGGTCTTTCCCCCATTATATTTATATACTCTTGTGCCATGACAATTAAAAAAGGCACTTCTATCACATTTTGGTTAACACCAAGTAATATAGAATTTTCAGGTGCTATTGGCTCAAACTGCCATGCGCAATTCACCCATTCCTCAGGCAAATCAGCCAATTCTTTTAGTCGCTGTCCTCCCCAAACGCCTGGTGCATAAAACGGTTTCACTCTTATTGGCGCCTTTACTACTTCATGAATTATGTTTACTAAATCTGTTCCTTGAACTGCAACCGGTTTTTTAGGGTTGTTCAAATCCAGATAGAAATCAATTTTATCAAATATTTTTTTACGGTAATTTTCTAAAATTGGCCATTCAACAAAGTAAGCAATTTTATATTTTTCAACAAAATCCTTATTCCAGTCCATACCAAAGTTTAATAATTGCTTCTTGTACTCAATTTGCTGATATTCACGAGAAACATCTAAAAAGCATAATAAATCACATATACCATTACATAGCCAATAGGATCCAGGTCCAAAAACAATCGATATGGAATTTTCTCCTTTACATGAAGAACTAACTGTATTTTTCAGCTCCTCCTTTGCACTTTCTGTAAAGTAATCAGCTATTTCTGATTGTGTTACAAAACCAAAAGCACGATTGTCTGTAATATTTTCTGCAAATAATTCTCTTAAATTTGTACCTGATTTTAAATAACTGCTGGTGCATTGAATATTAAGTACATAGTTTCTATTTTCAAGTATGACTGTTAATTTTTGCAGTAAAGTTAAGTAGTCAGCTCCGTTACTTCCATCAAATGCAAGAACAATATTAGACGTCTTTCTGTCCTCAATAAAATGAACTACTTGAGATGTAATGGCCTCATATCCAACCAACAATTGAATGTCCGTTTTACTACGCACATAATTTATAGGAAATTTATTAAACATATCATCACACACTCCTACAAGATTAGTTTAAGTTTAGTATATTATTGGGGTTTCTTAATGTATTTACAGTTTGGCGTCATATTTTTCTAAAAAACGGACATTCAAGTTATTATTTTGAAATGATTATTCATTAGGAAAACTCGGCGAGTGCTAAGCAACTTCTGTTGCATAGTGACCGAAAAACATAAAATTTTTTCGGTTTGATGCATTTCCCTAATATTTTCCTTGTGAACTTATACTAAAAAATTAAAATTTCCCGGAACAAGCGAATTTACATCTATGCTTAAAATTTATGTTTAGCGTCAAAAAAAGGCTAATACGTGTTAGTATCGCCTTCTATGTATAATTAAAATTTTTATTCATTCTGCCGAACTCTTTTTATAAATTTTCCAGGAGTGACACCCATCAATTCCTTGAATACAGTAGAAAAATAATGGACTGTCTCAAAACCTGTTTTTTGGGCAATTATTTTAATTGGCAAATTTGTTGTTATCAGTAGAACAGTGGCTTGGTTAATTCTTTCATTTCTAACATATTGAGAAAAGGTAATTCCGAGTTCCTTTGAAAAAAGTCTGGATAAATGCCGGCTCGATATATGCAAATTGTTTGCCACATCATTCAACCTCAATTGTTGGTTTAAATTATCGCGAATATAAAGCTTTGCCTGGTATACTAAGGTAGATGAGATATTTAAATTTGTTTTTTTAGCCTTTTGATTATTTCCAGTCACATATGTTTGACTAATTAAAAAGATAAGGGACAAGCTTAACGAGATGATGGTATCTTCTAGAAAGCTATGTGTGAATTGTGCGTTTTGTATTAATGATTTCCACATTGACTCTATACTATTATCTTTGTTTAGCCGATATATAATAGGCTCAATATTTGATAACTGGTTGAAAAGCTCGATGCACTGTTTATTTGACTCAGAATAAATGGGTTCAAAGGCAACAAATAGGAGGAAGAGGTCATTCTTACTTATGATTTGATGTTTAACATGTGGTCTTGATAAAAATAGTGTCCCACTTGTTAATAAAAATTGCTTACCTTTTTCTATATAAATACCTTCTCCCTTCACGACATAACAAACTTCAAAAAAAGAGTGTTTGTGCGGAGTATTCGTTTTTAAAGAAGTTTCTCCTCCCCAATAATGAACATAAATTGAACCGGACTTCCCCTTTAAATAAACTGCATGCTTGTTTAATAATGAGTTCCCTGTATATAAAGTATTCTCTGACAATTCCATAAGCAAACCTCATTTTATAAAACCTAATTTGTAAGTATTACTATTATAGATGGTTTCTTTCAATCGTATCAAGAACAGTTAAATAGTTTTGTCTTTTTTTTATAAAACTAAGACCTTATTTTATAAAGACATAAAAATGATACAGGATTATATTTTTATTAAAGGGAGTGAAATTTTTTGCTTAATAGATATTATTTATTGTTCGATGTTGGAGGATTTTTTATAAGAGGAGGTGCATTACTTAGTCATAAAAAGGAATTACTTCCGTATACCATGCTGTTTTATCCGGCTAGAAGTCACTTAAATCGCGAGGAGCTTCTTGATCATTTTGTAGATATTATATGTAAACAAATGATTTCTATAATGGATAAGTATTTTATTATTGATGGAATTGCCTTTGCATTCCCTGGTCCTTTTGACTATGAAAATGGCATTTGTCTGATTAGTGGGGTAAATAAATTTGACTCTCTTTATGGTGTTGATTTACTTACGGAGTTAAAAAATAGGCTAGCAAAACAACCTGTATTTAAATCGAATGCCGCAACAGACTTTACAATAACGTTTAAAAATAATGTAAGTATGTTTGCACTTGGTGAAAGGCACTTAAGAAGCAAAGACTATCATTTCACAAAAATGATTTGCTTGACCATTGGTAATGGTACAGGATCTGCATTTTTGGAGAATGATAAAATAATTGAATCAAGAGACGATGTACCACCAAATGGATGGGTTTACAATTTACCATTTAAAGATTCTATTGTAGACGATTACATATCATCGAGGGGAATATTTCGGATTATAAAAGAAATGGAATTAAGTCTTGATTTAAGCCTTGAAACCATTGCAGAAGGTGCACGAAACGGCAATTCGTCAATGATTGAAGTGTTTAACCGGTTTGGTCAACTACTTGGGGAGATGTTGTTGCCGTGGCTTCAAAAGTTTCATCCGGATGTGGTTGTCATAGGTGGACAGATATCAAATAGCTATGATTTGTATAAAAAGCAGCTGTTTACTTACTTGGGGAAAGAAAGCGTTGACATTTTAATTTCAGAAAATACTTCCTATAGTACTTTTGTTGGATTATCAGAAGCAATTTTTAATTAAAATATGAGAAGGTAGAAAAGGAGATGTATGCAATTGAAACGAATTTTTAAATTGTTGTTTACAGCAGGTTTATTCTCATTAGTGCTATTTGGTTGTTCCGGCAAAGAAACCGGTAACAAGGATCAAGTTACTCTGAAAATTTGGGGTGATGCTGATAATCAAGCAACTCTTGAATCATCATTTGACAGGATTAATGAAGCTTTTATGGAAAAGTATCCTGATATTAAAGTGGATTACCAGTATTCAGGAACCATCGAATCGATTAATGTTGCATTACAATCAGATTCATTGCCTGATTTGTTTTGGGTTCAAGGAAATAAATCAACAGTAATGGCAGAAATGGCTAGAAATGGCTACATATTACCTCTGGATGATTATGATCTAGATTACAGTCGCTTCCCGGAAGATGCCGTCGATTATGCCACTGTTGATGGAAAAGTTTATAGTTCCATGCCTTCTTTTATCGCCTATGTAACAATGTATTACAATAAAGATATTTTTGCTAAATATAACCTAGATGTACCTAAATCTTGGGAAGAGTTGGAAAAAATTTCTCGAGTTTTAGCTGAAAACGGAGTTACACCGATTGCAGTTGGTGGAAATGGAGATTTTGATCGGTATTGGATGTTGCAAGCTATGGCTGCTTCATTGGCAAGTGATGTATTAACAAATATTGTAAACGGAGAAGAAAATATTGATTTTACCAACCTAGGGTTTACTTTTGATGCATATAAAGATTTTGCAGCGAAGGGATACTTTGGTAAAAATGTATCAGCTATAGACGGTAATGGCGCAAAATTGGCATTCACTAATGGTCAGGCTGCTATAATGGCAGACGGTACGTGGAATGCAAATACTTATAAAGAAACAAACTTGAATATTGGTACTTTTGCTTTACCTGGTCTAGATGGTAAAACATACGCACAAACAGGACCTTTCAATGGAAATACTTATGCAATTTCCAGTAAAACAAAACATCCTAAAGAAGCTGTAAAATATTTGAAATTTTTGAACAGTAGAGAAGCACAGCAAATTATGGCTGATGAAACTGGACTAGTACCTATGCTTCCTGATATTAAGCCAAAAGATGATTCTGTTAAAGAAATGGCGAACTTTGATGGTATTGGTTTAAATATTTATAATACATTAGCTCAGATTGCTGATGAAAAATCAAAACCACATGATCTATTACTCACAGAGATCACACCTAAATTAATGCTTGGTAAGATGGATGGAAAACAAGCTGTCGAATTGTTGCAACAGGAACTTGCGAAAAAAGGAAAATAATTTGGGATCTCATTAATTAACTGATTAAAAGCATAATTAACCAAATTGCCGGATATCGAGTGCAAACAGTAATTTTTCCTCCATATCTGGCAGATTGTTTATGATATGGAGTGAGTATAAATTGAAAAATCTAACAAAAACAAGGCATTATCTCATTTTTATACTGCCCGGATTCATTCTTTATTGTTTGTTTGTGATTTATCCAATTATATCTGCTGCACTAAATAGCTTGTATAAATGGAACGGAATTGGGCCGAAAACATATGTCGGTTTTCAAAACTATATTGAACTTTTTACTAATAGTGAACTATTATCTCAACTTCTTAATGCGCTTAAAAACAGTTTAATCATATTTGTTTTGACTGTGCTAATTATATTGCCATTACAAATTATATTTGCATATATGATCTATTCTAAAACGAGAGGCCACTCGGTTTTACAAGCAGTGATTTTTTCACCACAATTCATTTCTACTCCGGTAATTGTTTTTATTTTCACTTTATTGCTGGACTCAAATATTGGTATTGTCAATGAATTTTTAAAGAATGTAGGCTTAGCATTTCTTGCACAGCCTTGGTTAGGCATGCCTAGTTTAGGAATTTATATTGTGTGGCTTATGATTTCTTGGGCTGGTTTCGGCGTTGGTATGGTTATTTTAATTGGTGCTATGAAGATGATTCCTACAGATGCGATTGAAGCAGCTTTCTTGGAAGGTGCAGGATATTGGAAGAGACTAATGATAATTATCTTTCCACAAATTAAAACTACAATACTAAATTTAATAATTATCTCATATATTACGGCCATGACTATATTTGACTACAGTTACATTTTAGGAGGAGTGGCCGGGGGCATTAATGGTAGTGTGGATGTCATGAGTTTATTCTTTTACCGTATTGCATTTGGAGATAACAACCCGCTTGGCGGCAATTTAAGTGAAAACTCTATAGGCATGGGTACAACCGTTGCAGTAGTACTGTTCCTGATTATTGTAGTTGTTGCAGCTATCCAAATGTACTTTACCGTTAGAAAGGAGGAAGATTAGAATGATGCAAAAACATAAGGGTATATCAGAAAAGGTTATTAATATACTTATGTGGATTTATACAACTGTCATTGTAGGAATTTTAGGATACTTGCTATATAACTCTCTTAGATCAAGATCCGACATTTTATCCAATACATTAGGGATACCTGAAGAAATATCACTCAACAATTTTATAAGACTATTTGTGAATGACTCTTTTCATAAATATTTTTTTAATAGTGTAATCATTCTAATAGCCAGTCTTTTCTTACTAATCTTCTTGTCTTCGATGGTTGCATATGGGTTAGGCAGATATAAATTCAAATTTAATAGTCAGTTACGTGTATTCTTTTTACTTGGAATGATGTTTCCCGTACAGCTTGGAATTGTTCCTATCTTTGTCTTTATGCAAGATATACACTTAGTTGACACTTATTTTTCAGTTATCCTACTTCTAGGAACTGCCATTTCTATGCCGGTTTTACTATTAACGAATTTTTTTACCAAACTGCCAAATGAGCTCTATGAAGCGGCTGTTCTTGATGGTGCAGGGGAATGGAAGATATTTCTAAAGATTATGTTTCCTTTAGCAAGACCTGTTGTTTTTTCAGTAGGTATCGTAACCTCGGTACAAATTTGGAATCAGTTTTTTATACCAATGTTATTTCTACAAAGTGAAGCGAATAAAACGATTCCTTTATTAATTGTTAAGTATACAAAACAATTATTTAACAATATTGATTTGGCTTTAGCAGCCTCGGTGTTGTCAACTGTTCCTATTCTGATTGTATTCTTTATTTTTTCAAAAACAATACTTGAGAGCTTTGCATCCGGTGGTATAAAAGGATGAACGTTTCAATATTTCATCAGTTCGTTCACCCAAGGATATAATTTTACAAAAAGGAGACGGACAAATGGGCAAAATTAAAGAAATATTATGCTTGCATCACAGCCATTTCGATTTTGGCTATACTCACCCACAACCATTATTACTGGAACTTCAGAAAGATTATATCGATGAAGCAATTGATCTTTGCTTAAAAACAGCAGATTTTCCTGAGGAATCTCAGTTCAGATGGACAATTGAAGCTACCTATCCACTATTAAAATGGTTAGAAACAGCTTCAGAAGAAAAAATATCTATCTTAAAAGAGCTTGTGAAAAAGGGACAAATCAGTATCACAGCCATGATGATGCATACAACACCCCTCGCGAGTGCTGAACAATTGACAAGATTATTATATCCGATTAGGACTCTTAGGGAAAAGTTTAATATAAAGATAGATACGGCAATCAATCATGATATTAACGGACAACCTTGGCCAATTAGTCAAATATTACTGGATGCGGGAATTAAATTTTACATTACAGGAATTAATGTTCATTTTGGAGGCATTCCTTTTAAAAGACCTTCTATTTTTCGATGGCAAACGCCTGATCATCGATATTTATTAACCTATCTTGGTGAACACTATTCTTTATTTAGTCAGTTTTTCCATACTTATAAAGAATCGACTTCACTGATGGATAAAGGTATTCAAGAATATGTGAAACGACTTGAGGAGCAAGGATATGACAAAGACTATGTATATTTAACAGCGACAAATCCTCCTTTATTTGATAATAACTGCCCTGATCCTAATTTGCCTTTATTAATTAAAAAGTATAATGAAGAAGGTCATGATATTAAGGTAAGTTTTGTAACACCTGAAATGCTTTATAAACGAGTACTTCGAGATATGCGTTTAGAAGATCTACCTGTATATTCAGGAGATTGGACTGATTATTGGAATTTCGGTTCCGGAAGCTCTGCCAAGGAAACACGGCTTAATCGCAAAACAAAGCAAGTTTTTAAGAAGGCGGAACTGCTCGAATCTATTCAAGGGAGTCCGGGATTACGTTACGATAAGGTAAAGGATGAAGTTTTTATTCAATCCTCTTTATATGATGAACATACATGGGGGGCAGCAAATTCTATAACTGAACCCGACCACCCGGAAGTTTTTTCACAAAGATCCCATAAGTCAAATTTAGCCTTAAAAGCTGCTGACTTATCTGCTTATTTGTTAGGAAAACAGATGGAAATACTTGCAGAAAATCCATTACAATCGAATGAGCCTGAAGGTATTATTCTAGTGAATACTTCCAATACGCCAAGAAATGCAGAAATCAATATCCCGGTTGAGTATTTTGAAAAAGGCAGACACTTAGCTGCAGCCAGAATAAAACAATACTTGCCATATGCAAAAGAAATTGGCAGAACAAAATATTATGGAACTGTAAATTTGAAACCCTATTCATGGAGAAAAATTCCTTTTAACAAATTAGCAACAGTCAAAGATGAATCTATGAAAGATAATCATTCTATAGTGACTGAAAATTCTATTGAAACACCGTTTTATTTGCTCACTTTTGATAAGAAAACAGGGAGAATTTTGGACTTGCTAGATAAGAGCAGGAATTGGCACATGCTTGATAAAGATAGTAATTGGACTTTTTTTGAATTTGTAAAAGAAACAATTGATCCTTTGAAAAATATCGAGCACCGTTCCACCTTTTTCCCTAGAGATATTGATTTAGGAAACAGAAGTATTAGTGTATGGAATCATAACTGGAAAGGTAAGCGTTCAGGGGCTGAAGAAGTATTATCATGGGAAGTTCGAAGACAAAATGACTCAGTCTCATATATTTTAAATGCAAAGGCGGCGGGTCTGAAAAGTCTGACTCAGGAAATTAAGTTCTCTGCTCTGCATCCAAAAATTGAATTATCAGCAACCATTAACCTTGAAGATAATAGAAATCCTGAATCTATTTACTTTGTGTTTCCACTAAATATCGAGGAAGGATGGAGAAGTCACTACGATACAGCTGGTATGTTTGTAGAACTAGATGAAGAACAAATGGGAAACGTCTGTCGTGATTGGGTCACTGTAGATCAGACTATTTCGATCTATGATAACCACAAGGGTGTAACACTAGCATGTCCAGATGCTCCACTTGTACAAATCGGCGACTTTAATTTTGGAAAAGAGAGTAAAACAATTGCAAGAAAAGAAAAACCTCTATTATTAGCTTGGCCAATGAATAATTATTGGGATACTAATTTCTGGATAAGTCAGCCAGGTGTCACCCGTTTTAAATATGTGCTTTCTCCATTTGATACATTTGATCGAAAGGAGGCCTATAAACTAGGTGTGGAAGCCAGTCAAGAAGTAGAAATGAATATGGTGGTAAACTGTAAGGAAGAAGAGTCCGGGCAATTCTTTAGTTATAAACAGAGTAATATTGTTCCACTCCATATTAAACCAGCAGAGAATAAACAAGGGGTTATTATGTTATTGAAAAATTTATCTAAGGAACCAGATGAATTTGAATTTTTTGTTCCAAAAAGAAAAATTGCTTCTTGCCACTTTGTTAATACATTAGAAGAAAATATAGAAGATATTGCTTTAATAGAAGACAAAATCATTTTAAAAATTCCTGGAGAATCGCTTAGCCAGATTCGTGTAGTTATTGAATAAAACTCTTAAAAAGCACGGGATATCTCTTTTATAGGTTTCCCGTTCTTTTCCCATCTTGACGGCTAGTCAGTGAATCCTTGCAAGCAATATTTTACCCTCTTTTTGTTATAATTAAAGTGTTTATTTATACCATTTTTTGCTAGGTTGAGTCATCCTTTGAAAGCATTTACAATATATTTTAGGGAGGGTAAAGTTTGAAATTAGCACTTGGGCATGCACCTAAAAAAGTGAGCACAGCAAATAAGCCATCTGTGGATGACTGTTTACGGAATATTCGAATTAATGGTAAAAATTAAGTTGGTTCTACTAAAACACGAAAACCTTGAGATTTAGCAAAACGAATAGCTTGCTCTACCGTAATTTCA
>k87-1344877_pt1 | contig 12094 bp, 11 predicted proteins | sample MGYA00084031_6733416 | MGnify analysis MGYA00084031
AAAAATCTCTTGAAAAGAAACGAAAAGCTCTTGTGAGTCGGCAACCGCCCGGCCGGCTCCAAGAGCTTTCTTAGTTTGACATGCTTCAGTTTTGAAGCCGGGTTAATCGACCATGCTGGGAATCCATAACGTAATCGGCGGAACATATGTAATGATCATCAAAGCGACGATGGCGACGATCAAGAAGGGAATTAAAGCGCGTGTCAGCGTTTCAATCTTGACTTGACCTACCGCGGAAGCGATAAACAAAGCCGTGCCAACGGGGGGCGTCACCAAACCGATGGTCAAGTTGATGCACGCAATCATGCCAAAGTGAATCGGATCAATCCCAAAATGGAGGGCTGCCGGCAACAAAACGGGAATCATGATGATCAACGCCGGAATGGCATCGATAATCATACCGATAAAAAGGAACAGAATATTGGTCAAAAGCAAAAAGATAAACGGATTATCCGAGATCGAAGCGATGTATTGCGCAATCATTTGCGGGGCTTTTTCAAACGTCAATACCCAGCTAAATATGCTGGCCATCGCGATCATAAACGTCACAATTGCCGTATTGATGGCCGTTTGCTTCAAAATGTTCGGCAATTCTTTCAGATTGAGTTCCTTGTAAAAAAATTTGCCGACCAAAAAAGCGACAAACACGGCGATGGCCGACGATTCCGTAGCCGTAAACACCCCGGACAAAATCCCCGCTAAAATGATGGCCGGAATCAACAAGGCTGGTGCTACGGTTATAAACGACTTACCAATTTCCACCAAAGAAGCCCGCGCCGATTTCGGGAAGTTATGTTTGATGGACAAGATGGCAATCAACACGATAAACCCAAGTCCCAGCAAAATTCCAGGAAGAATGCCGCCTAAAAACATTTTGGCCACAGACACTTCCGCCGTGACGGCATAAACGATAAACATCAGACTGGGCGGAATAATCGGACCCATGAGCGAAGAAGAAACCGTCAAGGCCGAACTGAAATCCCGTCGGTACCCTTCCTTCTCCATGGCCGGCACCATGACTTTACTCATCATGGCCGTTTGGGCGTTGGCGGAGCCAAGAATGGAAGCCAAAAACATGTTGGCCAACACGTTGACATAAGCGAGCCCGCCACGAAAGTGGGCCAACAGCACTTTGGCAAAATGCACTAAGCGGGTGGTGATGCCACCGGCATTCATCAATTCGCCGACCAACACAAACATGGGAATGGCCAACAACCCGTAGTTTTGTAAACTGGACACCATTCGTTGGGCCAACGAACCGAGTAACAACGTGTTGTCATTGACGAGCATATAGACGAGGGAACTGAACCCCAGCACAAAGGCAATGGGAACCCCCGCAAAGAGAAAAAACAAGAAACTCAAAGCCACAGCCAACACATTCGTTCACCGTCCTTTTTCTCCGTCCGCGAGCAGCAACTGAAACAGATTTCGCAATGTAAAAATACACATGCAGATCATGGAAAACGGAAAGATCATGTACGGCACCCACAACGGAATTTGCAAGCCGGCAGATTTCCCGTTCACTGTCGTATCCGAGACAATCCAAAGACATCCATAAAATAACAGCACCAAACAAAACGCGAAAATCAGACCTTGAATCAAAAACAACACCGGTTTTTTGGCACGGTACAACTTGTCCAAAAGAAACGTGACTGCCACCATGTCATTCCGTTTAATGCTTAAACAAGTACCTAAAAATGTGACCCACACCAACAAAAAGAGGGCTAATTCATCGGCGCCGACCAGCGGAAAATTGAAAAAATAACGCATCAAAACATTGGCAACCAGCACGACCGCCAACCCACAGACCGCAAGCCATGTCATAAAGACAATCAGCTTTTCCAGCCAATCGCTCACTTGGTTGAATATAGATGCAACCGCTTTCATCCCGCGACACCTACCTCAAATTTTCCAGATCAAACACAACCGTTGACCAATGTTTAAAAAAATATTATGGAAATAAATGGTAATGGAGTATGCCTCTGGTTCATCACCAGAGGCGGTCTGAAAAACTTTTTACTTGGCCAACTCCTCTGCTTTTTCAATAAACCGCTGAATTTTCTCGTCTTTTTGTACGTATTCAGCCAAGAACTGTTCCTTCAACTGTTGGAATTCCGGCGTCATTTCAAATTCTTTGACCTGAACCCCGTCATTTTTCAGCGCGGCAAGCGCTTCGGTTTCATCCAGTTTGCTTTGCTCAAGGTTAAATTCATACGCGACCTTAAATGCTTCTTCGATAATTTTCTTGTCTTCATCCGAAAGACTGTCCCAGACGCTTTTGCTGACCATGGCCGCATTTTGGAAAGCCATGTGATACGTCAACGTGAGGTACTTCCCAATTTCTTGCAACTTGTTGGAATTGATGGCGATCAAATCACTGTCCAGGCCGTCAATGACGCCCGTCTGAAATGCCGAATACACTTCCGGCAGAGGAATCGATGTCGGGCTTGTATTTAAGCGCTTCCACCAATCCACGATGACCGGGCTGGGCGTCACTCTCAGTTTCATGCCGTTCAAATCAGCAGGAGATTCGATGAATTTGTCTTTCATCATGAGGTGACGCATCCCGCTCGTAATGTATCCCAATCCGTGGAACCCTTGATCTTCGAGCGTTTCCAATAAGGCGTACGCTTCTTCGGACTCGGCGACTTGGAACAAATGATCCAAATCCCGGATGACAAAAGGCATTAACCATGCGTTAAAGCTCGACGAGCTGTTCGTCAGTTCCGCAATGGTAATAAAGCCCATATCCAAAACACCGGACTGCATTTGTTGCAGCATATCTTGTTCCGTTCCTACCGTCCCGTTAGGATAAATAACCACGCTCAGACGACCATTGGAACGTTGCTCCAGTTCCTCTTTAAATTTCAGCGCCGATTTATGCACAATGTGGGATTCGGGCACGATGTGACCGAGCTTGAATGTCCGTTTTTCGCCAGTGGATGCCGCTTGCCCGTTTTCGGTAGTCGCTTCGTTGGACCCGCTCGTCACTTGACCGGACGAACCACATCCCGCCACGCTGAGTAAAAGGGTAAACATGAGCATAATAGAAATCGATGAAAAAATCTTTCTTTTCATAGTATCCCCCCTCTATGTCTTTGAACGGACAAGATAACGGTATCTTTATTGAGGAATGAAATTGACGACCGCGTTCCAGCTGCCCGAAGATTGCGCTTCGCCGAGCAGCGAGATGTCGTATTTTCCGTCTTCCAGCACGCCAAACAACATGGCCAAGTGACGACCGCCCGATTCGACACCGGCCGCTTTGGCATATTGAGGCAACATTTCCCAAGCGGAAGCCAAGTCGTGATCCGTCAAATATTTCAGGAATTGTTTATCCATAGCCTGCTCGGATAACGTCGGCATCTTTTCTCTGCCTCGGACCAAGTTGTGGGACAGCGCGCCGCTGCAGACAAAGGCGATCCGTTTATTGGAATTGCGAATGACTTGTCCGATGACTTTTCCCCACTGATACGTCTCATCGAGACTGCCGGCCCATGTCACACAAAGATCCACCACGGGAATGTCTTCGTTGGGAACCAGGTGGCGCAACGGAACGACCGTGCCATAATCCCAAATGTAAGTGGGATCGTTCACTTCCAGCACCGGAATGCCGGCATCTTGTCCCGCTTTGACCAACTCCCGTCCCAAGTCTTGATCTCCCGGATACGAATAGGGAACGTCAGAAATGAGTTGCGGGCATTCCAAAGCCGTTAAAACGCCTTTATGATGCGGTGTCGCGTCGACATAGTGATAGAACGTCGACATCCAGTGGCACGAAACCAATACGATGGCATCGATGGAGCTTTGATAAATCATGTCGGACACTTGTTTCATGCCATCGACCAAAGGCTTTTGAAATTCGGGTGCCCGTTCTTTGAAGCAAATCGACGGTACATGCGGTGCCAACGTCGCCATGACCAACGCCATCGGCCATTCTCCTTTCCCATTTTTTTCTGGACGGATTGTTTTCATGGAGTTCTTGATGAAATGTCAGAAACCGGTGTTCCGCCGATCCCCCAATGTGTCTTTGGAATCTCCACCACCAACACCCGGACTTGTTCTTTTTTCACTTCCAATTTTTCAGAAATCACCTCCGTTACTCCGTCAATCACCTCCTTCACTTTTTGCTCCGGTCGTCCTTCCAAAATATGGAGTAACACAATTGGCAAGTCGCTTCACCCTTCTTCAACGTTTTTAAACCACCGTCATTCCGACTTCTCCGAGGCCGCTGATGGTTACACGAATTTCATCGCCCCGGTTAATCAACAACGCTTCTGTAATCCCGCCGGTCAAGATGATCTCACCGGCTCTAATCTTCTCTCCTCTTTCGGCCAACATGTTAGCCAACATGGCCACCGCGTGGGCGGGGTGCCCCAACACATTGGCCCCGGCACCGAACGCTTTGACTTCCCCGTTGATCGTCAACGTAACGCCTACCAGATCCAGGTCAAACAGATGGGGTTCCAACAAACGGTCCGAAAATACCACCCGGGCCGAAGACGCATTGTCGGCGACCACATCTACAAGCGTAAATTGAAAGTTTTGATAGCGGCTGTCGATCACTTCAAGGGCCGGAATCACATATTCCGTGGCTGCCAACACTTGGGCTCCCGTCACACCCGGCCCTTCAATATCCCGGGCGATGAGAAAAGCAATTTCCGCTTCCACTTTCGGGTGGATGAGCTCGTCCATCTTCAGCACACCGCCGTTGGGAATGACCATGTAGTCAAAGATATAGCCGTAAATCGGGTTGTCGACGTTCATTTGCCGCATTTTGGCATGGCTCGTCAATCCCATTTTTGGGCCGAGAATGCGCTTCCCTTCTTCCAGCTTCCGTTTGACCAGCTCCTGCTGGATCAAATACGCCTCTTCCAGCGTCAGATCCGGATATTCCAGGGTAATGCGCGGTATTTCTCGCCGCTCTTTTTCGGCTTGCAGAAGGTAATCGGCAATTTTTTGGTAAAGCTGCGATTTTTCCGTACAAGTCATGACGTGCGCCCCTCTTCTTTTTGTTGTGCGCAACAAGCTTTACAATGACGGCGGTATTTTCTCGCCAACTCTGCTGCCACGTCCACAATCATGTCCTCTTGTCCGCCGACGACCTTCCGCTTGCCCAGTTCGACCAAAATGTCTCTCGGGTCAACGCCGAATCGTTCGCCGGCCCGTTTCGCGTGCAACAAGAAGCTGGAATAGACACCGGCATAACCGAGCACCAAACTGTTCCGGTCAATTTCTTGCGGGCGGGGCAACAACGGCGCCACAATCTCCTCCGCCAAGTCCATCATTTTATACACGTCGATGCCGGTCTCGATGCCCATTCGGTCCAACACCGCCACTAACACTTCGGTTTGGGCGTTGCCGGCGCCGGCGCCCAAGCAACGGACACTGCCGTCAATGCGCGTGGCCCCGGCTTCAATGGCCACCAACGAGTTGGCTACTGCCAGCGAAAGGTTGTTGTGGCCGTGGAAGCCAATTTCAATGGAAAGGCTTTCTTTTAGAGCTGTAATTCGTTCCTTCACTTCATGGGGCAACAAGGCGCCGGCCGAATCGACCACGTATACGACGTCGGCGCCGTAACTTTCCATCAATTTGGCCTGTTCCACCAATTTCGCCGGCGGTACCATGTGGGACATCATCAAAAAACCGACGGTTTCAAGGCCCAGTTCTTTGGCCAGTTGGATATGTTGGGCGGAAATATCCGCCTCTGTCACGTGGGTGGCAATGCGGGCCATCCGCGCCCCCAGCTGGGCGGCCTGGCGCAACTCTTTCATCGTGCCGATCCCCGGCAACAACAAAACCGAAATTTTAGAGCGCTTACAAACCGACGCCGCCGCTTCGATCAATTCCATTTCGTCGGTTAAAGAAAACCCGTACTGCAAGGAAGAGCCGGCCAACCCGTCGCCATGCGACACTTCAATGTACGGCACATTGGCTTCATCCAACGCCCGTGCCACCCGCACCACTTGATCTACCGTATATTGGTGGGACAACGCGTGACTGCCGTCCCGCAAGGCCACTTCCGTAATGATGACTTTTTTCGTCGTCAAGGCCATCCTCCTGTCTACTGTAACAAGTGTTTCGCCATTTCTTCCGCCGCCTTCACGGCCGCCGAAGTCATGATGTCCAAGTTGCCCGCATATTTCGGCAAGTAATCGCCGGCCCCTTCCACTTGCAACAACACCGTCACCTTGTCGCCGTCAAAAATTGGCTCTTCCTTCAATTGATAGCCCGGCACATACGACTGAATCGTCCGCACCATGTCCCGGATCGATTCCGCGATTTCTTTTTCGCTCACATTCCCTCGCGACTCCACCAGAGCGTGAATTGTATTGCGCATAATGATGGGCGGTTCCGCCGGGTTCAAAATGATAATCGCCTTCCCTTTGGCTGCGCCGCCAATCCGTTCAATCCCCAGCGCGGTCGTTTCGGTAAATTCATCGATGTTTGCCCGCGTTCCGGGTCCGGCACTTTTGCTGGCAATGGTCGCCACGATTTCGCCATAACGAACCGGAACGACGCGATGGATGGCATGAATAATCGGAATGGTCGCCTGACCGCCGCAAGTAATCATGTTCACGTTGTCCGCATCCAAATGTTGTCCGAGATTGACCGGCGGAACGACGAACGGCCCGACCGCCGCCGGCGTCAGATCGATGACCTTTTTGTTGAGCCGTTTCAATACTTCGGCATGGTAATAATGGGCTTTGGCCGAAGTCGCGTCAAATAAGATGTCCGCCAAGTCGGCCTGTTTCACAAATTGATCAATCCCGCCGTCAAAGACCGCCAGTCCGGCCTGTTTTGCCCGCCGCAAACCATCCGAATTCGGATCGATCCCAATCATGGCGGTCAGCTCCAAATATGGCGACCGCTGGAGTTTATACATGAGATCGGTTCCAATGTTTCCCGAACCAATAATGGCTGCTTTGATTTTCCCCATGTCGTCATCTCCTCAAGGAATGAACGTTACGCCAACTTCACCGAGACCGTCCAGCCGCGCTTGAAAGACGTCGCCGGGATGGGCATCGACCGCCGCCGACAAAGCCCCGGATAAAATCACTTCTCCGGCCTTTAAGCCAATGCCGAATTCCGCCAGCTTGTTTGCCAACCACGCCACACAGTACGCCGGATTTCCTAATGCCGCCACCCCGACGCCCGTATTGGCCACTTGCCCGTTTTGATACAGCACCATTCCGATCTGGACCAAGTCCAATTCGTCCACCTTCCGGGGTTTTCCCCCCAATACAAAACACCCTGAGGAAGCATTGTCGGCAATCGTATCTTCAATCTTAATTTTCCAATCTTTTATCCTACTGTCAACGATTTCCAAAGCCGGCAATACGTAATCGGTGGCCCGGAGGACATCATCAACGGTGATCCCCGGGCCCATCAAGTCATCTTTCAACACAAAGGCAACTTCGGCTTCCACTTTTGGTTGCAACAAGCGGCTAAACGAAATCAATCCCCGATTTTCCACGACCATGTCATCGAGAAGGTGTCCGTAATCCGGTTGGTCAACACCGAGCAACTGCTGCATGGCCCGCGAGGTGAGGCCAATTTTCTTTCCGACGACTTTCCGACCCTGGGCCACTTTTTTTTGGATGTTGTGCAGCTGAATCTGATAGGCCATTTCAATGGTCAACCCGGGAAATTGTTGCGTCAGGGGCTCGATGCCGCGCCCCTGAGCTTCTGCTTGTGCCAATGCATCGGCCAATTGCCGAATTTGTTGGTCCATATCGGATCTCACCTTTTGTTTCAATCTCCATTACAACTTGATGCAAACATTGGACACTTCCGTGTAGAAGTCGAAGCTGTGCATGCCGCCTTCACGACCGATCCCGCTTTGCTTCATCCCGCCGAAGGGCGTCCTGAGATCCCGCAAGAACCACGTATTCACCCAAATGATGCCCGCCTCAATTTGCGCCGCCACCCGGTGAGCCCGCCGCAAATCGTTGGTCCAAATCGACGCGCTCAAGCCGTAATGCGTGTCGTTGGCTTGGGCGATGACCTCTTCCTCCGTATCGAACGGCGTCACGGTGACGACCGGCCCAAAAATTTCTTCGCGGATGCACCGGGAATTGCTGTCCAGGTCCACGATAATCGTCGGCTCCAGGAAGTATCCTTTTTCCAAGCCTTCCGGCCGTTTTCCTCCGGTTAAGAATTTCCCGCCGTCGGCGCGGGCACTGTCGAGATAACTGCAGACCCGATTCAAATGTTCTTCACTGATCAACGCGCCGACTTGCGTCTGTTCATCAAACGGATCGCCGACTTTCATTTGTTTGGTGCGCGCCACGAATTTTTCCAAAAACGCCTCATAGATGTGCCGTTCCACATAAATGCGCGAACCGCACAAACAAACTTCGCCTTGGTTCATAAAGCTGGAGCGGATCGTGGTCTCAATCACTTCGTCCAGATCGGCATCGGCGAAAATGATGTTCGGGTTTTTGCCGCCCAATTCAAATGACAGCCGTTTCAGCGATTTTGCCGCCGTTTCCATGATGATTTTCCCGGTGGTCGTTTCCCCGGTAAACGTAATGGCGTTGATGTCCGGATGGGCGCTGATGGCCTCACCGGCCGAGTTGGGACCAAACCCATGCACCAGGTTGACCACACCGTCCGGTATGCCCGCTTCTTGGCAAATCTCCGCCAACACGGTGGCCGTCATCGGCGTCAACTCCGCCGGTTTCATGATGGCCGTGTTGCCCGCCGCCAAACAAGGGGCCAACTTCCACGTCATCAACAACAGCGGCAAGTTCCACGGATTGATGAGGCCAACGACGCCGACCGGACGGCGAATGGAATAATTGAGTGCCACATCGTTGGTGCGATACGCTTCTTCGCCCACGGAAATCATGTAATCGGCAAAGAAGTGAAAATTGTAAGCCGCCCGCGGAATATCCAGCGTTTTGGCCAACCATAACGGTTTTCCTGTATCCAACGTCTCCAAAACGGCCAGCTCATCGAGCCGTTCCAGAATCAAGTCGCCAACACGCCGCAGCAATTTGGACCGCTCTTGCAACGTCAACTTTTTCCACGGTCCGTTCAATGCTTTTCTGGCCGCAGCAACTGCGCGGTCAACTTCTTCTTTTCCTCCCTCGGCGACCTCCCCCAACACTTCCCCCGTTGCCGGGTTGATATTGAGAAAGGTTCGTCCGTTCGCCGACGGTACAAACTTTCCGTCTATAAAGTGCAAGCAATCCTTTTTCGACGCATCAACTTTGATCAATCGTGGTGCCCTCCTCAAGACCATTCAAGTAAAATACAATTTTTCTTTTGTCGATTTTATATTATAATTCGGCTTGTACACCATGCAAGAATATTGTTCTTATATGCGAAACACCCAAAATTATTTTTAGGAGGGCAAATCACCATCATGGCTTCAACCCATCCGCAAAAAGAAAAGAGGGATTACTCCCTCAACTCTGTCAGAAATGCTTTGCGATTATTAAAATGCTTTACCATGGATGAACCAGAAAAAAAAGTCACCGACTTGGCCAAGGACATGAATTTAAGCAAAAGCACCATCAGTCGTTTGCTGCAAACACTGGCCAGCGAAGGATTTGTTTCCAAAGATCCAGAAACGCAAAAGTATCGGCTGGGACTGTCGGTACTCTGTTTAAGTGGGGTCGTCGTCTCCAACCTTGAACTCCACCGCGAAGCCCAGCCCGTCTTAAGAAAACTCGTCGATCTAGTGGAAGAAACGGCCCACATTGCCGTCCTGGAAGACATGGATGTGATTTATTTGCAAAAAATTGAATGCACGCATCCCGTGCGCATTTTGACCCACATCGGCAGAAAAAATCCGGCCCATTGCACCAGTTCGGGCAAGTTGCTGTTGGCTTATCAAGATCCCAACATCGTGCAAGAACGCATCGCATCGGGGTTGACCGCTTATACAGATAAAACCATCACTTCGCCCAAAGAATTTATGTCCCATCTGGCTCGGATTCGGGAAAACGGATACGCCATCAGCATCGAAGAATTTCGCGAAGGGATTGTCTCGGTGGCGGCTCCCATTCGCGACTACACGAACCAAGTGATTGCCAGCGTCAATATCGTCGGGCCGATTCAACGCCTACAACCCCAATCCATTCATAAATACGTCAAACACGTCGTCAATGCCGGAAAAGAAATTTCGGAACGACTGGGATACAGGGGATAACGGAGGGCATTCATGTTTTGAAGGGGGCATGATAGGATGCACGATGTACATACACATTTTATCCCGCAAGAAGTGATGGACTGGCTTCACGAAAATGAACAAGCGGCCCATGTCACATGGGAAAAAACTGGTCGACAACATCCGTTTCTCACCATTAATGGAAAATGGGGATTTGAACTGAAGCCATCATTTATCGACAGTCAACTTTACTTACAAGAACAAGCCCGCCACGGCGTAAAACATTCGTTGGTTTCCCCCATTCCGCAACTGTTTTTGTACGATTTGCCATCGGAAATGACGTGTGAACTGGCATCGGTTTACAATCACGCTCTGGCCAGATGGGTACAACAACATCCCGAACAACTGTCGGCACTGGCAACATTGCCCATGAACGTTCCGGAAAAGGCTGCCGAAGAGCTGTCCTGGGCAATGGATGCCGGTTTAAAGGGAGCCATTATTGGTCCAGGATGGAAAAATCATTTGCTTTCGGATGACATGTTCACGCCCTTCTGGGAAGTAGCCGAGCGGCGCCGAGCCATCGTCTTTATCCATCCGTTGCTCAATGAGGATCCTCGGTTAAAACGCCATCGCATGCCGAATCTGATCGGTGTACCGTGGGAAACAACCATTTGTGCGACCGATTTGCTGCTCAGCGGCATGCTGGACCGTTACCCAAACGTCAAAATTTTGCTGGCGCACGGCGGCGGGTTCTTGCCGTATCAAATCGGCCGGCTCGACAAGGGTTACGAGCAATGGAAAACTGCTTTTACAAAGTTGACCATGAAACCGAGTGAGTACCTCAAGAGATTTTGGTACGATTCGGTCGTTTGGAACCCGCAGGTTTTAAAACTGCTCGTCAACCTTGTCGGAGAAGATCGTGTAGCACCGGGATCCGACTTTCCATTTGACCTGTCTGTATGGCCTCCGACGACCGATATCAACATCACAGGTATTCAGTCCCTCTTACCGGAAATATGTCAAGTATAATGTCCTTTACTTCGAATGGCGGTGTTGGAAGCACTCCAACACCGCTGTTTGTCTCTTTCTCTATGTTTCTTTCTCTATGACCGGTTACCCAGACATCCCTTTTGTTTTACTGGCAAATGTGATTATTCTTTAATGAGAAGTGTAAACTGTTCTAGGAATGGCGCGACTTTCCCCGCAATGTTTGCCGATGTCAATTCCGACACCATATTTATCAGGTTTACGATTACGGTTGGACGGGCGGAACTAGCAAAACAACTTTCGGTGCAGAAAAAAAGGTCACGAGTACAAGCGGCCTTCATTTTGCACAACTTTTTTAAAGAACATCCACCGAAACATTATATTTATATTGGAGAAACGTGGTCTGTCTTAAATGTTTACAGTACTTTTCGGGAGGAACTTATGTTAAAAAACAAACTCTTTTCTTCAAAATCAAACATCATTATTTTTTCCTTTGGATTACTGGCATTAGCATTGTTGGGCCTGGGGTTCTTCCTCCATGCCTATTGGCCGGAAACAGTCGTAAAGTGGAAAGTAGAAACAAATGAAGTGGGGACAACTGGAAACTTAGAGGAATATGTCAAACAATGCCAATTTGACATTCCGAAAGGAGCAGAAATCGTTGGAGTAGAGATTGTTCATTTAGACGTGAATGAAACGATACCTTTCAAAACAAATCGTGAGAATCGTCGAATTCAATGGGGGATTCCTTATTACTACGTCGAAAATATTGAAATAAGCGAATCCTGCGGAAAGGATGCCCTACGGAGAAGTCGCGCAATGGGGCAAGGCACTTTAACGTCGTATTTAAATGACGACATATCTGCTGTATGGAGTTCAGACACCAATATCAGGGCGAACAAAGTAAGTAAAGAACTTGGTTTTGATGTGACAAAGTCTTACCAAGTATCCACGAGCCAAACCATCCATATTCCTGCGGATAAAACG
>k87-272942_pt1 | contig 12081 bp, 9 predicted proteins | sample MGYA00084031_6733416 | MGnify analysis MGYA00084031
CCGAGTTCGTCACGGCGATTTCCAGGTGGTTCGAGCCGGCCCGCCAGAGGCGGCCGTCCGTTTCAAGTACGTACGGAGCCCACATGCAAACGCCGGCCCAAGCGCCGTTCACCCACACTTCGGCGACGTCTCCTACCGTGCCCAGATCAATCTGTACCCGGCCGGGCGCCTCCTCCAGCTCCACTTCGGTCTCGTAGCGGAGCGTCCCGCTGTAAAGCTCCCAACCGGCCAGTGCGGCCCAGTCGCCGGGAACCGGCACCGGCACCGGAGTCCCCTCAGGCGAGCGCACCCGCCACGGCCCTGCCAGCTCCAGGGTGACGACAGGCTGCGCTCCCGCAGCCTCGCCAGGAGGGGGAGGCGCCGCACCGCTGCGAGCCGGCGACGCGCCGTGCGGATCCACGATGAGGACGCGGGTTTCGCGCCGCTGAAGCCGCAGCGGCACGAAGCCCACCGCCCCGGATGCCCGACGGGCACCCTCGGCCGGCGACAGCGGCGCGGGGCTCGCCTCGTCGCGCAGCGGGTCGTACCACTGGGCCTTGCCGCCCACGGGCAGCCAAAGCCGGCCGCTGATTTCTTCCTCCCCTTCGTTCCCCAGCAAGATGATGTCAAGCGCTCCCTGCTCAAGCCGCATCACGCGCAAGTCCGGCGCCGCGGGCTCGATGAAGGGGTGCGGCCCAAGGCGCGCTCGCACCGCGGCGACAAACGAAGCGTGACCGTCCACGTACTCCATCACGGCACCGCCTGCTCGTTCAAAGGCAGCGAGGACGCTGCGCGCCTGCTCGCCCAGTGCCACCGGACCGTCCACGATCACCACCCGGTAAACCTGGGATCCCACGCGCAGCAAGCCGCGCGCTTCATCGACCGCGGCTTTGGCAAGGGCCGCGTCATCGATATAAAGGAAGTCAATCTGCGCCTGGTACAAAGCCTTGGCGGCCCGCCAGGGAAGCGCCCTCCCTTCCCCCAACACCGCGACGTCGCAGCGATGGCGCGCCCGGGTGAGGAGCCAGCTGAGCCGGCGCATGTAGTGGTTGAGGCGCGCAAAATGAGGCCACCACACGTTGTGCACGCCCAAGTCCGGCTCACTTTCGAACGCCCGCCCTCCCTTCACCGAGTAAAAGAAGGCATGCGGGATAAACAGGTTGTTGCCCCGCAAGGCGTGCCAGTCGATCAGCCATTTCGCCTCGTCGAGGGTGAGGCGCCATCCGTACGCGCCCAAAAGCTCTGTCGCGGCCCGCTCTTTCCCCCAGGCGCACGCCCCGCTGGTGGCGGCCTTCGCCGCGACGCTGTGCGCGCCTTCCAGTCCACTGCCGTCGCCCGGCACCACCCAGCGCCAAACCATATCCTGACCGGGCCAGTCGAAGACGGCCAGGCTGGCCATGTCGTTACTTTCTTGCGGATGACCTGTGAGGCGAAGGCCGTATTTGCGACACCACGCCGCCTGCGCGCCGTAAAACACCTCCACGATGCGGGCGTGGACGGCCTCCTCGTACGCGGCCCGAAAGGCCGCCGTCCCTTCCCCGAAATCGAGCCAAAGAGCGGGCAGCCACGCGCACACCTGCTCGGGTCCGATCCCCATGACACCCAAAAGGCCCCGGGCTTCAAGGCGCTGGGCCAGATACGCTTCGAAACCGGGGGTGTACGGTTTGACCCCCCGGCGCGCCCCCCGGCCCAGCGGGCTTGGCTCGTCGGTAAACATCGCGATCACCGTACGCCCGAAGTGGTCGCCGATGTGCCTGCGGTACGCCTCATGGGTGATCTCGATAAACTTGGCCACCGCGTCCGGATTCATGAGGTCGGCCGCAGGCGGCGCCGTCGCTGTGCCGTCCTCCTCCTCGGGGTGGACGCCCCGGATCGTCCCGCCGCTGGGGACGTCGAAGCAGGCCATGAGCGCCCACCTGCCCGGCCCCACCGCGACCCGCACCAAATCGTGCTCCACAGGATCGAGGAGCTTTAAGGTCGCGGGATCGATGCGCTCACCCTCCACCACGCGGCCCAGGACGGCGCAGACCAGGCGGTTGACCAGCGAGCGGCCGGCGCTCGGCCGCCAGTACCCGCTCCACGGCCCCGTAACGCTCTTTTGAACGAACGCCAGCGCGCGGGCGGCCAAGTGAGGGCTTTCCGCCACGACCCGCCCGCCGGCCGAACCCGACGGGTACGAGCCCTCGTCGTAAAGGATCACCTTCATGCCCAGCTCGGCGCACGTGTCGACCGCGCGCCGCACCAGGCGAAAGTACTCGGGAGTGAGGTAACCGACCCGGCGCGAAAGGCCCACCCGCGGGTGGATCACGACGCCGCCGACGCCCCCTGCGTGGAAGCGGCGCAGCTGATCGAGAAGCTCCCCTTCGTCTAAGTCGTCGTTCCAAAACCAAAAGGGGAAAGGACCGTACTCCGCAGGCGGAGCGGCGATTTCGGCCAGGAAACGCTGGAGGGCCCGGGACATGGCAAGACCCCGGGACTCCCTCAGGCGCCCGCAAACTGGGCCAGGAGCTGCTGGGCATCCTCCCGCGGCCCCAGGTGCCCCGAAAGGATGAGCCGCGGCTTCAGGTCGAACAAGCGCTGAGCCAGCGGCCTAAGCTCGGCGACGGGCACGTGCGCGAACAGGTGCGGCCCGAAGGCCAGCTTCCCGTCGTCGGCGGCGACGATGAAATCGCCGATCACCAACACCTGCCGCTGCGGCTGCCAAAGGGCGAGCTCCGAATAGGCGCCGCCGCCGGCGGCAAGCTCCACCGCCCGCCATCCCAAGTAGACGTCGCCGTCCTGCAAGTGGCGGTCGGCGCTCGTCCCCGCTTCGGCCAGCTCGTCGTCAGCGCTAGAAGGCGCGGCGATCGGAATGCCGAAAGCCTCCTTCCACTTCCCCGCCCCCCGGACGTGCCACCGCCCGGTGATGAGGATCGCCTGCGGCCGGCCGCATGCCCGGACCTCCTCGGCGGTGCCCGACGTCCCGGGCGGATCGATCAACACACAGCCGCCGTCGCCCTGGACGACGTAGCCGACGATCGGAAAGCCGTGATCCGCGTCGACTCCGTCCCAACGCCAGATCCCTTCGGAGACAACCGTCAAGGTCGCCATCGGATTCGCTCTCCTTTCGCTGAAATGCCATGTCCTACTGTTCACCATCCCGAGGAGGAGGCAGGGCCGCTTCGCGGAAGAGAGTAGGGGCATGCTAGGATGCCCGGCCAATGCACACCTTCGTGGGAGGCGCTCAGATTTCATGAAGCGTTCGTCGCTTGTCGCAATCGCCCTGGCGGCCGCCGCCGTCCTCGCAGTCGGGATCCTGTGGGCCACCCGCCTTAATTCCCCGGATGCGGATTCGACTCCTCCCCGAAGCGCCGGTGCAACAAACACCCGTTCGTCAACTTCAGAAAGCGAGGCGCGCAACCCCGTGGTCACCATCGTGATGGAGTCCGGAGCCGAAATCCGCATCGAACTGTACCCCGACGTGGCGCCAAACACGGTGCGCAACTTCATCTCACTGGTTCGTTCGGGCTTTTACGACGGCACGATCTTTCACCGGGTGGTCCCCGGCTTCGTCATCCAAGGCGGCGATCCCACCGGAACCGGCCGCGGCGGGCCCGGTTACGCGATTCGCGGCGAGTTTACGGCCAACGGCTTCCGCAATGACCTCAAACACGAGCGTGGCGTCGTCTCCATGGCCCGCACGCAGGACCCTAATTCGGCGGGTTCCCAGTTCTTTATCATGGTCGCCGCCGCGCCCCACCTCGACGGCCAGTACGCGGCCTTTGGACGGGTCATCTCCGGCATGGAGGAGGTGGACCGGATCGTCCGCGTGCCTCGAGGGCCAGGCGATCGCCCCCTTATCGAGCAGCGGATGGTCCGCGTCACCGTCGACACGCACGGTGTCGAATACCCCGAACCCGAGAAGATCCAACTGAACTGATTGCCACGTTCGAAAGGCGGCGGGCGCATCCGATTCCTACTGCGGCTCGCCGCCTCTTAACGCAGCCAGAAGGCGGGCCCGCAGCGAGGGTACGTCGCAGGCGTCCCAGCGCCCCCGGTCGCGCCGGGGGTTAAAATGAATGGGGTAAATCCCAAGCTCGCGCGAGGGAATTACGTCGTTTTGCGGGTTGTCCCCCACGTAGATGCACTCTTCGGGCCGGACGCCCAGCGCCGCCAAAGCGCGGCGGAAGATCGCCCGATCGGGCTTTGCCACCCCCTCCTCCCCGGAACCCACGATCACCTGAAAGTACTGCGCGAGCCCGTGGTGGCCAAGGAAGTTTTTAAGAGACGGCGGCCAGTTGGAGATCACGCCCTGGCGGACGCCCCGCGCCTTGAGTTCGGCAAGGAGCGCTTCGATCCCCTCAATCGGCGCGTACAGATCGAAATACCTCGCAAACGCCGCGCCGCACTGGACAACCTGCTCCTCGGAAACCCCGGTGCCTGCAAGGAGGACGCGGGCGACCTCCAAAAATCCGGCCCGTTCGTCGTCCAACGTTCGCCAGCTCACTTCCATTTCGAGGCGCCGATCGTGCGCCTGCCGCATCGCTGCGGCCGAGACGCTCGCCGGATCGACGCCGATCCGCGCCAGGCACTCGTCGACGAAGGTTTCCAAAGGGAGCGCGTAGTCGACCAGGGTCCCGTCGACGTCCCAGAGGACCACGCTCCGAACCCATTTTTGATCGCCCATCCCGACACCCCCCGTCATAGCTGGCTGCCCACGCGCAAAAAGCGAGCCGTTCCCGTTCCTCACGCCCTAAGCTTCGGGCGCAGCCCGCGTCCGGCGCTGCCCTGCTTCCGATGAATCGGGTGCCGCGGCGGCCCACGCCTCAATGTCCGCCAAGGCTTCCATACCGGCGAGCCACATCGCCCGCAGCGCTTCGGCGTCCCGGCAAAGCGCCTCCCAATCTCCGGCACGGGTCAGGAATGTCCAAAGGGACTGCCAGGCAAGGCCCCTGCGGCCAGCCCACTGGGCGAGCTCCAGCGGGCGAGTGCGCCATACGGAGAGCGGATCGTACCCGTGGAGCGCCGCGCCACTGTAAAGGGCAGGTTTAACCAGCGTACCGAGAAACCGGACCACCCGCGGCAGGTCGGCGTCGCTCTTATCCTGATACGAGCGGATCTGAGCCTCCCGCACTTGTCCCAGTCCGCTGATCAACTTCCGCGCATGCAGCCGCACTGCCTCGGGATCGGGCGCGTCCCAAGCGGCCGGATACTCACCCCAAAGGAGCGTGAAGGTCCCCGGCAGCGGCGGCAGCCATTCCTCTGGATCGCTGTCCACATTCACCGCAAAGACCTGAACACTGCTCACCCGGTAACGCTGCGTCTCGATCCGCCCCAGCCCACGCTGCAGTTGGACCGCCGCTTCAAGGCGCGGGGTGAGGGGACCGTCCATCGCATCCCCTGAGACGAGCAAATGCACATCAAAGTCGGAGAATCCCGGGAGGAACCCCCCCTTGTAGGCGGAGCCTTTGAGGATTGCGCCGCGCAGGCTTCCGCCGAATGCGGCACGCGCCGCAGCCAGGACGCGCTCGGTCAGCTCGTCCCGATCCCTCGCGGGCATTTCAGCTCGCTCGGCTCGCACCTCCATCCCGGCGCACACGGTGCCTTCGCGCAGCACGCGAGCCAGGAGCCCGGCCCGGCCCACCAGCGCGCTCACCATCCGGCGGTCGACCGTGGGCAGGATGGCACACGGGACGCGCTTTTCCGTCACTTCGAGAACGAGCGAACCGCAGTACAGGCGGTCGCCGGGTTCCATGTCGTCCAGCGGAATGCCGCGCACCGTCAGATTCTCCCCCAGATCCCCGGGGGACATGATGTATCCCAGTTCGCCCAGCATGTCGATGACGCGCCCGTCGAGCAGCGAGACCTCCCGGGTGTTCGGGCTGACCGCCTTGGCCGCTCCGTGCAACCGGTACGGACCGGCGTGAGCGTCTCCGACCACGCCGTGTCCCCGCACGAGCGTGATCGCGGCGGCAGGCGCTTTCGGCTGGTGTCGCTCGGTTCCCACGTTGACCGACTCGAGCCGGCCCGTCGCCCAGTAAGGCTCAATGGGCGGGCGCACGGCCGGGTAACCCAACAGGTCGTTCATAAGGCGCCGCCCCCGCTCGGTTTCCACTCCCGCCAGACCTCCTCGAGCAAGAGAAGGAGCTGCTTCACGCCGACGGGGAACGAATCGAGCTCGAACGATTCCTCAGGGCGGTGTGCGTTCGCTCCCCGCCCCACGCCGACCGTCACGGCCGGGATCCCCAGGCTGAGCGGGATATTGCCGTCCGTACTTGCGGCGCGGAAGCGGGTCTTAAGGCCCAGCCGGCGGTGGACACGCCGCACCCATTCCCTCAAGGGATGGCGATCCGGCAGCGATCCACCGGGGCGCTCGCCCACTTTCCGCACGCCGATGCGCCCGCGCGTCGCAGCGCGCAGCTTCTCGATGAGCGCGCTCACCTGGCCTTGCAGCTCCTGCAGGGCCTGCGGGCTTTCCGAACGCAGGTCAAGGGTGAAGCGACAGAAGGGCGCGATCGCGTTCACTGCGATGCCTCCTGCGATCGTGCCCACGTTGAGGGTGCACTTCGGCTCGGCCGGCAAAGCCAGGGCGGTTAGGTCGGCGACGCAGCGGGCTGCGATGTGCACTGCGCTTTCGCTCCCGAAATCGGACCAAGCGTGCCCACCCGCCGTCTCCACTTCCACTTCGTACCGGACCGACGCGACGCCCGTGGTCACCGCTGTACCCAAGGCGCCGTCGACCACGATCACCAGATCCGGGGCCGGAGATCGCCTCATCAGCTCCCGCATCCCTTTCAAATCGCCCAGTCCTTCTTCCCCTACGGTAAAGGCGAGTTCGACGCGCCCTCGGAGGACAGGGCTTCCCTCCCGCAGCAGCCGCGCAAGGACGAGAAGGGCCGTGATTCCGGCGCTGTTGTCCCACACGCCTGTTCCCAGCAGCAGGGCACCTTCCCGCCGCGGCGGCCTGTGCACGTCCCGGCCAAAGACCGTGTCCAGGTGGGCTGCCAGCACAACCGTCGGCCCCGGCTCCGCGCCGGCGAAGGCGGCCACCACGTTGCCGGCCGCGTCGACGGCCGGCGTGACGCCGCTCAGTTCTTCCAGGCGCCGGCGGACATAGGCGGCCCGCTCGCCCTCGTCGAGCGTCGGCGCGGGGATCGCTGCGACGGCCATCAGCTCGTCGACCCACCCCGGCTGCGCCGCGCTAAGGAGCGCCTCGGCCCGTTCATACCCGTTCAAAGGCATCTCACCTTCTCCCACGCGTTTTCGCTTCATCGTACCCGGCTCAGCGCCACCCGCAGGAACTCCTCTGCCCGCTCAGCCAGCGTCTCCTCCGGGATCGGCGGCAGTCCGAAAATCCTCCATGGGCGGTAATAGACCGGCTTGGGCCACGCGAGGTTCAACGCTGCATCCACGTCCCAGAACGGATCGTACGGCCCGCCGCCCGCGGCCCGCTCGTACCGCAGCCGGAAACGTTCCGCCGCGGCGACGCCGTACATCAGCGCGAGATTCACCCGGCAGTGGGCGACGTCGACGCCCGCCGGGCCGCGGCAGGCGTTGATCCAGTCGACGATCCCGCTGACGGCCGCTTCGCGCCACAAGACGTTGACCGGATGGTAATCGCGATGCAAAAAGACCCACGCGGGATCGCCCGCGCCGCGTTCGCCGGCGCTGCGGCGCCGGCTCCTCGCCCAGGCGATCGCTTGTTCCCAAAGATCGGGCCGGCGCGTCCACGCGGGGACCGCAAGCAGGTCCCACTCGACCCAGCTGTTGAAAGTCCACGGAAAATCTGCGGCCTTGTGGGCGTGAACCGCCGCCAGCTGGTCGGCGAGCGCGTCGATCCACCGCCCCAGATTCGCCGGAGTCAGGTCGACGCGGCCGGGAACCAAGGTCATCAGCACAACCGGTGCGCCAAAACCGGGGCCTTTCGCCGCGTGGGCGACCAGGCGCGGCGCGGGAAGGCTCGCCCGCTCCGCCTCTTTCAGCGCCGCGGCCTCGCGCTCTGCCAGCTCGGGCTCGCGGGCAAGCCAATCCGCGTTGTCCAGAACGCGAAGGACAAAGCAAACTTCCTTTGGCGCGGCGCGTGAACCGACCCGGAAGAGGGAAGACGACGTGGCCCCCGCGATGCGGGTCAACGTAAGGTCCGAGACAGGGATGCCGGTCGCCCGGCTCAGCCACTGGAACGCTTTCGTCTCCCACCGCACACCCGTCACTCCATCCTGACCCGCCGGATCAACGCCGCGCTACGCTCCCCCCACCACGTGCAAAGCGACGTCCGCGGCGAAATGCGCGATCATCGCGTACTCCAACCCCCAGCGCCAGTAGAGGAACCCGAAGGGAACGCCCGCCGCCGCGTTCAACAGCACGACGCGCATCACCACCGGCGGCGTCAGCCCCCAGACTGCGGCGGCAGCCGGGAGGTGTCCGATCCCAAAAAGAACCGCCGACGCGACGATCGCCGTTGAAAAGAGCATCTCGCGGGGAACGATCTCCGCCTCTCCCAGGAGGCGGACAAGAAGCCACGCAATCAGGGTCATGAAGATGAGGCGAAGGAGCAGCTCCTCCGTCACGGCGCCGTAAAACGAGGCCAGCAGCGCTTGCCAGCGGGCGACGGCGGCCGGCGCGGCATCGACCCGGGGCAGGCGCGGCAAGAAAATCCAGCGGTCGAGCGCCAGCAAAGTAAAGCCCAGGAAAAGCCCGACCACGACCGCCTTCACCACGCGGCCTGGTTCAAAGCCCCGCCGCTCCGTCTTGTACACCCACGCCCGCGCGATGGGGCTGTCCAAACCGATGGCCTGCCCCGCCTTGAGCGCGAGCCACCCGCCCAGAAAGAGCGTCACGGCCGTCTGTGCTACCTGCGCCGCGACGAAGATGGGAAAAGGAAGCGGCGCCTGTTCGGCGATGACCGGGTTCACCGCCAGGGTGTACGGCAAAGCGAGGAGAACCCCCGCGCTGCCCAGCACACTCCAAAAGAGCGCCAGGCGCGCGCACTTCCCGCGCGACGCCGCCTGGTCGCTGCCGCGGCTTTTTCGCAACTCGATACGCTCCTTATGCGAGGAGAGGCGCCACGCCCCGTGCCCCGCCGTGATGGTCCTCGTCGACTTTCGTTAGACGCCCCCCTCATCTCCTGCCCCGCCGCGCCCTCACCCCACAAGGTGCGCGGCGCGCGAGGCCGAAATCATCTCCTCGCGCCGTATTCCCCTCCCTTCCTTACGTGGGGGGAAATCGTTGGAGAGGAGATCGACCAAACGGATGCGCAGTGCCCATTACTTCCAGCGCTCATGGATTAAAGCGAGCGATCAGGTGCTTACCGCCGACCTTTGCATCTACGGAGGCACGTCGGCCGGTGTCACGGCCGCGATCGCCGCGGCCCGCCGGGGACGGCGAGCGGTGATCCTCAACCCCGGGATCGCAGTGGGCGGCATGACCACCGGCGGATTGGGATGGACTGATTCGGGGAAGAAGCACGTCATCGGCGGCCTCGCCCGCCAGTTCTATCGAGACGTCGGGCGCCGCTACGGAGAAGAGGGAGAAGTTTGGCACTTTGAGCCCCACGTGGCCGCGCAGGTGTTTGATGAATGGCTCACCGCGCACGAGATCCCGGTCTACCACAAACAGTTTCTCGAAAGCGTCGAGATGGACGGCGTGCGCATCGCGTCGGTGCGGATGCTGGGCGGCCTCACCGTGCGGGCCCGGGTGTTCATCGACGCGACCTACGAGGGCGACTTGATGGCGCGCGCCGGAGTCAGTTACACGGTGGGACGGGAAGGAAACGATGTCTACGGCGAGACGCTAAACGGCATTCAGGTGCGGGATAAACACCAGTTCTCCCACCCGGTCGATCCCTACGTGAAAGAGGGGGATCCCGCCAGCGGCCTGTTGCCCTACATCAACCCCACCGACGTGATGGAGATGCAAGGTCAAGGGGATCACCGGATCCAGGCCTACTGCTTCCGCCTGTGCATGACGGACGACCCTGACCTCAAGATTGACTGGACCAAGCCGGCCGGCTACGATCCGACCCAGTACGTTCTGGCAGCCCGCTGGTTCAACAGCGAGAAAGACGCGTACAACGAAATTCTCAGGCCCGACGGCCGCTTGGCCAAGTTCGACCGGCTCCACCGCCCCCACAAGACCGACACCAACAACCACGGGCCGGTCAGCAGCGACTACATCGGTGCCAATTACGCCTGGCCCGAAGCGACGTACGCCCAGCGGGAAGAGATCTTTCAGCGCCACGTGGTTTACCAACAGGGCCTCTACTGGTTCCTTGCCAACGACCCCTCGATCCCCGCTCGCTACCGCGAGGCGTTTGGCCGCTTCGGCCTTGCGCGCGATGAGTTCGAACAGACGGGTCACTGGCCGCACCAGCTGTACATCCGCGAGGCGCGGCGCATGCTCTCCGACTACGTCCTGACGGAGCACGACTGTCAACACCGCACCCAGTGCGAGGATCCGGTCGGCATGGGGTCGTACAATATCGACTCGCACAACTGCCAGCGGTTTGTGCACAAAGGACGCGTCCTCAACGAAGGCGACGTCCAAGTGCCGCCCGCCGGACCTTACCGCATCTCCTACCGCAGCATCGTGCCGCGGCTGGGCGAGTGCGAGAACCTGTACGTTCCCGTCTGCGTCTCCGCCTCCCATGTCGCGTACGGTTCCGTCCGGATGGAGCCTGTGTTTATGATTTTGGGCGAATCGGCCGCAATCGCCGCCGACCTGATTCTGCACGAAGGAATCGGCGCGCAGCAGCTGCCCTACGACGCGCTCCGTCCCGAGCTGGAGCGGGCGGGCCAAATTTTGAGCGATCCAGGGTCCGCGGCCGGCGCCGCATCATAGCGTGAGTCGATGCAGATTGCGCTGGAGGAATGGACGATCAAGACAGTTGCACTCCTTGCCATAGCCAACGTCTTTATGACTTTCGCCTGGTACGGACATTTAAAGTACAAAGACGCGCCGCTGTTCAAAGTGATTGTGTTCAGCTGGCTGATTGCTTTCGTGGAGTACTGCTTTCAGGTGCCCGCCAACCGCATCGGGCACGGTCAGTTTACCGCGGCCCAGCTGAAGACGATGCAAGAGGTGATCACCCTGCTGGTCTTCGCCGCCTTCTCCGTCCTCTACCTCGGGGAGAAGCTGCGGTGGAATTATCTGGCCGCGTTCGCGTGCCTCGTCTGCGCCGTCTTCTTCATGTTTCACGAGTGGTAAGCGTCCTTGAAGAAAGGGAAAAAGGAGGGCGCCGCCGGCGCCCTCCTTTTCCTGCAGCCCCTCAAAGAGAGCGCTCCCGGCTAGAACTCCCAGCCGAGCCGCTCCAGCTGCTCGCGCATGTTAGCCCGGCGGGGATTCGGCCGGGACATGCGGCGCGCCGAGTGTTCGCACCAGCCGTAGAGGACCGTCTGCCCCGCCCCGGCCGCCGCGATGTGGCGGCCGGCGTAGATGCCGCTTCGCGCCGTCACCTCGTCGTAGCGGCGCAGGCCCTCCTCCAGATTGGCGTCGCTGTACGCTTCCCGGTGCAGGACCACCTCCATGGGGAGACGGTGGCGCACCCGGGAGCGATTCGCCGGATAACCCACCGTCATACCAAAGAGCGCAAAGGTGCGCGGCGGCAGGCGGAGCAGCTCGGCCACCTTGCCGGTCTGGTTGCGAATCCCGCCGATCATGCAAATACCAAGGCCCAAGCTCTCCGCAGCGACCGCTGCGTTTTGGGCCGCCAGCGCCGTGTCGACTACGGCTTGAATGAACATCTCCATGTCGCGGTCCAAGAACTCGTACCCCTGGCGCCGGCACACCACTTCGAGCCGGTGCAAGTCGGGGCAGAAGACCAAAAGGAGCGGCGCCTCGACGACGAAGGGGTTTTCACTCCACTCGGCGATCAACCGCCTCTTTTCCCGGTCTTCGACGGCGATGATGCTGTAAGTCTGCAGATTGGACGAGGTGGACGCGCTCTGGGCCGCGGTGATCAGCGCAGTGAGGATCCCCTCGGGCAAAGGATCGGGACGGTATGAGCGCACCGAACGGTGGCTCGCAAGCAACTTGATCACCGGGTTGACGAGCTCCCGGGGGACCGCGCGCCCCTCGAGTTCGAAGCGGTCGGGGTCGCTTTCAGTCGCCGGGAACCCGCCGGCCCGG
>k87-1061329_pt1 | contig 12077 bp, 10 predicted proteins | sample MGYA00084031_6733416 | MGnify analysis MGYA00084031
AAGTCCCCTTCGGACTTCTTCACTTCGGCCGCGAGCAAGGCCAGTTCCGCCTCGGCTACCTGCAGCTCGGCCAGCCGCACGTGCGGCGAGACCCGCAGCGCCGCCCGGATGGCGCCGGCGAGATCCAGCCCGTCCTGCCGCCCTTCCGGCGCCGCATCGGCCTCTGCCGGACCCTGCGAGCTTTCCGTTCCGCCGGGGCCGGCGTGAGCCTGCCGGGCCGCAGTAAAGTCGAAGGCAAGGACAGGGGCGCAGGCTGCGGCCACGAGAAGCGCCGCGAGCAGTCCGGCCGCGAGCAGTCCGCCTGCGTGCGCCCCAGCGGTACGGCCCCCGGGCTCGGGCCGCCTCTCGGCTGTCGTGACGAGACGTTCGATCCCCGCCTTCACCGGTGACTTCCCGGATGCCTTCCCGGATACCCTACCGGATGCCCTCAAGGCTCCACATCCTCTGCAAACAGCGCGGCCTGGGTCTTGAGCAGCTGGCTCTGGGCGGTGGGCTCATCCGAGACGATCCGCCCGTCGCGAATGGTGAGCAGCCGCTGGCTCCACAGGGCGATGCCCGGGTCGTGGGTGACCACCAGCACGGTCATGCCCTGCTCGTTCAGCTCTTTGAGCGCCTGCATCACTTGGCGGCCCTGCTCCGTCGGGAGGTTTCCCGTGGGCTCGTCCGCAAAGAGCACCGTCGGCGCGTTGGCCAGCGCCCGGGCGATGGCGGTCCGCTGCTGCTCGCCGCCGGACATCTCGGCCGGCCGGTGGTTGAGGCGGTGGCCCAGCCCCACCTGTTCCAGCAGCTCCTTCGCCCGGCGGCGGCGATCCCGGGCGGGGACTCCCGCGTAGATCATCGGGACCTCCACGTTTTCGACGGCGGTCAGCTCGGGGAAGAGGTTGTAATGCTGGAAGATGAAGCCGAAGTGGTCCCGGCGGATGCGGGCCAGTTCCTTGTCCTTGAGACCGGTCACGTCCACGCCTTCCAGGAGATACGACCCGCTCGTGGGCCGGTCGAGCAGCCCCATGATGGAAAGGAGCGTCGACTTGCCCGACCCCGAAGGCCCCATGATGGCCACGAACTCCCGGCGCCTCACCACCAAGTCGACGTCGCTCAGGGCGACCACCGGTTCCTTGGACTTGCCGTAGACTTTCGAGATGCCCTGGAGGCGGATCAGCGCCTCGGCGCTTCCTTCCTGCACTGCCTCGGGCACGGCATGGGTCTGTTCACTCAACCGGCCTACCTCCTTCCGGGATGACGCGGATGGTCCGGTACGCGCGGAACGCCAGGTACGAGCTGTAGATCACTTGGTCTCCGGGCTCGAGGCCGGAGACGATCTCCACGTACGGGCCGTCGATGGCGCCAAAGCGCACGTCCCGCCTCTCGGCTTGGGTGTGGTCCGGGCTCAGCACGTACACGAAGCTCGCGTTGCCGCTGCTGAAGAAGGGCCCGCGTTCGAGATACGGGCGGTCCTTGAGCTCTCCCAGCTCGATCTCGACGGTGACCGGGGCGTAGGGCAAGAACAAGGCGGAGACCTCCGGGTCCACCGAAAGCCGCACAGGCACCTGGGCCCCCGACTGCGCCGACTGCGCCGCGGGCGCCACTTGCTCGACGCGGGCAGGATACTGCCCGCGGCCGGTGCGGATCAACGCCGGTGCGCCCGCCCTCAGGTCCCGGGCCTGTTCCGGCGTGACCGACGTCTCAACGTACTGGCTCCGCACGTCGGCCAGGCGGAACAAGACGGTCCCCTGCTTCACCTGCTCCCCCGGGGAGACGAGGCTTTCCAGCACCCGGGCGCTCACCGGCGCGGTCACTTCGAGCTTGGCCACCAGCTGTTCGAGCTCGGACGCTTTCGTCCGGGCCGAAGCCACTCCCTGTTCCGCCTTCTTGACCGCCAGCTCCGCGTGGCGCTGGGCCGCGGCCAGGCGCTCTTCCGCCCGGGCCAGGTTGGAGCGGGCGGTGCGCGCGGCGTTCTCGGCTTCGTCCAGCTCGGCGCGGGAAATGCCGCCCAGCCGGTAGAGCTCCTCCATCACGGGGATCTGCGCCTCGGCCCTTTCCAGGGCTTCCCGTGCCGAAGCCACATCCTCCCGCGCCTTGGCCACCTCCTGCTCCTGCTGGAGCTTGGCCTGGTCCAATTCGATCAGGGCGATCTCCAGCTGGAGCCGGGCGAGGGCCAGCTCCGAGCGGAGTCCTTCGGAATCCAGAACGGCGAGAAGCGCTCCCGCCTCGACGTCGTCTCCTTCCGAGTAGTTTACGGAGACGACCTCCGCGTCGCCCGGAGCGGTCAGGACCACCACTTCGCTGGGCACAAAGCGCCCGGAGGATTGGACGACGCTCCGGAAATCCCGCACCCCGACGGTGGCGTACTGGTACGTGTCGAGCGTGTACACCTCTTCCCCGGGCCGGAGCGCGTAGACGGCCACGGCGGCCATGGCCGCCAGGACCACGACGAGAAAGAGAAAGAGCTTCACATTGAGGCTGATCCGCCGCGGCGGCGCGGGTAGCGCAGGCTTGCGGCCGGCCCCTTTGGGAAGCGGCGTCTTCCCGCCGAAAATCGGGCGGTCGTACACGTTGGGTCGATCGTGAGTGGACATGGGTTCTCTCCCTAAGAACGCCGTGCGTCAGCTCTCGTGAAAGGCTTCGGCGGGCATCATGCGCGCCACGGTCCAGCCCGGATAGAGGGCGGCCAGCGCCCCGATGGCCACCGCGACCAGGACGGCGCCGGCCATGGTGATGACCACGTCCACCACGCCGGGCAGCTCCACGCGGAGCAGGAGCCCTCGGAGGAGGAAGAAGCGCACCGGAAACGCCAGCGCCACCCCGATCAGCCCTCCGATGCCCGCGAGGACCGCGGCCTCGCCCACGACCTCCCGCAAGACCCGAAAGCGGGTGGCTCCCAGCGCCCGCGACAGCCCGATGGAGCGAACGCGTTCGGCGACATTGGCAAGGAACGTGGTAAAGATGGAAAAGCCCGACACGATCAACGCCACGCTTCCCAGCGCGGCCAGGATGAGGCTGGTGGCCGCCTGCGCCACCCGCATGGTGTCCGCGCCCGAAAACGCCGGCGTAACGGACAGCTGCTCCCCATCAGGCTCCCCGTCCCCGGCGGAGACGCCCCTGCGGGCTTCAACCCGCGCCGTGAGAAGCGCTTCCAGCTCGGCGACGGCCTGCTGGCCTGTTCCCGGTGCGACCCTCACGTACAGCTGTGCATACTCCCGGCCGGACGGGATGGCCGCACCCGCGGGCAGCCCATCTTGATTCTCGCCGTCATCCGCGATGGCCAGCGGAAGGCCTGCCAAGGCCTGGAAATACTGGCCCGTGGCCGGGAGCAGGATTTCCAGCCGGACGCTCTCGGCGAAAAAGCCCATGAGCGGGTGCCCGCCTTCAGGGTAGGCGAAGACGCCGATCACCCGCACGTCGAGGCCGGGCGCCCCCTCGGTGGATACGAGCCGCGGTCCCCCCCAGCCCAGAATCTGCCTGAGCTCGTCGTCAGGGCGGATGTTGATCACTTGGCCGACGGCTTCTCCGCCGGGAAACAGCGTCTCCGCCAGCTCCCGGGAGATGACCGCCACCGCGGGCTCGCCTCCCTGGACGTCGGCGTCGTCGAAAAACCGGCCGGCCACCAGGCGCATGTCCGCCACGTCCTCAAATCCCGGGCTCACCCAGGCGTAGCCCCGCACGAGAAAAAGGTCGCCGTTCGCTCGTACCAGGGCAAAGCTGTTGTCCTCGTACACCGACGCCGCGACGACGGTCTCCGCTTGGGATTCCAGAAACTCGACGTCGTCCAGCGTCCAGATGCTCGACATGGTGCGGGAGAACGGCTGGATCTCCCCGTAGATGACCGAAAAGACTTCCGTCTCGAGGCTTTCCACCCCCGAGCGCATCACCGGGACCACGTCGACGAAGACGGCCGCCACCACGGCAACGCCGATGGCCACCTGCAGGGCCGCGATCAGGTGGCGCACCCAGTGCTCGCTCAAGCGGGCCAACACGCGGCGCATCGCTCTGGGTTCACTCCCCCTTCAGCCCTTCGGCCGCGTCGAACGACGCGCCGAGAAACGCAGGGTAAAGCCCAAACGCGAGGCTGACGCCGGCGCCGGCGGCCAGGCCCAGCAGGACATCGGGCCAGCCGAGGCCCAGCGCGCCGAAAAGCTCTTCAAAACCCGGCCCCAAGGAGGCCGCCTGGCTCAGGAGCAGCATCCGCAGGATCGCGACGATGCCCCGGGCGAGCAAGAGGCCCACCAGGCTGCCGGCGACGCCCAAAAGCAGCGATTCCGTGAGAGTAAGGCGGAAGAGGAGCCGCCGGTCGGCGCCCAGGGCCACGCTCATCGACATCAAGCGGCGCCGCCGGATGACCCGGGCGGTGAAGAGGTTGAGGATGTTGATGGCGGCCACCAGCAGGGCCATGGCCGCAATGCCCATGAGCGAGAGCACGGTGGTGCGCTGGCTGCGGCTCAGCTCCTGCAACTGTTCCAGGGGGTTCGTCACCGAGACCCGCTCAGGGCCGTGGCGCTGGGCGAAGAACACCTCTACATCGCTGACCAGCTGTTCCGTACTGACACCCTCCGCGGGCGTCACGCTGATCTGGGTCAGGGTGACGGGCTCGCCGGCGCTCGCCGTGTGCGGCACGTAGGCCACGATGTCCGCTGAAACGCCGGGCCCCATCGCAGCCAGGATGGGGTTCAGCTCCTCCTTCGCGACGACGCCGACCACCTGCCATTCGCCGGGCTGCCCGCCTCCGTAGCCGGTGGCAACGAAAGTCTGTCCCACCGCCTCCGCCGGCGAGGCGCCGGGAAAGAGCGCCTCGACGCTCTCTTCTTCCAGGACGGCGACGTAGCGGCCCTCGGCATACTCCTCCCAGGAAAACATCCGGCCGGCCAGCAGCGCACGGCCGCGGAACGCCATCTCGTCGGGCGTTGCCTGCCGCAGGCTCACCTCCAGAGGCCGGGAAGCGCCGTCGTCCGCCACCGCCGGGCGGCCGCCGGCCTCCACGATCCTCTGGTACGTGATGATGGACGACGGCGCAACGACGTACCTCCCGCTCTCCAGCTCACCCTTTATTGCCAGGAGGTCTTCCGTGGTGAGCTCCAGCGGTTCGATGACGTCGGGCGTGAGCCGCACCGCAGCAGGCGCGTCGCCCGTCCAAAGCTGGCTGGTGTCGAAGGTGCGGGGCCGGATGTTCACCGCCTGCAGTTCCGCTTGGGAACGCAGGACCTCTGCATCCAAGCTGGCCGAGAAGCGCAGGAACGTCTCGGTGCCCGTCAGCACGCCCACTCCCAGCGCAATGCCGAGGAGGATGAGCAGGCTCTCGAGGAAGCGGTGACGGAGCTGCTTGTAGGAGAGGCGCGCCATCCCGCGCACCACGGCGGCGCGGCTGCGGCGGGCCGGATCGGGCATCCAGATGTTGGACAGGTCAAGTTGAGCCATCGCGCTTTTCCCATTCGTCTCGCACCAAGCGTTTCCTTGTCACTTTGTGGCCATTTCCTCTTAATGGATGAGGCCGCGGGCTGCCGCGCGCCTCACTTCGCCGCCTGCCACCGTTGGTTGCCGGTGACCGCTTCCGTACTGGCCAGCCGCTTCTCGGCCATGGCGCAGTAGGCGGGGTCGATGTCGTAGCCGATGTACCGCCTGCCGTTCCGCTTGGCGGCGACACAGGTGGTGCCGGACCCGTTGAAGGGATCGAGGACGATATCGCCGACGAACGAGAAGAGGCGGATCACCTTTTCGGCCAGCTCTACGGGGAACGGCGCGGGATGGCCCACCTTCCGGGCCGACTCCGGCGGGATCTCCCAGACCGAGAGGGTGCTGGCCATAAACTCGTCCCGGCCGATGTCGCTGACGCCGTCGTCGGGACGGCTGAAGCTCTCTTTTGCAAAGACCAAGAGGTATTCGTGGACGTCCCGCAGCCGCGGCGCCTTGGCCGACTTCCACGAACCCCAGGCGCAGCTGCCGCTGGCTCCCTTGCCCTTGCGCCAGATGATCTCGCCCGCCGGCAGGAAACCCAGCTCCATGTGGACGGCGTAAAAGTAGGCGTGAAGCGGGATGTACGGCTTGCGGCCCAAGTTGGCGATGTTGATGACGTACCTCCCGCCGGGCTTGAGCACCCGGTACACCTCGGCTCCCACCCGCCCGATGAGCCCGAGGTACTCCTCAAGGCCTAGGTCGAGGTCATACTCCTTGCCCGCGTTGTACGGCGGCGACGTGAACGCCAGGGCCACGGTCTGGTCGGGAACGTGGTCCATCGCCTCCGAAGTGTGGCAAAAGATGCGGTCCACGTACTCCGCTTCGGGCCTGGGACCCACCGAGCGGGCGGGCATTTTCCCTCGCACGCTTCCGGCCGCGCGCCCAAAGAGCGGGAGGCCCCCGTCCTGGTATAGGCTCCGGCTGTAAAACCGCGATGCATCGTGGCTTTCTCTCTTGGAGACGCCGAACGCGGACGTCTCGGTCCTCTTGGCCACGGGGCTGCCTCCTTCGTCCGGGCTTTCTGCCCAAACCTGGCTACGGCGGACGCGGCGGCGATTCCTGCCTGCACGGGCGCCGCGGCCGGCGGCGCGCTTTGGCGGGAAAACTCGCGGGATTGCAACATCTTTTGCGAAGGCGTCTCCCGGCTGCAAGCCGAACCATCCTAGGCAGAACCATACGCCGGTAGGGATCCGTGCCATTTGCCGGGGGCCCGGGCGCTTGACGATGCGTCAAGGCCTGGACAGGAGGCTGGGCCCGCGGCTTGAGGGGTGAGACCATGACGCCTGCCGAAAGGATGCAGCTGCTGCTGGAAGGCGAATACGAACTGGACGTCCCGCTCAGCAAGTCCCATGAGCGAATCGCCAAGGTACTGCAGCAGCGGCTCGAGGAGGCGGTCTTTATGGACGCCCGGGAGCTGGCGGAGGCGGTGGGGACCACGCCCAGCACCATCGTCCGCTTTGCCCAGCGCCTTGGGTTTTCCGGCTACCCGGAGCTGAGGATGTGGCTGGCCGACCTCTTGCTCCACAAGGCGTCGCCGGTAGCCAGAGCCGAGTCGGTCATCCGGACGTACGCCGGCTCGGACCTGTTCCTGGCCGAGTTCTGCGCGAACGAGGCGCGCACGCTCTCGGCGCTGCCGGACACCATCGCTCCCGAGCAGCTGCGGGCGGCGGTGGAGATCCTGAAGGACGCCTCGAGGATCTTCCTTTTCGCCGAGGGGCCGGCCGCATGCATCGTCCACCTTCTGGCCTTTCGCCTGGGAAGGCTGCGCCACACGGTGATCCCCATCACGGAGACCGGCAAGGCGTTCTTTGAAAAGGCGGCGCTCGTCGAGCGCGGCGACGCGGTCTTAGCGTTCGGCCTCGGGCGGCCGGCGGAGGAGCTCCGGGCGATCCTGGTCCAGAGCAGGCGGGTGGACGCCCGTTCCATCCTGGTGACGGACAACACCATCGCGGAGCTCAATCGCTGGGCCAGCGTGGTCCTGACCATCCCCCTGCGGGCGTTCGACGTCTTCCGGGCCATGGTGATTCCGGTGGCGGTGGCCGAGAGCCTTGCGCTCGCGCTGATGCTGGACGATCCCGGGAGGACCAAGGAGTCGCTGGCGGCCTTGGAGCGTTTCCGCCGGGAGCACGGCTACCCCCGCATCCCACGCGTCCCGTAAGCGCCTGGCAGGTTCTTCCCCTGGCAGGGAAATCGGCAAGCTCCAGCGAACGCGCAATTTGTATTGCATCTTGCAATATATATTGCCGATATGGATCTTGCCGATACTTGGGCTGGGGGAGGGTACGGGCTGGCAGTGAGTGGGAAGACCGCCTTTCTGAGCGATCCGATGGCGTTGTTTGCCGACGTCGCCCACCGGGTGCGAGACCGGATTCTTCACGGGGGCTGCAGCGCCCGCCGGGTGGTGGAGGCGCGGGCGGAAGGGTACCGGCAGTGGGATCCGCAAGTGCTGGCGGCAGACCGCATCGCCGAGGAGCTGATCCTCGAGAGGCTCCGGGCGGAGGGGAGCCGGGTGACGGTCATCTCGGAAGAGGCGGGCGTGGTGGTCCTCCCTTCGCCTGGAGCGCCGCCGGACGGAAGCGACGGGTACTACTTGGTGATGGATCCCCTCGACGGCAGCATCCTCTACGAGCGGGACATTCCCGCTTTCTGGGCCGTCGCGATGGGCCTTTGGAAGGGCTCCCGGCACGTGGCCACGCTGGTGATGGACTTGGCCAGCGGCAAGGCGTGGCACGCAGAGAGCGGTCTCGTGAGCGAACGGGACTCCTCGGGCCGGCACCGCCGCCTGGGCGGGGCCCCGGACGGCCTCGAGTACCGCACGGCTTCTGCCACTCGCCTCTCCGACGCGTACGTGGCCACCTACCTGATGAAGCCTCACTACCTGCGCCCCGTCGTCCAGCGTTTTCACAACGTGTTTCTCGCGTCCCGGTTCGTGGTCCCCATCGGGGGTCCCCTGGCCTGGGCGTACGTCGCGTCGGGCCGGATCGACGCCTACGTCCCGCTCAACCAGCCGCTGACGGAAGTGTACTCCGCCATGGGCGTGGCCCGGGAGGCCGGCTGCATCATCACGGACTTGGAAGGGAACGAGCCCCGGCTCGTGCCCGACATCCACCAGCGCTACTCCCTGGTCTGCGCCCGTGATCCCAACCTGCATGCGGAGATTCTCGAACGGATCCACCAAGGAGGGGAGGATGCCGAGGCGATGTAAAGCAGGCCGCTGCTCCTTTTCTCAGATTACATCGCCACAAACAAGCTAGGAGGTTGCAGTCGATGAAACGCAGTGGACTCTACGCGAAAAGGCTATCGGTGGTGTTGTGCGCAGTCATCCTGGCGGCGCTGGTCTTCGCCCCGGCGGCGGCGGCCCAGTGGCCCGACGGAAAGGCAGTGACGCTGGTCGTCCCCTTCGCCGCCGGCGGCGGGACCGACATCATCGCCCGCATGCTGGTGGAGGCGATGCAGCCGTACGTCAACGGGCCCATCGTCATCAAGAACGTGCCCGGCTCGGGCAGCGCCATCGGCACCAACGAGGTGATGCTGGCCCGGCCGGACGGGTACACGCTGCTCCTTTCGGGGACGCACACCATCACCGCGGCGCTGCAGGGGTACACCATCCGGAGCCTCGATTCCCTGGAGCACGTCGCGAGCCTCAACTGGGACCCGTACGTCATCGCCGTGGGCGTCAACCAGCCGTACCACACTCTTGAAGAACTCATTGAGGCCGGCTCCGCCGTCACGTTCGGCAATGCCGGGGCCGGCGCCCTGACGCACTTGATCTCCGAGGCGCTCAACGAGGCCACGGGGGCGGGCTGGCGCATCGTTCCCTTCAACGGCGGGGCGCAGCTCATCGCCAACGTGGTGGGCGGCCACGTGGTGGCTGGTATCTTCTCCCAGTCGGAGATGCTGGGGCAGCTCACCACGCTCCGCCCGCTGGCGGTGACCAGCTCGACCCGCTCGCCGCTCTTCCCGGACATTCCCACCTTGGAGGAGCTGGGTTACACCGGGATCCCGCAGGGGAGCTTCCGCTCCATCAGCGCGCCCAAAGGCCTGGCCCCCGAGGTGAAGCAGGCCATCGCCAAGGCGGTGTACAGCGGGCTCACGGACCCCAAGTTCCGCCAGTACGCGGCGGAAAACGGCTTGATCGAGACGTACCTCGAGGGCCCGGAGCTGGAGGCCTACTATGCGGAGCTCGAGGAGCTCCTCCGCGGCCTGCTGGAGAAGATCGGCGCCCTCTAAACGCCGCGGCCTGAAGGCGGCCGGCTCCTCCTCGGCGCCCCACCCCCGCCAGGGAGCGGCGGGGCGTTCGAGGAGGAGCGCCGTCGCGGCTCCGGCGCTTTTGCCATCTTGGGAAAAAGGGGCGTCCCGCGATGAACTGGTTCTTGCTGGCCCTGGGCGCCGGTTACCTCTACCTGACGTACCAGCTGCCGAGCCGGAGCATCTCCGGAGATCCCGGAGTGAAGCTGATGCCGTACGTCATCGGGGTGCTCACCGTCGCCTTTACGGCGTACCACACCGTCCAGGACCTGCGGAAAAGCCGCCCGCCCGTCCGGTGGCGGTCCGTTGGCGCTGTGGCGGCGGCCTCCCTCATCATGCTGGCCTACGTCGGGCTGATGAATCCCTTGGGATTTGAGCTGGCTACGGGCTTGTTCTTGATCGCGACGGCCGCGTTCTTCAAGCCGCCGGACAGCGCGAGGGCATGGGCGGTCATCATCCTCTTTGCGGTCCTGGCCACGGCGGCAGTCTCGCTCCTTTTCGGCACCGTCTTCAACGTCAACCTGCCCGAGGCCCGGTGGCTTCAGGCGCTGAGAGGTTGAGACCCATGCATGAGCTCTTGAGCGCGGTGGCCAAAATCCTGTCGTATCCGACCATCCTGTGGATCGCGCTGGGCGAGGTCCTCGGCATCCTGCTGGGTGCGCTGCCCGGGCTCACCGCGACCATGGGCATGGCGCTGATGCTGCCTATCAGCTTTTACTTGACGCCGGAGGCCTCCATCGGGCTGATGCTGGGCGTCTACTTCGGAGCCGTCTCGGGCGCGTCGATCCCGGCCATCCTCTTTGGGATCCCGGGCAACCCCAACGCCATCGCCACCGTGTACGACGGGTACGCGATGGCCAGGAAGGGCGAGGGCGGCGTGGCGCTGGGAACGGCAGTGGTGGCGTCCTTCATCGGCGGTCTCGGGAGCATGCTGGTGCTCTTTTTCGCCGCACCCCTCCTGGCCGCGGCCTCCCTGTGGTTCGGCCCGGCCGAATACTTCTCACTGGCCCTGGCATCGCTTACGGTCATCGCCGCGACGTCGGGCAAGGCCATCTCCAAGGGGATCCTGGCGGCCCTCTTCGGCATGATGCTGGGCACGGTGGGAATCGACAGCATCGCGGGGCTGCCCCGGTTTACCCTGGGCAACATCTACCTGCTCAACGGGTTTTCTCTGGTCGCGGCCCTGATCGGGCTCTTCGGCATCGCCCAGGTCCTGGAGGACTTGGAGACGACCCGGAAGGGCGGGCTCCAGGCAGTGATCCCCAAGATCGGCAAGGTCTTCCCGTCGATGAAGTACCTGATCAGCCGGGCCCGCATCATCCTGGAATCCATCGGGATCGGCACGGTGATCGGGGCGCTGCCCGGAGCAGGGGCCAGCGTCGGGGTGGTCCTGGCCTACGAGCGGGCCCGGGAGATCTCGCCTGAGAAGGAGAAGTTCGGCAAGGGCGCCCTGGACGGCGTCCTGGCGCCGGAAGTGGCCAACAACGCCTGCATCGGCGGCGGCCTCATCCCCACGCTGGCGCTGGGCATCCCCGGCGAGTCCGCCGCCGTGATGCTGATGGCCGCCTTGATCATGCACGGCATTGCGCCGGGGCCGATGCTTTTCGGCAAGCACATGGACCTGGTCTACGCCATCTTCGTGGCCATGGTGGTCTCCAACATCTGCATGCTCCTCTTCCAGCTGGGCGGCGTCCGCCTCTTCGCCCGGGCGCTGATGATCCCCCCGTACCTCCTCAGCACCCTGGTCCTGCTCCTTTCGATCATCGGCGCCTTCGCCCTGGAGAGCTCGGTCTTTGACGCCTTTGCCGCGGTGGCCTTCGGCATTCTGGGCTGGTGGATGAAGCGGGCCGGCTACCCGGTGATTCCCCTGGTGCTGGGCCTGATCCTCGGGCCGATGCTGGAGTCGGAGTTCCGGCGGGCGGTGATGATCGCGGGGACCTACACCACGTTCTTCACCCGGCCCTTGAGCCTGGCGCTCCTGGCAGGGGGCGCGCTCTACCTGGCGCACCAGATCCGCAAGCTCCGGAAAGAAGCGGCGGCCGAGGCCGCAGCATTCGGAGGTGGCGCCTGATGCGGCTGCTTTTCCTCGGTACCGGTGCCGCCGAAGAGGTGCCTTCCGTCTGGTGCGCCTGCGCCAAGTGCCGCCGTATCCGCGAGCTGGGGGGGCGCAACCGGCGGCGAAACGCCTGCGCCTTCCTGGAGCCGGACGTGGTGATCGACCACCCGCCCACCCTCACGTCCCAGGCTTGGGACGCCGGCGTCGACCTGAGCGCCGTGCGCCACCTGGTCTTTACCCACGGGCACATGGACCATTTCTACCCCCACCTCTTCCGCTGGCGGCTGGGAGACGGCAGGGAGGAACCTCAAGGCGGTGCCCCGGTGGT
>k87-905301_pt1 | contig 12073 bp, 12 predicted proteins | sample MGYA00084031_6733416 | MGnify analysis MGYA00084031
CCGACCGGCCGCCGGTCAGCGCGTGCGATGAGAACCCGCTGGCAGGGCTGCGGCTTCCCTGACCCCACCATCCACCCCGGGCGGCGGGCGGCCCGCGTGCGGCCGCCCGCCGCCCTCGGCGAGGAGACACCCCATGCCCTTGAAAAACCCCTGGTTCGAGACCGTCGCCGAAGCCCAGCGCAGAGCCAAAAAACGCCTGCCGTACATGGTCTATGGCGCTTTGCTGGCCGGCTCTGAACGCGGCCGGACCGTCCAGGACAACACCGACGCCTTCGGGGAGCTGGGGTTCGCCCCCCGCGTCGTCGGCCACCACGCCCAGCGGGACCTGTCGACCACGGTGATGGGCGTGCCGACCTCCATGCCCGTGGTGATCTCCCCCACCGGCGTGCAGGCCGTCCACCCCGACGGGGAGGTGGCCGTGGCGCGGGCGGCGGCCAACCGGGGCGTCATCATGGGGCTCAGCTCGTTCGCCAGCAAACCCATCGAGCAGGTCGTCGAGGCCAACCCCAACGTCTTCTTCCAGATGTACTGGAGCGGCGACCGCGACGCGATCCTGCAGCGCATGGAACGCGCCCGCAACGCCGGCGCCAAAGGGCTGATCGTCACCCTCGACTGGTCCTTTTCCATGGGGCGGGACTGGGGCAGCCCCACCATCCCCGAAAAACTCGACGTCAAGACCATGGTGAAGCTGGCGCCGGTGGCGCTCAGCCGCCCCGGCTGGCTGTGGCGGTTCCTCAAGGCCCGCACCCTGCCGGACCTGACCGTCCCCAACCTGCAGCCCCCCGGCGGGCAGGCCCCCACCTTCTTCGGCGCCTACGGGGAGTGGATGCAGACCCCTCCGCCCACCTGGGACGACGTCAAGTGGCTGCGCGAGGAGTGGGGCGGGCCGTTCATGCTCAAGGGCGTCACCCGCGTCGACGACGCCAAACGGGCCGTCGACATCGGCGTCACCGCCCTGTCGGTGTCCAACCACGGCGGCAACAACCTCGACACCACCCCCGCCACCATCCGGCTGCTGCCGGCCATCGCCGAGGCGGTCGGCGACCAGGTGGAGGTGCTGCTGGACGGCGGGGTGCGCCGCGGCGGGGATGTGGCCAAGGCGCTGGCCCTGGGCGCCCGCGCGGTGCTGATCGGCCGCGCCTACCTGTGGGGGCTGGCCGCCAACGGGCAGGCCGGGGTGGAGAACGTGCTGGACATCCTGCGCAGCGGCCTGGACTCGGCCGTGCTCGGGCTGGGCCGCTCCTCGGTGCACGAGCTGGCCCCCGACGACCTGGTCATCCCGCCCGGCTTCCGGCTGGCCCCGGGCGCCTCCTGACATGCCCGGCGGCCTGGACTCGGCCGTCTGGCCGGCCGTGCCGGCCGGCGCCCCGGTGCTGGTGCCCGTCGGCTCCACCGAGCAGCACGGGCCGCACCTGCCGCTGGGCACCGACGGCCTCATCGCCCGGGCCGTCGCCGAACGCGCCGCCGCCGCGCTGGACGGCCCGCCGCTGGTGGCGCCGGTGATCGCCTATGGGGCCAGCGGCGAGCACGCCGGTTTCCCCGGCACCGTCTCCATCGGGCACCGGGCGCTGGAGGCGATGCTGGTGGAGATCGTGCGGTCGCTGGCGCTGTGGGCCGGCCGGATCGTCTTCGTCAACGGCCACGGCGGCAACACCCCCGCCCTGGACGCCGCCGTGGGCCGGATGCGCGCCGAAGGGCACCAGGTGGCCTGGGCCGGCTGCGGCGTCCCCGGCGGGGATGCGCACGCCGGGCACACCGAGACCTCGGTGATGCTGCACCTGGCCCCGCACCTGGTCCGCCCGTTCGGCCACGTCAGCGGCGACGCCCGCCCGCTGGCGGAGATCATGCCCGAGCTGGTGGCGCGCGGCGTGCGCGCACTGTCCCCCTCCGGGGTGCTGGGGGACCCGGCCGGTGCCTCGGCCGAGCACGGCCGCGCCCTGGTGGCCGCCATGGTCGCCTCCCTCATCCGCCGCATCGAAGGCTGGCGGGTCGATGAGCGGGGACGGCTCGCCGACCCCGGCCGGTCCTGACCGGGAACCGCGACAGCGAGGTGGCCCCATTGTCTGCACCGCACCGTCCCGGCGCCGCACCGAGCGGGCGCCGGGCCGCGCTGCCGGCGGACCTGCCCGTCGCCTTGGACGAGGGCACGTCCCTGTGGTCGGGGGGACGGGTGGCCACCGGCGGCGCCCCCTGGAAGGTCGTGCGGCTCGGCGAGGCCGCCGGGCCGCACCTGGCGGCGCTGCGCCGGGCCGGGCCGCGCGGCCTGGCCGACTCCTCGGCCATCGGGCGGGCGCTGGCCCGGCAGCTGGTGGACCACGGCATGGCCCATCCGGTGCCGCCGCCGCGGCCCGGCCCGCACCCGGTGACGGTGGTGATCCCGGCCTACGGGCGGGCCGCCGACCTGGAACGCACCCTGGCGGCGGTCGAGGGCCTGCCGGTGATCGTCGTGGACGACTGCTCCCCCGACCCGGAGCCGCTGCGCCGCGCCGCCGCCGCCCACGGCGCCCGCCTGGTGCGGCATTCGGCCAACCGCGGCCCGGCCGCCGCCCGCAACACCGGCGCCCGCCTGGCCGGCACCCCCTTCGTCGCCTTCGTGGACTCCGACTGCCGGCCGGAACGCGGCTGGCTGGACGTCCTCATGCCGTACTTCGACGACCCGAAGGTCGCGGCCGTGGCGCCGCGCGTGGTGGCCGACGGCGGCGGGCCCGGCGTGCTGGCCCGCTATGAGGCCGTCCGCTCCGCCCTCGACATGGGCGCACGCCAGGCTTTGGTGCGGCCCGGCGCCAGGCTCGGTTTCGTGCCCACCGCCACCTTGCTGGTGCGCACCCGGGTGCTGCGCCATGTGGGCTTCGATGAGCGGCTGCGGCTGGGGGAGGATGTCGACTTCGTCTGGCGGCTGGCCGACCTGGGCTGGCATGTGCGTTACCAGCCGCAGGTCCGCGTGGCGCACACCCCCAGGCTGCGCCCGTCGGCGTGGGCCCGCCGCCGCCATGAGTACGGCACGTCCGCGGCGGCGCTGGCCCAGCGTCATCCCGGGCGGCTGGTGCCCGCCCGTCCCTCCGCCTGGAACCTGGCCGTCTTGGCCTGCCTGGCCGCAGGGCACCCGGTGCCCGCCGCCGCCTGCGCCGCCGCCGCCACGGCGCTGCTGGCCCGCCGCCTGGGCGGCCTGCCCGGCCGGTGGGGGCTGAGCGCGGCGATCGTCGGCAAGGGGGTGCTGGCCGATGCCGCCGCCCTCGGGCATGCGCTGCGCCGCGAATGGTGGCCGCTGGGGCTGGCGTGCCTGGCCGCCGGCGGGCGCCGCCGCACCGCCCGCGCCGCGGCGGCGGCCATGCTGGCCCCCATCGCGCTGGAATGGGTCACCGGCCGTCCCGCCGTCGATCCGCTCCGCTATGCCGTTCTTCGGCTCGCCGAGGACGTCGCCTACGGCTCCGGCGTCACCGCATCCGCCCTCCGGCACCGTTCCTGGGAGCCTTTGCTGCCGCGGCCCCGCCTGCCCCGCTTCGCCCAGCGCCCCGCCCGGTGAGCACCGGTTCCCCTCCCGCCGGGGGCCGGGTGGTTTCGGCCGTCGTCAGCGGACCAGGGACAGCCGGGTGGGGGCCAGGCCGAGTTCGATCCGCCGGCCCCACGACAGCACCAGCCGGTCGGATTCGATGCCGTCGCCGAAGGCGACCAGGCCGTCGCTTTCGCAGACCACGGTCAGGGTCTGGCCGTCTTCCAGCAGCCCTTGCGTGCAGGAGGCGCCGGTGGCCGGGGACGGCCACGCCTCGCGCACGAACCAGGCCAGCGACGGCTCGGCGGGGCCGGGCAGGGGCAGCGGGCTGTGGCGTTCCAGCCAGATCGACCGGCACCAGCCGCCGGCGCCGGTGCCGGTGGCCACCAGCACGCCTGAGGAGGACTGCCGCTCGGTTCTGCCGTCGTGGCAGGTGAGCCGGTAGCGCGCCGACTGGTGGCTGGGATGGCCGACGAACACCTCATTGAGCGCGGTCAGCTCCTCGCCGTCGTCGGTGACCGCCCGCACCATCGTGCGTTCTTCGGTGGCGGCGGTGCCGGCCGCCACCGCGTGCAAAAGGTCGGCGCACGCCTCGACCGGGTGGGGCACCAGCGCGCCCACGTTGCGTTCCGGGTCGGGGTTCAGCCCGATGACCGGCTGGCCGCTGAGGTATTTGGCGACGTTGGCGACCAGGCCGTCTTGGCCGACGACCACCACGATGTCGTCGGGGGCGAACAGGAAGCGGTCCAGATCGGCCCGTTCCACCAGGCCGCGCCGCCACGACAGCGGGATCGCCGCCGTCACCTGGGCCAGCGCCGCACCGATGGCGGCGTGCGCGGCGGCGATGGGGGCGATGTCGCGGCCGCGGCAGCGCAGGAAGAACTCCGCCTGGCCGCGGCTGCCGTGCCTGGCCAGCAGTTCCTCGTACTCGGTGCGGCGGTGCACCACCACCGCGCGCGGCGCGAGCGTCACCTCTCCTCCCGGGGGGCGCTCAGGCGGGCCAGCGCCCCGGTCACCATGTCGGGGGTGAGGTTGAGCTGGCCGATCTGCGGCAGGCGCGCGGCCAGGGCCTGGGCGGCCAGCGCCAGCAGCACCGCCGGGTCCGCGTCCCGGTAGACGGCCAGGCGGGCGGCCTCGGCCTCGGCTTCGGCGGCGCCCATCACCTGCCGGTTCTCGGCCTGGGTGGCGGCCCGCAGCCGGTCCCGCTCGGCTTGTGCCTGCGCCTCGATCCAGGCCGCGGCGGCGGCCTCCTCGGCGCGGCGGCGTTCGTTCTGCCCGCGCCGGGCCACCAGTTGCTCTTCGCGCAGCGCCAGCTCGATCTGGTTTTGCATCTCGTTTTCGGCGATGGCGCGTTCGCGTTCCACCGCGGCGGCGCGCCGCTCATAGGTGGCGCGGTCGGCCTCTTGCTGGACCTGTTCGCGGGCGGGGGTCTGCAGGGCCCGTTCCACCTCGGCCTCGGGGCGCACGGCCACCACGCGCACGCCGACGATCGTCACGCCGATGTCGGACAGGCGGGAGTCGCCGGCCAGTCCCGTGCCGATGGTCTCGCGGAAGGCCGCCGGGCCGGAGGTGACGGCCTCCCGCAGCGTCATCTGGGCGGCCAGGGTGAGCGCGTGCTGCTGGGCGGTTTCGGTGAGGGTGGTCGCCAGCTGGTCCAGCGGGGCCGACCGCCAGGCGCCGGTGTCGGGGTTGATGGCGAAGTCCAGCCGCCGGGCGGCCAGCGCCGGTTCCGCGATCCGGTAGGTCACCGTGGCCTGGACGCTGATGTCCTGGTAGTCGCGGGTGCGGGCGTGGAAGAGCATCGGCAGCTCCCGGTCGTCCACGGGGACTTCGCTGATGACCGCCGACAGGGGGTGGAACCAAAAGGAGATTCCCACGCCTTCGTGGACCGGTTCGCCGCGCCGCAGGTGCCGCACGTAGGTGGTGGGGGTGCCGCGCAGGTGCCGCAGCAGTGGCCGCCGCTGGATGTCCGCCATGACCGCCTCCCTTGTTGTCGTCAGGACGACGATAAGGGAGAAGCCAAGTCATTCTCAAGTTGAGAATGACTTCGATCCGGTAACACCTCAAGAGCTTGCGGCCGGCCCGGCCGCCGCACTCAGGTGATGGGCGCCTCCCAGGCGGCCCGCCAGGTGACCGGCCCCACCACCCCGTCGACGGCCAGGCCCTTTTCCGCCTGGAAGGCCCGGCAGACGCGCTCGGAGGCCGGGCCGTACCAGCCGTCTGCGGCGATGCGCCAGCCCCGTTCCCTCATGCGGGCCTGCCAGCGGCGCACATCCTGCCCGTGCATCATCGGCGGCTGCCGCAGATAGCGGCCCGGCCAGGCGGGCGCCCCGGAGGCGGGCGGTGCCGCGGCGCCCAGGGCGAGGGCGCGCAATTCGGCCAGCGAGCCGCGGAAGGCGTCGGCGTCACAGCGGCCCGCGATGCCCGGCACGGTCGCCGAGCTGGAAAACTGCAGGATGCTGATCGGCTCCCCGCCGTGCGGCTCCCACCACGACTGCGGGACCTTGGCATACAGCTCCTCGGGGCCGCCGGTGCCGTTGACGTAGCGGGACTGCCAGATGGTGTCGAAGAACGACAGGTCCGGCCGGCCGATCTGGTCCCAGTACCAGCGGGGGAAGTAGCCGATCACGCGGTGGCCGCCCGACAGCCGCCGGTACTCCTCCACCCACGCGCGCGCCTGCGCGACGGTCGGGCGGGATGAGCCGGACGGCTCGACATCGAGCGCGACCGCGAAAGCGCTCAGATCCCCGGCCTGGCGGTGAAAGTGCCGGGCCTGGGCGGCCGCATCGGAGTCGGCGCGCAGGAAGTGGTAGGCGCCCGGCACGAAGCCCTCCAGGGCGAGCATCCCGGCGCGGTTGTGCGCCCAGGTGGGGTTGGTGTAGCCGGTGCCCTCGGTGACCTTGCTGAACGCGAAGCGGATGCCCGCGCCGCGCACCTTCTTCCAGTCCGGGGTGCCCTGGTAGCTGGCCACGTCCACGCCGAACAGCATCGCCGTCTCCTCACCTAGCGCGATGGCCCGGCTGCACGTCACTGGCTGTCGGATCCGATTGTCCGCGCCCGGCAGCCGGCCGTGCACTGGCCCCGCCGTGCCTTTTTGCTCTCCTTGTGCGCTCTCCTCGGCGCCGTCGGAGAGAGGCTGCCAGGGCAGGTGAGGCGGCGCCACCGGGGAGCGCCCATGGACACACCGAAGGCCGGGTGGGCGCTCCCCGGTGGCGGGTCAGGCGAAGGCGCGATGGTGGGCCAGCGCCCGGTGGGGGTCGGCCGCCGGGTGCTCCCAGTGCGGGTCGGTGTGGACGGTGACGGCCGTCAGGCGGGGGACGGCGTGCAGCAGGGCGTGCTCGGCCGCGACGGCGACCCGATGGGCCTTGTGCACCGGCCAGGCGGCGTCGACGACGATGGCGACCTCGGCGCGCAGCCGGTGGCCGATCCAGCGCATCCGCAGCTCCCCCACATCCAGCACGCCCTCCACCGCCCGCAGGGCCTCTTCGGCCCGGTCCACCAGGGCGGGGTCCACCGCGTCCATCAAACGCTCCAGGACCTGCCGGGCGGCGTCCTTGAGCACCAGCGCGATCGCCCCGGTGATCAGCAACCCGACCAGCGGGTCGGCCGGCGGCCACCCCAGGGCGGCGCCGCCGGCGCCCAGCAGAACGGCCAGCGAGGTCAGGCCGTCGGTGCGGGCGTGCAGGCCGTCGGCCACCAGCGCGGCCGAACCGATCCTGCGGCCGGTGCGGATGCGGTAGCGGGCGACCCACTCGTTGCCGGCGAAACCGATGACGGCCGCGGCCGCCACCGCCGGCAGGTGCTCCAGGTCGCGGGGGTCCACCAGCCGGTGCGCCGCGGCATAGGCGGTGGCCGCGGCGGAGGCGGCGATGGTGCAGACGATCAGGACGCCGGCCACGTCCTCGGCGCGGCCGAAACCGTAGGTGAAGCGGCGGCTGGCCGCCCGCCGGCCCAGCAGGAACGCCACCGCCAGCGGCAGCGCGGTCAGCGCGTCGGCGGCGTTGTGCACGGTGTCCCCCAGCAGCGCCACCGACCCGGTGACGGCGACGACGGCCGCCTGCGCGGCCGCCGTGACGCCCAGCACGGCCAGTGAGATCCACAGGGCGCGCAGGCCTTCGGCGGAAGACTCCAGCGCCGCATCGACCCGCTCGGCCGTCTCGTGGGAGTGGGGCTTGAGCAGGTGCGCCGCGCGGTGCCGCAGCCGGTCCCCCCGGCCGGTGGGACCGGCTGGGGCGTGGGTGTGGTCGTGTGCGTCCGCCCGGTGCGGTTCGGGTTCGTCGCTCATGGCGAGCCGCTCCCTTCGTGTGGGGGTGGCCAAGACCTGCCGGGGCGGATCGGCCCGGCTGGATCTGCCCGGCGGACGACCCCCATTATGTGCGTATGAACGCACGCATGCATCTATCAGGTGCGCATGACTCGCAGGTGCACGACGATGGCGAACGCCTGGCGGCGGCGGCCGAGATCTTGAGCCTGCTGGCCGACCGGACCCGCCTGGCGCTGCTGCGGCGGCTCTCCCTCGGGGAGGCCGACGTGACGACCCTCACCCGGGCATGCGGCGTCGCCCGCCCGGCGGTCAGCCAGCACCTGGCCCGGTTGCGCCTGGCCGGGCTGGTCACCACCCGCAAAGAAGGCCGCCGCGTCGTCTACGCCCTGCGGCACGGGCACCTGCGCCGCCTGATCGACGAGGCGCTGAACGCCGCCGACCACCGGCTCGGGGGCCTGCCCGACCACACCTGATGAGGCCCGGCGGCAGGCCGCGATTTATCGCCTTGCCTCCGCCGCCCACTGCTCCCCACCCTTGAGGGCATGCATCTGGTGCACCTGGGGCTGCCCGTTCACGACGCGTCACGCAGCCTGCGCTTCTATGAGACCTATTTCGGCTTCGACCCGGCCACCGCGCAGCGGTATGAGGACGGCACGATCATCGTCCGCAACGGCGACGGGTTCGATCTGGCCCTGCACGGCGGGCAGCGCGTCGGGCCGCCGCCGCCTTTTTTGCACTTCGGTTTCCGCTTCGCAGATCCCGCCGAGGTGCGCGCCCTGCTCGCCCGGCTGCAGGCGGACGGGGTGGAGATCATCGAGCGGTACGACGAGCCGGCCTATGTGGCGTTCAAATGCGCCGACCCCGACGGTCACCGGGTCGAGGCGTACTGGGAGCCGCCCCCGCAGAGCCCGTCCTGACCGGGCCGCGGCGCCGGCCGCCCGCCGGGGGGCACGGGGATGCGAAGGGACGCCGAAAGGTCACCGGGAAAGTCGCCATTGTCGGGGATCTTGCGGCGGGTGCGGCGAAAGCGCGCAAACCGCAGGGTTGGGCGGCCCTTCTGGCGGGAATCTTGTCACGGTATCCAGCGTTGGTCGACATAGGACCGCAAGCCGTCTGGGAGGCACGTGACGATGGCCGAGCGCGCACTTCGCGGCACCCGACTCGGAGCGACCAGCTACGAGAACGATCGCAACACCGATCTGGCCCCGCGCAAGACCGTGGACTACACCTGTCCCAAGGGCCACCGGTTCACCGTGACGCTCGCCGCTGAGGCCGAGGTGCCGATGACCTGGGAATGCCGCAACTGCGGGACGACCGCGCTGCGGGTGAACGGAGAAGCCCCCCAGCCCAAGCCGACCAAGGCCCCCCGCACCCACTGGGACATGCTCATGGAGCGGCGCACGATCGAGGACCTGGAGGAGGTCTTGGCCGAGCGTCTGGCGATCCTGCGTGCCCAGCGGAAGAAGAGCGCATAACCGTTGATCTTTCCGTCCGGGCCCGCACCGCGACGCCGGTGCGGGCCCGGCGGCGTTTTCCGGGCCCCCAAGGCGCCCCCGGGGGGCGGGCGTCAGTCGTCGACGATCTCCCCGCGGATGACGGTCGCGGTGGGCGGAGGACCCTCTGCCCGGCCGGCGGCGGGCGGGGGGAACGGCCCGGCGGCGGCGCGGCGTTCGGCTGCGCGCAGCCGGTGGGCGGCGTAGCGGGCCAGCAGCCGCCCGGCCGCAGGGCGGGTGAAGGGCAGCACGAACACCAGGCCGAGCAGGTCGGTGAGGAAACCGGGGATCAGCAGCAGCACCCCGCCGATCAGCAGCAGCGCGGCATCGGCCAGGTGACGGCCCGGCGGCACGCCCTGCTGCAGGGCCTGCTGCAGGACCCGTCCGGCGCGACGGCCCTGGCCGCGCACGATCTGCGCCCCCGCCACGGTCGCCGCCAGCAGCAGCGCGGCGGTCGGCAGTCCCCCGATCACCTCGCCCACGCGGACGACGGTGTAAAGCTCCGCGGCGGGCAGCAGCAGAAGCGCAAGGAACATCAACAGCGGCGGCATGGCATCCGGTTTTGCGGTCGGCGGCAAGGGTCTGCTGGGATAACGCCGCGGCGGCCGGGTTCGTTCCGGCAGCCCGGGGCCTTCAGGGGTTCTTGCGGACGCGTTCCAGGCGGCTCTGCAACCCCCAGCGGGTGATCTTCCACATCGCCTCGGCCATGATGTCGCGGCTCATCTTGCTGGTGCCGTGCTCGCGTTCGATGAAGGTGATGGGGACTTCCTTGACCCGCAGCCCGGCGCGCAGCACCCGCACCGCCAGATCGATCTGGAAGCAGTAGCCGCGGGAGTCGACCTCATCCAAATTGATCTTCTCCAGGGCGGTGGCGCGGTAGGCGCGGTACCCGCCGGTCGCATCGTGCAGCGGGGTGCCCAGCAGCAGGCGGGTGTAGAGGTTGGCGCCGCGGGAGATCGCCTCGCGCGAGCGCGGCCAGTTGACGATGCGGCCGCCGGGGATCCAGCGGGCGCCGATCACCAGGTCGGCCTCGGTGAGCGCCTCCAGCAGGGCGGGCAGCTCCTCGGGCTGGTGGGAGCCGTCGGCGTCCATCTCCACCAGCACGTCGTAGCCGCGTTCCAGCGCCCAGCGGAAACCGGCGATGTAGGCGGCGCCCAGGCCGTCCTTTCCGGCCCGGTGCAGCACGTTGACCTGCTCGTCGGCCGCGGCCAGGCGGTCGGCGACCTCCCCGGTGCCATCGGGGCTGGCGTCGTCGACGACCAGCACGTCCACCTCGGGCATCGCCGTGCGCACCCGCCCGACGATCGGCTCGAGGTTGTCGCGTTCGTTGTAGGTGGGGATGATCACCAGCACCCGGCCGAGACCGTGCGGGATCTGCATGGTGTCACGCTCCTTCGGTCGTTCGGGTGACGGCGCGCAGTGCCGCCCCCACCGCGGCCAGGGCCAGCAGCGCCAGCACCTGTTCGGGCAGGGCGCCGATCCGGTCGGCGAGGGTGACGGCGGTCCGCGCGGGGACGGCGGCGACCTGGATGTCGGGGACGAACTCCGCCGACCGGTCGATCACGCGCCCGTCGGGGGCGATGATCGTGCTGATGCCGCTGGTGGCGGCCACCAGCACGGTGCGGCCGTGCTCGACGGCCCGCAGCCGGGACATGGCGGCCTGCTGCGGGGGCAGGCTGGTGCGCCCGTAGGTGGCGTTGTTGGTCTGCACCACCAGCAGCTCGGCGGAGGCGACGTCGCGGACCAGGCCGTCGTAGGCGACCTCGAAGCAGATCACATCTCCGATGCGGGCCGGTCCCAGCCGCAGCAGCCCGGGCCGGTCCCCGGCGGCGAAGTCGCGGGGGATGCGCTCGAACCGGGTGATGAGCTTGGTGAGGACGTCGCGGAAGGGAAGGTACTCCCCGAACGGCACCGGGTGCCGTTTGACGTAGTGGTCGCCGGCACCGGTGACGGGGTCCCAGACGATGCCGCGGTTTTCCACGTGCTCGCCGTCGGCGGCGTCGACGACGGCGCCGACCAGCACCGGCACCCCCACATCCCGCACCGCCGCGTCGATCAGGTCGCGGGCCGCCGGGTCGGTGTAGGGGTCCAGGTCGCTGGCGTTCTCCGGCCAGATCACCAGCTGGGGGCGGGGCAGCTCGCCCCGGCGGACCCGTTCGGCCAGCTCGTGGGTGCGCTGCACGTGGTTGTTCAGCACGGCCTGGCGCTGGCTGTTGAAGTCCAGCCCCAGCCGGGGCACGTTCCCCTGGATGACGGCGACGGTGACCGTCCGGCCGGAGGCCGGCAGCGGCACCGCCGCCCCGGCCGCCGCGATCGCCGCCAGGGCCGCTGCGGCCGGGGCGATGACCCGTCCGCTGCGCCGGGCGCGGGAGGCGGGCAGGCGGCGGGCCCATGCCGCCGGCAGCGGCCCGCGCAGCAGCGCCCAGGCCAGCAGGGAGCCGGTCAGGGCGGTCAGGAAGGTCACCAGGGGGGCGCCGCCGAGCGCCGCGTACGCCGTCAGGGGGCTGTCGGTCTGGCTGAAGGCCAGCCGCGCCCAGGGAAAGCCGCCGAAGGGCACGCGGCCGCGCACATACTCTTGGGCCACCCACAGCGCCGCCGTCCACACCGGCCAGCCGGGCAGCCGCGTCACCAGCGCGATCCCCGCCCCCATGGGGACGAAGTACAGCGCCTGCGCCAGGCTCAGCCCCGCCCAGGCGTCCGGGCCGATCGGGATGATCCCGCTCAGCGTCGGCAAGAAGAACGCCAGCCCCGCCGCCAGGGACGGCAGCAGCGCCGCGCGCACGCCCAGCCCGTGCAGGGCGAGGGTGAGGACGGCGACGCCGGCGG
>k87-969156_pt1 | contig 12059 bp, 13 predicted proteins | sample MGYA00084031_6733416 | MGnify analysis MGYA00084031
AAGCCATTTGGGAAGGAATATCTTATTAGGAGGATTTTACATGTTGGAGTTTGATACAAATTTAGATCAATTAGCAACGATTAAAGTTATCGGCGTCGGCGGCGGTGGAAATAATGCTGTTAATCGAATGATTGAACATGGCGTACAAGGCGTTCAATTTATCGCCGTTAATACTGACGCTCAAGCTTTAAATTTATCAAAAGCTGAAATAAAAATGCAAATTGGTGCGAAATTAACACGCGGTCTAGGTGCCGGTGCCAATCCTGAAGTCGGTAAAAAAGCTGCTGAAGAAAGTAAGGAACAGATAGAAGAAGTTTTAAAAGGTGCGGATATGGTATTTGTGACTGCAGGAATGGGAGGCGGTACAGGCACTGGGGCAGCACCTGTTATCGCACAAATTGCTAAAGATTTAGGGGCATTGACCGTTGGTGTTGTCACTCGTCCATTTACTTTTGAAGGTAGAAAAAGACAAACACAAGCGTCTGGCGGAATTAGTGCGATGAAAGAAGCGGTTGATACACTTATTGTCATTCCAAACGATCGCTTGTTAGAAATCGTAGACAAAAGTACACCAATGTTAGAAGCTTTTAGAGAAGCAGATAATGTCCTTCGTCAAGGAGTTCAAGGGATTTCTGACTTAATTGCCGTACCTGGACTTATCAACCTTGACTTTGCGGACGTAAAAACAATCATGTCAAATAAAGGATCTGCATTAATGGGTATCGGTATTTCTTCTGGAGAAAATCGTGCGGCAGAAGCTGCTAAAAAAGCTATTTCCAGCCCATTACTTGAAACATCCATTGAAGGTGCCCAAGGTGTGCTCATGAATATCACTGGTGGAACTAATTTAAGTTTATATGAAGTTCAAGAAGCTGCTGATATTGTTGCATCTGCTTCTGACCAAGAAGTTAACATGATTTTTGGTTCTGTCATAAATGAGGACTTAAAAGACGAAATCATTGTAACTGTTATCGCTACAGGATTTAAAGAAGATGTGGCGAAACCGAAACCAAAACCAACTCAATTCGGTCAACCAAAAATGAATGTTTCCATGAAAAGAGAATCTTCTAACTTTGATGATACGGAAGAACAAGGTAGAAGTAATGTACAATCACAAGAAGATATGTTAGATATTCCTACATTCCTTAGAAATCGAAATAGAAGAAGATAATTTCTAGAAACGTGTTCTTTTTAGGACACGTTTTTTATTTTGAAAAAAATCTCATTTGTTTCTTCCAAACACGAAGAAATCGATATCTTCTATTTTCCGTTTATACCATCTCCATTTCTTCTTCTTTTCTCAATCTTTTGTTTGTCTATAGAAATTTATGAATTTCAACTATTATATATCATTCTACAATATCCGAAGTTTTAACAAAAAATCTCCCCTATTTTCATTACAGGAAGTGACACACTTTTAATAGGAGAATACGATATACTACTTCATATCATAGTTTGTCAGATTTTAATTATGAAAGGAGAGGATGTATTGACCGTATATTTGGATATTATATGGCTATTAAATTTGCTGTTTGACACACTTCTCCTTTATCTAACTGGGCTTATATTAGGTCGTTCAATAAAAAAGAGAAGGATTATTATCGGGGGATTTATTGGTTCTCTTATAATATTATTTTCTATTACGGAATTAAGGCATTTTGTATCCCATCCATTCATAAAGTTTTTAGTCTCACTCATTATGGTTTATGCTGCTTATGGTTTTAAAAGACTCCGTTTTTTTATGACAAATCTCATGGTTTTTTATTTGTGTACGTTTTTCATCGGTGGAGCGTTGATTGGCGCCCATTATTTTCTCCAATTTAATTTAGACTTATCAAGTTCGCTTTACCTATCCAATGTGTATGGCTTAGGAGATCCGATTAGTTGGCTTTTTGTAATGATCGGGTTCCCAATTGCTTGGCATTTTTCAAGAAAAACTTTTGATCGATGGGAAATGGCAACAATTCAGTACGATCAGCTTGTGCAAGTTTCATTTTCCATAGAAAATAATCAAATTCAATTAAAGGGTTTAATAGATAGCGGGAATCAATTATATGACCCAATTTCTAAAAAGCCAGTGATGATCGTTTCATTGTCGAAAGTTTCGCATCTTCTTCCAGAATCATTAGTTCATATTTTTGAAGATCCAGAAAAAATTTGGAACGGATCTCAAATCCCCGATGAATGGATAAATAAAATTTCGATTGTTCCTTATAAAGTTGTAGGGCAGAATCACAAGTTATTGCCATGTTTAAAAGTGAAGGAAGTAACGATTGAAAAAGAAGGTTTGAAAAGCGTTGTGACGTCTATCCTTGTAGCTTTTGTTAATCAAAAGCTATCTGAAGATGATACGTTTGACTGTATCATTCATCCTAAAATGGTGAGTCGTCATCCAACTGCAAAAGTTTCATGACATACAAACAAAACCCTCAAAATAGAATGGACTCCATTGTAGGAAATCTTCGTCAAAACCACTTTTATTTCAAAAATGAAAAATTAATCAAAGCAAGGAGGAGCATCCATGAAAAAATGGAAATTCCGTTTAACCTACTACTGGTATAAGTTATTAATCACATTAGGATTAAAATCTGATGAAATTTTTTACATAGGAGGCAGTGAAGCTCTTCCACCGCCACTTACAAAAGAAGAAGAGGAAGTGCTACTAAAAAAGTTACCAAATGGCGATAAAACGGCAAGATCGATGTTAATAGAAAGAAACTTGCGATTAGTTGTTTATATAGCTCGTAAATTCGAAAACACTGGAATTAATATTGAAGATTTAATCAGTATAGGTACAATCGGATTGATTAAAGCTGTCAACACGTTTAATCCAGAAAAGAAAATAAAGTTGGCGACATATGCCTCTCGTTGTATTGAGAATGAAATATTAATGTATTTAAGGAGAAATAATAAAATCCGTTCAGAAGTTTCCTTTGATGAACCGTTAAATATTGATTGGGACGGTAATGAATTATTGTTATCAGACGTTCTTGGAACAGAAGATGATATTATTACGAAAGATTTGGAAGCTAGTATCGATCGAAAATTGCTAATGAAAGCTTTGCATACGCTATCTGATAGAGAAAAACAGATTATGGAATTACGCTTCGGCTTACTAGGAGGAGAAGAAAAAACACAAAAGGATGTAGCAGATATGTTAGGAATTTCTCAGTCATACATTTCACGACTAGAAAAAAGAATCATTAAACGATTGAGAAAAGAATTTAACAAAATGGTGTGAGGAGAACTTATTTTATTAAAGAGAAAAATAAAAAAATTTTTTAGAATTTTATTATATAAAAACCTTTATTTGACAATCTTTTACACGGTTTGAGTATTTTTTAGCGGTAAAAGCGTCATGCATATTTTTCCCTCCTGAGGAGATACTTAACTTTGTACAGTAGCTCCTATAAGGAGGGAATTTCATTGACAAGAAATAAAGTAGAAATTTGCGGAGTCGATACCTCAAAGCTTCCTGTGCTGACGAATGAAGAAATGCGAGAATTATTTAAGAAGATGCAAGAAGGAGATTTGTCAGCAAGGGAAAAACTTGTCAACGGTAATTTACGCCTTGTGTTAAGTGTCATTCAACGATTTAATAACAGAGGAGAGTATGTCGATGATTTATTTCAAGTAGGATGTATCGGACTTATGAAATCGATAGATAATTTTGATCTAAGTCAAAATGTTAAATTTTCAACGTATGCTGTTCCAATGATCATAGGAGAAATACGTCGGTATTTACGAGATAATAACCCAATTCGAGTATCGAGATCTTTAAGAGATATTGCATATAAAGCACTTCAAGTTCGAGAACGATTAATGAGCATGACTTCTAGAGAACCTACAGCGGAAGAGATTGCCAAAGAACTAGGTGTGCCACATGAAGAAATTGTCTTTGCGCTCGATGCGATTCAAGATCCTGTGTCATTATTTGAACCAATTTACAACGATGGTGGGGATCCAATATTTGTTATGGATCAAATAAGTGATGAAAAAAGTAAAGACTCTACTTGGATTGAAGAAATTGCATTGAAAGAAGGACTTCGAAGACTTAATGAAAGAGAAAAATTAATACTCAAAAAACGGTTTTTCCAAGGAAAAACGCAAATGGAAGTGGCTCAAGAGATTGGAATTTCACAAGCTCAAGTTTCAAGATTGGAAAAAGCAGCCATTAAACATATGAATAAAAACATCCAGTAAAAGATTCAGGTTATTTTAGCCTGAATCTTTTTTTATCATCATGAAATGTTTGGAAAACCTCATATAGTAATAATAGGGAGGTTGAATATTGTGAATATAACAGAATTTCAAGCGAAAGATGTTATTAATGTTATAGATGGAAGTAAACTTGGGAGTATTGGTGATTTCGAAATAAATGTTCAAACAGGTCAAATAGATGCCATCATTATTTACGGAAATCATAAAGTTTTTCAATTTTTTAATAGAGACGAAGAGCTAGTGATTCCTTGGAAAAATATTTTAAAAATTGGTCAAGACGTCATTTTAGTAAAATGGAAAACAGATGTGAATCTTCAAATAGAGGGTTCTTAATTGAATATGACGAAATAAAAAGGATATGGTAAACTATTATTAAGTTTTTGGAACATGCTTCATGATTGAGGGAGAATTTATGAACGAGCCGTTTATTCAAAAAGAGAAAGAATATTTTACGATTCCAGATTGGACTCAACTCGATCCTTATTTAGTCGTAGGATTTACAACAAAAATTGGAGGTTTTTCAAAAGAAGAATATTCGACACTCAATATGGGATTTCATGTAGGAGATCAATTAGAAGATGTGAAAAGTAATCGGCTATACCTTGCAGAAAAATTGAATGTACCGATTCATCAATGGGTAGGAGCTAAGCAAATTCACCATAATGTTGTCGCAATGATTACCGATCAAAACTGCAATATGGGTGCAACGGATTATGAAAGTGCATTGGAAGGAATCGACGGCATGATAACGGATCATAAGGAAATCTTATTAACGTTATGTTTTGCCGACTGTGTCCCGATTTATTTTTTTGCTCCAAAATCTCATGTAGTTGGAATTGCACATGCGGGATGGAAAGGTACTGTTTTACAAATTTCTAAAGAGATGATTCGTTCTTTTTCCCATAAAGGTGTATCCAGAAGTGAAATTGAAGTAGTGATTGGTCCTTCGATATGTCGTTCATGTTATATTGTTGATGACAGAGTTATTAAAGAAGTAGATAAATTAATCAATAATCAAAAGACAAATGTTTATGATAAAATTTCAAAAGGACAATATGCGTTGGATTTGAAAGCATTAAATTATGAGCTTTTAATCCAAGAAGGTATTCCGAAAGAAAATATTAAAATATCTTCCCTTTGTACAAGTTGTCAATCATCCTTTTTTTATTCTCATCGTAGAGATAATGGGAAAACGGGAAGAATGATGGCGTTTATTGGCTGGAAGGGGGAATAACAGAATCGTGTCTGTTTCAGAAAACTATGCAGAAATTTCCCGAAAAATTCGCAATGCATGTGAAAGAGTACAGCGAAGTGAAGAAGAAATAACTGTTATTGCTGTAACGAAATATGTTTCCGTTTCAAGAGCAAAAGAAGCCATCGAGGCGGGAATTGTTCATCTTGGAGAAAACCGTGATGATGAATTGCTCAAAAAAATAGAAATTTTAGGAGACAAGCCGGTATGGCATTTTATTGGAACTCTGCAATCTAGAAAAGTAAAAAATATTATTGATCATGTAGAATATATTCATTCGTTAGATCGCATGAGTTTAGCGAAAGAAATACATAAGAGGGCAAAGAGAAAAATAAAATGTTTTGTCCAAGTTAATACATCAGGGGAAGAAACCAAACATGGATTATCACCAATAGAAGTTATTCCTTTTATTAAACAATTAGAAATGTATGACAATATTCAAGTCGTTGGTTTAATGACAATGGCTCCTTATACGAATAATGATATGATCATTAGAGATTGTTTTAAAAAATTGAAAGAAATCCAATTGCAAGTACAAGAATTAAAACTTGAACATGCTCCATGCCATGAGCTTTCCATGGGAATGAGTAACGATTACGAAATTGCCATTGAAGAAGGTGCTACTATGATCCGCATTGGAAGTGCTCTTGTCGGCGAGAGAATTTAGGAGGTGGCAAAAAATGGGGTTAAAATCTAAGTTTAAGACATGGTTTTTTCTTGATGATGACTATGAAGATGAAATGATTGAGGACGCACAAGAACAACCAATGACACGGACGAATAGTGGAAAACAAAATGTCGTAAGTTTTCAAAGTATACAAAAGCAAAATATTTCTTCCTCATCCGGTGGAGCTTCTAAAGTCGTTCTATTTGAGCCGAGAGTATATTCTGATGCTCAAGAGATTGCCGACCATTTAAAAAGTCGGAAAGCAGTTGTTATTAATTTACAACAAATCCCTCATGATCAAGCGAAGAGAATTGTAGACTTTTTAAGCGGCACTGTTTATGCTATTGGTGGTGATATTCAGCGTGTAGGTACGAATATCTTCTTATGCACGCCAGATAATGTTGAAGTATCAGGAAATATTTCAGATTATATTCAAGATCAAAATTTTGATGACACGAGGTGGTAATGTAAGACGATGGGCCTATTATATGACGTTTTGTCAACTATATTAAATCTTTATTCAATTGCAGTGATTATCTATGTTTTTATGTCATGGTTTCCTAATTCTAGAGAGACGCCAATCGGCTATTTTCTTGGACGTATAGTGGAACCGTATTTAGAACCGTTTAGAAGATTTATACCACCTATTGGTATGATTGATATATCTCCAATTGTTGCTTTATTTGTATTACATTTGGCTAAAATAGGTTTACAACAGTTATTTATAATGCTTTTATATTAACAAGATAAAGGAGCCAACAGGTTCCTTTTGTTGTTTCATCATGTAAAAAAGGAGTTTCCTTACATGTCTATATATCAACATTTTCGTCCAGAAGAAAAAGAATTTATTGATCAAGTACTAAATTGGAAAGAATATGTCCTTCAAAGTTATTCCATGAAACTGACAGATTTTCTTGATCCGCGTGAGCAAATGATTGCAAAGTCAGTCATAGGTCAACAAGACGAAATGATCATAAAATTTTTTGGTGGCCAACCTAATACAGAAAGAAAGCGTATGATTTTATGTCCTGATTACCTTTCTCTCTCCGAAGAAGATTTTGAAATTGCATTGTTTGAAATAAAATACCCAACGAAATTTACAACTATCACTCACCCCAAAGTATTAGGTTCGTTGATGTCTCTCGGTATAAAAAGAGGTAAGTTTGGAGATATCCTGATTCATGAAGACGTTGTTCAATTTTATGTTGCCAAAGAAATTGCTTCCTATGTTCAAATGAATCTTCAAAGCGTTGGAAAAGTGAAAATTTCGTTAATTGAGAAGCCGTTTGCAGAAGCGATTAAAATATTGAATGATTGGGAGGAATTTAACTTTACTACTCCTTCTTTAAGACTAGATGCTATTTTATCTCATTCAAGTAAATTATCGAGACAAAAAGCACAAATTCTTATTCAACAAGGATTAGTGAAAGTCAATTTCCGAATAATTGAACAGCCGTCATTTGAATTACAGGAAGGAGACTTAATATCAGTTAGAGGAATTGGACGAATAAAGTTATTAGAAATCGGAGAAAAAACAAAAAAAGACAAATGGAAAATCAAGGTTGGAAAACAAAAATGATGATATTTTAGAAGGATTTTCTCACAATCTGTCGAAACATAGTATAATATGAACAGAGACATATTTTTGGAGGTGGCCTTCATGCCGTTAACGCCGTTAGATATACATAATAAAGAATTTAGTCGAGGATTTAGAGGTTATGATGAAGACGAAGTTAATGAGTTTTTAGACCAAGTAATTAAAGATTACGAAATGGTGATTCGTGAAAAAAAGGAATTGGAAGAAAAACTCCGGGACATGCAAGAAAGATTAGGACATTTTAACAATATTGAAGAGACATTGAATAAATCAATCGTAGTAGCTCAAGAAGCTGCTGAAGAAGTGAAAAGGAATGCTCAAAAAGAAGCAAAATTGATTATAAAAGAAGCGGAAAAAAATGCAGATCGCATCGTTAATGAAGCATTATCTAAAGCAAGAAAGATTGCATTGGAAATTGAAGATTTAAAGAAACAATCAAAAGTATTTAGAAATCGATTTAAAATGTTAATTGAAGCTCAATTAGACATGTTAAATAATGATGACTGGGATCAATTAATGGGATATGAAGTAGATACGAGTGAATTAAAATCAATTGAAGAAAAAGAAGAAGACGCATTAACTTGACGTTTAAGAACTTTTTAACATATAATTTCTTTAAAAATAAATAGTATGAAACGATGATAGGGAGAGTACAATTCTTTTACCATCTTTCAGCGAGTCGGGGATGGTGGAAGCCCGATAGATGATAGAATTGGAAAATCACCCTTGAGTTCCGAACTGAACGAATAAGTAGGTAAGGCGTCTCATTCACGATACGAATGCTGAGTGAACCGTTGAAATTTTTCAAACGGTTTATTAGGGTGGTACCGCGGGAATACCTTCTCGTCCCTTCTGGGATGAGAAGGTTTTTTTATTTGATATCACTTTTTATTATTTTTGAAAGGAGTATAAGACGTGGATTATAAAGATACGTTACTAATGCCAAAAACGGAATTTCCAATGCGTGGAAATTTACCGAAAAAAGAACCAGAAATTCGTGAAAAATGGGAGAAAATGGACATATATAAAAAAGTTCAAGAACGTACAAAAGGAAGACCAAAATTTGTTCTTCACGATGGACCACCATATGCGAACGGTGATCTTCATATGGGGCATGCCTTAAATAAAATTTTAAAAGATATTATTGTTCGCTCTAAATCAATGAGTGGATATGATGCTCCTTATGTTCCAGGGTGGGATACACATGGTTTACCAATTGAGCAAGCATTAACGAATAAAGGTGTAAACCGTAAAGAAATGTCAATAGCAGAATTTCGTAAACTATGTGAAGAGTATGCTTACGAACAAATTGATCGCCAACGATCACAGTTTAAAGAATTAGGGGTACGTGGAGATTGGGAAAATCCTTATATTACATTACATCCAAAATACGAAGCACAACAAATTCGTGTTTTTGGAGAGATGGCGAAAAAAGGATATATTTATAAAGGATTGAAACCAGTATATTGGTCTCCTTCTTCTGAATCAGCTCTTGCTGAAGCAGAGATTGAATATAAAGATAAGCGTTCTCCATCTATTTATGTTGCTTTTCCAGTTAAAGATGGAAAAGGTATTTTAGATACAGATACGGAAATTGTTATTTGGACGACTACTCCTTGGACAATTCCTGCTAACTTAGGAATTTCTGTTCATCCTGAATTAGATTATGTCGTTGTTCAAGTTGGAAACAAAAAATATGTGGTAGCTGAAGAATTGTTAGAAAATGTTGCCACTGTCGTTGGTTGGGAAGATTACTCTGTTTTATCTAAGTTTAAAGGTAAAGAATTAGAATATGTAGTTGCTAAACACCCATTATATGAGCGAGATTCTTTAGTGATGCTTGGTGAACATGTAACAACCGATTCAGGTACAGGCTGTGTTCATACAGCTCCTGGTCACGGGGAAGATGATTTTTATATTGGGCAAAAATATAAGTTGGATGTTTTATGCCCGGTTGATGATAAAGGTATGATGACAGAAGAAGCACCAGGATTTGAAGGGCTGTTCTATGATGATGCAAACAAGGCCATTACGCAAAAGTTAGAAGAAAAAGGTGCTTTATTAAAATTATCATTTATTACACACTCTTACCCACATGACTGGCGTACAAAAAAACCGGTGATTTTTAGAGCAACAGCACAATGGTTTGCTTCTATAGAACCATTGCGTGAACAGTTACTAACGGAAATTCAAAATATTAAATGGCATAATAAATGGGGAGAAACTCGCCTTTATAATATGATCCGTGATCGCGGTGATTGGTGTATTTCTCGCCAACGCGTATGGGGTGTTCCTATTCCAGTTTTCTATGCAGAAAATGGAGAAGCAATTATTACGGATGAAACGATTGAACATGTCGCTTCATTATTTGAAAAGCATGGTTCTAATATTTGGTTTGAGCGTGAAGCTAAAGATCTTCTCCCTGAAGGATTTACTCATCCAGGAAGTCCAAACGGAATTTTCACAAAAGAAAACGATATTATGGATGTATGGTTCGATTCAGGATCATCACATTATGCAGTGTTAAAAACACGTGAAGATTTAACACATCCGGCAGACATTTATTTAGAAGGTTCTGACCAATATCGTGGTTGGTTTAATTCTAGTTTGATTACAAGTGTGGCTGTAACTGGTCATGCACCATATAAAGGTGTAGTATCTAACGGTTTTACCGTAGACGGTGAAGGAAAGAAAATGTCAAAATCATTAGGTAACGTCATTCTTCCAAGTCAAATTACGAAACAATATGGTGCTGACATTTTACGTCTATGGGTATCTTCTGTAGATTATACGCAAGATGTTCGTGTATTTATGGATAACTTTAAACAAGTATCCGAAGTTTATCGTAAAATTCGTAATACATTCCGTTTCTTATTAGGAAATTTATTTGATTTTGATCCTGCGAAAGATTCTGTTCCGTATGAACAATTGCGAGAAGTGGATCAATTTATGCTTGTGAAATTAAATCGTTTAATAAAACAAACGAGAGATGCATATGACAATTATGAATTTGCTAATATTTATCACGCAGTTAACAATTTCTGTACGTTGGATTTAAGCGCATTTTATCTTGATTTCGCAAAAGATGTTTTATACATTGAAGCTCCAAATGATCCAACGCGTCGAATGATGCAAACGGTCATTTATGAATGTTTAGTTTCTTTAACGAAATTATTATCGCCAATTTTATCTCATACAACAGATGAAGTTTGGGAATTCATTCCGGGAGTTACGGAAGAAAGTGTACAATTAACAGATTTCCCTGAATATAAAGAGCTACCAAACGAAGAAGCGTTATTGAAAAAATGGAATCAGTTTTTAAAACTACGTGATGATGTACTAAAAGCTTTAGAAGAAGCGAGAAATGAAAAAGTGATTGGTAAGTCACTTACAGCGAAAGTTACCCTTTACGTTAAAAATGATATGAAACAGCTATTACAAACTATCAAAGAAAATGTGGCACAGTTGTTTATCGTTTCCGATTATGAACTAGCTGGAGATTATGAAGAAGCTCCAGAAAACGCACTGAAACTTGATAACGCAGCTGTTTTAGTAACAAAAGCTGAAGGTGAAACTTGCGAAAGATGTTGGGTGGTCACAACAGAAGTTGGAAAAGATGATTCACATCCAACATTATGTCCAAGATGTGCCGAAGTTGTAAAAAATCATTATGAATAATACATTCAGCTATCTCAAGACTAATACTTGAGATAGCTTTTTTCTTGGCTTTCTTAAGAAAGCGTTTTGACTCAAAGAAAGCGAGGGGATGTTCATGCAACATTCAATGGATCACGTTTACAACTTAATGATAAGCATGAAGAATGACTTAATGAAAAAATTAAGTAATAATAACTTATCCCCTAGCGTTAAACAGTGGACAGAACAAGAGTTAGAAGATATTGAAATCGCATTAAAAAAATGGGAGGAAGGGACTTTTGGTTTATGTGAAGAAACTGGTGAACCTATTCCTTATGATTTATTGTTTGCAGTCCCTACTGCCCGTACCATTTACGATCAAGAACTAATGTTAAAGTACTTCCGAAAACCGCTTACTTCCCTTTACTGAATGTCGCAAATAAGCTGGAATTATGCTACAATTCAATAAGATAAAAGAATACTTAGGAGGTTGGCGGTTTGATTTATTATCTCATTGCTCTCGCCATCATAGCGATAGATCAAATTTCTAAATGGTTGATTGTAGCAAAGATGGAAATTGGCGAGAGCTTTTCTATTATTGAAAACGTTCTTTATATAACTTCCCATAGAAATCGCGGTGCGGCTTGGGGAATATTAGAAGGGCAAATGTGGTTTTTCTACATCGT